>Ga0325400_1003893_pt1 | contig 13688 bp, 9 predicted proteins | sample PopdelMetagenome_2_FD_205662 | JGI IMG/M metagenome (GOLD analysis project Ga0325400, IMG submission 205662) | Populus deltoides microbial communities from Bellville, Georgia, United States - Xylem-PdKOR-R1 | ecosystem: Host-associated > Plants > Phyllosphere > Stem > Wood/Secondary xylem... | reverse complement strand
CAAATTAGCTTTGGATCCTTCATAATACATGACCCAATTAGGTATTAGTCCCACCGGGTGTAAGACCCCACATATCTTAGGATTCTGCTTAGTGTAGAACCCATGTGGGTGATGGGTCCGATGATGTAGGATCCGATTACATGTTGGGTCTTGTCACCAGGATCCAATAATTTTGGTTCGTATCTAATACCATGACTGAACATTTATTTGGAACTTTCTGTTAAAGGATTCAATATCTTTGGATATTTTTATAACTAGGACAAAACATTATTATTTTTATTTTATTTAGGAATTAAATTTTTTTTTTTATTATTTAACCCGCGATGCGATGCATGTCACATGTCTAGTAATACTGTAAATTACGTTTATAGCGCTGGAATATTCTATCCTGTAGTTCAAGGCGTTTTATTTAGCACGTGGCTGGCCAAGTGACTGAAAAAGGAAAAACGAAGAGCCAAAAAGAACATCATGGATGCAGACAAGGCTGAGTTCTTGAAGGAATTCGGTTCCGACTATGGTTATCCAAACGGTCCAAAATCTATCGACGAAATTCGAGCCACTGAATTTAATCGATTAGACCAAAAGGGTCCCTTTCTTTAACCTCTAATACTTCTTTTCTTGTTTCTTTATAGTTTCAATTTGTTATAATTTTCCTTTCCTCTTTGCAGGTATTGTATATTTAGATCATGCTGGTGCTACTTTATACTCTGAGTTACAAATGGAAGAAATTTTTAAAGATTTCAACTCAAATATCTATGCAAACCCACGTATCCTATTTTTTTCTTTAATTTGTCTTGTTTATTTTTTTGAGCTGTCAATGTGAAATTTCTTTAATTTTTGGGGAAAAAAAAATAGATAGCCAAAGTGATTCAAGTTCTGCAACATCTGATATTATAAGAGAAGTTCGACAACAGGTAAAGTTCATTTGATTTTGATTGTTATAAGAATTGTTTTTGTGGTTTTTTTTTTGTTGAACCATGAAGTGTTTTGTGTTTTTTTTAATGGGAAGGTGCTTGATTATTGCAATGCATCTGCTGAAGAGTATAAATGCATATTTACTTCTGGGGCCACCGCGGCTTTGAAGTTGGTTGGGGAGGCGTTTCCCTGGAGTAGGGAGAGTTGTTTTATGTATACTATGGAGAATCATAATAGTGTGCTTGGTATTAGAGAGTATCCTTCAATTTGTGGAATCACCTAGCTGTGGGTTTTTTTTTACTTCTAATTAATTATTATGAGGTACTTTCGGTCAGTGCTTCCCACTCGGATTCATGTGGGGCCAAAGGTAGTTACAAGTGGGTCCCACATGAATTCAGGAGAAGGTACATGTACACTGGGAGTGCTCTATAATTTCTTGTGTTTCATGCTTTTGTTTTTTGTCCTATTTTGCTCTCAAGATATGTTCATCCTTGATAATTTTTAGATATGCTCTCAGTAAAGGGGCTGCTGCATTTGCAGTAGATGTTGAAGACAATGTTAATGGAGGTGGAGCATCTGGAGGCCAGGAGGCACGGGTGAAGTTATCACCACATGCAACGCAAAGGAGGAATGAAGCTAAAATTCTAGAAGAGGAGCCAACTGGTAATCCTTGGAAATTATACCCTTAAAATAGCACACTAGAACTTCTATTTAGAAAGTGACAAGACTTGGTGTTTAGTTTAAATCATCACGTCATATTTCTCCTTGGTGATTTTTTATAGCATTCAAAGGAAAAATTGAGTTTGGTATATATTTCCTGTTGGCCTGTCTGTAGGATATTACATTATGCTTTAATGAGGGAAAAAGATGGAAGATTATTGATAACATCACAGCAAATGATAGTTTCCCTCCAGCCTATGATTGTGTTGGAGTTTGCTAAGGTAGAGGTCACTTTATCTTCATCTTGTATTTTGCATTTTGCAGGAAATGCTTATAACCTATTTGCATTCCCTTCTGAATGCAATTTCTCTGGTTTGAGATTCAGTCTCGACTTGGCTAATCTTATTAAGGAAAATTCAGAAAGAATTTTGGAAGGCTCTCCTTTTTGCAAGTATGTAAGGTGCTATCTTATTTTGTTATTTTCTATTTTCTTCCGATGATGAGCTTCTTTCTTATGGTTCGCTCCTTCAAGGGAACTTACTATTTGCTAATTTGGTTGTATCGATTACCTATGACTGTCCATACACTCACTCGAAGTAAATAAGTTGCATGTCACCATAAACTATTTGGGTTGATTTTAGGCTGAAAATACATTTTGTGTTATGAGTTAAAAAATGTAAACAACTCGAAGAAAAGAAAACTGTTAATTGCCTTCTTTTTGTGACCTTACCCGTTGGCCCTGCTTTGCTGGAGGCCATCAGGTCTCAGATAAACCTGAACTGAAGTTCTTTTTTCTATTTATGCTGCATAGACTTCACTGGTTTTTCAGTTAGCATTGATCAATAGTCTTCTGGTTTGGTAAATAGGGGTCACTGGATTGTTTTGATTGATGCTGCAAAAGGATGTACTACATGCCCTCCAGATTTATCCAAGTACGCTGTGGATTTTGTTGTAATCTCTTTCTATAAGGTATATACATTTTGCTCTCGATTCATTTATTCTTTTAAACTATCATTCCATATTCATGTTTTGCCTTGTTGTCCTGTCAAAGCTATTTGGCTATCCAACTGGACTTGGTGCGCTTGTTGTTCAAAATGGTAAGTGATTGGTTTTGAAGATTTAGTGCTAGATGTGGTTGCTTTGAAAGATTTAGTGCTAGATGTGGTTACTATTTTTTGGAGCTCCTCTAGACACGTGTACCAAGGATCACTCTATTGGATTACTGATATTTGATGTGAGATGTCACAGTTCTCTAACTTTCATCTACATTATTGTGATGCTACAGATGCTGCCAGGTTGATGAAGAAGACTTACTTCAGCGGAGGTTTGTGCTTAGATGTGTTAATAATTAAATTCAATACATAATGTCTACTACTTTGGTTGATTTTAAAAAACATTTCAGGCACAGTTGCTGCATCGTTTGCTGACATGGACTTTGTTAGAAGAAGAGAAGGTATTGAAGAGCTTTTTGAGGATGGCACCATTTCATTTCTGAGTATAGCATCAATACGCCATGGGTTCAAAATCCTCAATTCCCTAACTCCATCTATGATGAGTCGGTATGTAAAATATGTCAGGATATTGTGGATTTATTGTACTTTGTTGAATGGAAAAACTTGTGATTTGACTATAGCATATGTTGGATATTGTTTGTTGGAGGAATTGATTGAAAAGCATTTTAAAGATTAAGGCTCATAAAGTTTAATCTGTATGAATTGCATAATCTTCTATAGCAAGTCAGCCTGTTCTTAGCCATTGTTGTACGAGCAATGTAATGGGGAATCAATGATTTATTTAATTTTTATATAAGAGCTATTGAAATTAGTGCTAACAAGGTTCTCTTTGGTGCTGGTCAGTTGTCAAGAAGCCACAGAAAGTACAGATATTGATTGAGCCCTATTCTTTTATGCCCTTTCTGTTCTGTTAGAGATGGAACTAGTGGACTTTTGAAGGAGTCGAACTACTATTCATGCCTTGTCCATCCTCAGTTTTAGAGTTCAGTTCTGGTGTTTCAATATTCATATCCCACATTGTAGAATGACAATTTTTATATCTGCTGTGTTGCTTGTCATTTCTTTTAAAAAAACTTCTTAATTGATCTGGTAAATTATAAGGTCATTAGTTTTGAGTTTCTGACATGATTTATGTACCTTGTATAATGGTGCAATACCTAATCTACTTATTTCAGGCATATTGCAGCACTTACCATGTATGTCAAGAAGATGCTTTTGGGCCTAAGGCATGAAAATGAAGCTAATGTTTGCATCATTTATGAAGGTCATACTTCAAAGGTTGGTTCTTTTTTCTGATAAATATTAAAGGTCAGTTCATGTGAGTAATTCCATATGTTTTCACATTATTCTAGCTCTTGTATGTAGAAACGACATTTAACTAAAGTAAAAGTACTAGCAAAATTTTCTTTTATTATTTAAAAGCACATATAGATCATTGTCCATGTTTTTGTTCTCTTTGGAAAATCGATATTTATCTTGAATTCAACTTTAGCTCCTATAAAATAGCTAACCTACCATATACATGCTTTCCTAACAACTAGCCTATATCTAGTATCCTAACAAAGGAAAGAATAAGATATTTACAAACATAGAAGGTAATTGTCAAATTTGTCTTTAAATAAACAACCAACTCCTTTGACATCCCTCATCAATTATCAAATTGATGGTGATCTAGAGAGTAGTAGTGATATGTGGGAGGGTAATAACTTAATGGTCAAAGGCCTCCTGAATGGAGTGACAGTCAACCTCCATGTGCTTCATGCGTTTGTCGTAGACAGGATTGAAAACAATTTGGATGGCACTAGTGTTGTCAGCATGCCCGAGTGTAGGTTGAACCTTGGAAAAGCCAAATGATCTCGGAGCAAGCAACAAACATGATGTGGTAGTCAGCCTCATTAGATGACTTGGAGACAAAGTCCATTTTCTTGCATTTCCAAGAGATAAACGCATCACCAAGAAACATATACCAGCTGGTAGTGGATTTCCTAGTATCTGGGTAACTAGTCCAATTAGCATCACTGTAGTTGTGGAGGATCGAAGATTCAAGATGATGTTGGATTCGAAAGTCCTAAAATCATGCCATGACTTGTGCATCCATGACCGCCCACCTGGTGTGCTGTTCCTTGTCTTTGATTTTGTCAGGAGCAGGGCTGCTGCCATCTACATGGCCCCATAGATCCTTCCCTTTGACAAATATCATGAAGTGGAATGCCCATGCTGAGTAATTCTTGCCATTAGAATGAATCGGGAAAGTTTCAGACATTTCTGAAGACATGATGCCAAGATTGTTTGATCTAGAATAACTGAGAATAAGGAATTGCACTAGGACTAAGATGGACTTGAGGACAAGAGACATGAAAAACAAACAAAGACAGAACTAGGTTAGGCTGAGAAAGGCTTTTATACAAACTTAGAAACTTTGAACAGGAAAAGTTGTGTTCCCTCTATGGAGAATCTTGAATAAAATTACATGCTAAATTCTAGCTCCTATAAAATAGCTAACCTACCATATACTTACTTTCCTAACAACTAGCCTACAGCTAGTATCCTAACAAAGGAAAGAATAAGATATTTACAAATATAGAAGGTAATTGTCAAATCTATCTTTAAATAGACAACTAATTCCTTTGAGAATTATAATAGAGATTCATTGTTAAAACTTCATTTTCTTAAGCATAAAAGTTATGCTGTGTTGATTTGCGAGGTTCATTTCTTGTCTCATTGTGGCCCTAATTGCATAGTAGTCAGTGGTTGTTTGGCCCTGCTAATTGGTCACCTTGCAGCTATTGTGTGGTGACTGCACTATATGGTAGATGCTTACCAAACACTGCTATCACTCTACTACAACTTCTTTATCCTACAAAAATAGTTGGAAGTTGATTTTAGAAAAACTAGAGTTGTTGCTTTTGTGCGACAGTAATCATTGACAGGGCCAAACTGACCTATGAATATCACATGTAATGCTCATTAGGTATGTCAAATTTCCATCCATTAATTCCAGTCTTCATCTCCAGAGTTATGCATCCTAGAATGTACTGAGTATCAATAATGGATGATGCATTCCTTATCACTGTGTGATGAATAACTATAATCTATAATCCAGACACTGTTCAGAAATATACTTCACTTTTCTGTCTATATGACAGACTGATATACCCTACTTCTTGGGACTGCCTTTTTCTTTTGTGCATCAATGTATGCAATTATATTTGTATATGCATGCATCTTTTTTTTTTTTTATATATATATTTTAGTTACTTTTACTGGGTTCAATCCTAATATAGGTTGCAACTTTCCTCTTTCAGTTAGTTTGTAATGAATCAGGTTCCATAGTGTCATTCAACTTGAAAAGGCCTGATGGCTCGTGGTTTGGATACAGTGAAGTGGAAAAACTCGCTTCCTTATCTGGAATTCAGTTACGGGTAAAATTTGAGAAATTCTGAACCATTGGTGCATGTGTGTGTGGGTTTGTTTGCCATCTTCTGTGGAATGCTTGCCTCATATCTCTTATTATTCAATTGCCAATTATCCAAATTGAAACTTTATTCCTATCCCACCATGAGTGGGAAGATCCAGATGATTTGACCATGTCACTAAACAACTGATATTATCTCTTACTAAAAAAAAGAAAAGAAATGAAGAGGTGGTCTTATCATTTTTATCAATTAATTATCCCACTTTCTTGTCACCTCTCTTTTCAATTTTTTATTTTATTTTATATTCTTTTCAAATAAACACTTCTTATTTTTTTCTTCAAAAAATAAATAAATAAAAAAAAGTGCTTGTATATGCTTCTAGCAACATGACCCTGTTCTCAGACCTTCAAGCATAATAAATACCAATGAGGTGAAATGGGACAGATGATTAAAAATGACTCTTCAATCAAATCTTTAATCAAAGGGGATTTGCCCATTTTGATTAAGATTGAGTTGAATTCACAATTGTTCAAATTGTATAATCGTAAATTACTGACATTGCTAAATGACCTAAAACAATTTGATTATAATTCAATTTGTGATGATTAGAGGTAGAAAGTTCATATTCTTCAGTCATTGATAAACAATTAGTTGGATCTTCTGATGGACACAGGGTGTACTGTGTTATGTCATCTTTTTTATTAAAATTTTGTACATGATCACACTCATGTTGATGATCTTGGAGAAATTTAAAGCTGTCAGCATCTAATCAATCTTCATTATGTGATGCTGATAATATTTTCTTTGTTACTTGTCTGCTTTTTTTCTGTAGACAGGATGCTTTTGTAATCCAGGAGCATGTGCAAAATATCTTGGCTTGTCTCACCTGGATCTTCTTTCAAACTTAGAGGTACTTGTTCGCAATATCGTACTTAAAGAGACAAAGAAGAAAGAGTTGATTGAACTGTTATTGCTGGTGTATTAATTTCATTACATTGGTTGAATGCAAATTGATGCATTTTAATGCCTTTTTAATTCTTCTTTTAAATTCAGGCTGGTCATGTTTGCTGGGATGATAATGATATTATACAAGGAAAACTAACTGGGGCTGTTAGAGTGTCATTCGGTTACATGTCTACGTATGAAGATGCCAAGGTAGGTGCTTTACAGTCCAATTTCAAGGAGAATGGATTATCCGGGTGTTTCTTATTCTTTATATCCATGCAGATTCTATTCTACTTAATTACATTTATAAAGAAATGGCATTTATCTAAATCTTTAGTAGCACTCATGGTTGTTTTAAATGTATTGGTTGTAAGAAAGTGACGTTCCCAAAGAATTTATCCGATGCTGTTAGGTCTTTAATGTAATACGGGTTCTTTGTTAGCTGATTTGTCTTGCTTTCTTTTCAATTTTGGATGTGCAGAAATTGATTGATTTTATCACAAGTTTATTTGTATCAAAGCCAAATAAGTCAGAAAACTGGAATACGCTGTTAGGTCTTTAATGTAATACGGGTTCTTTGTTAGCTGATTTGTCTTGCTTTCTTTTCAATTTTGGATGTGCAGAAATTGATTGATTTTATCACAAGTTTATTTGTATCAAAGCCAAATAAGTCAGAAAACTGGAATATGTTGAGAACAAAATCCGTCCTCTTGTCAAATGAAGGTTAGTTTTCACTTTGCTTTGCACTCCTGTGAATGTAATCAAAATTTCACATCTTTATACCTTAAAACTCCCAGTGGTCAATAGTAGAGTGTACACATTGATGTCGCTTAATATCCCTTCAAAATTTGTTAGACTAAAGACTACTGATTTTTTTGTGAAACATGGTTTCCTTCAACTGTCATCTGATTCTTTGCTGACACTGCAGGCCATGAAAGAAAAGCTGGTTATTACCTCAAGTCTATAACAGTTTACCCAATAAAATCATGTACAGGATTCAGTGTGGAAAGTTGGCCTCTGAGCAGCACTGGTAGCTATTTGTTTTTCTTTTTAACACTACATGAGCCTTTCAATTGGAATGTTGGATCACATAGATTTGTGAACCATCTGTATATTTTATTTTTTTCAATTTCTTTGTTTTTGTACTATGTTAACAAGCATCATTAAAAAAATGAGTATCTTTAACAAATTGAAGATGCAGGCAAACTAGACAGTATTGGCACTAGGCAAATGCAAAAAGTTTAATGTTTTTGATTTCTCTTTTATCATATTTTTGTTTCCTAATGTTAAGAGAATTTTGTTGCAGTCACTTCCCCATGCCACTAGTTTTCAATTTGTATTAACGGACAGACAACTTCTTATTGGATCTAATTCTGCATATTTTTTATTTTCTTTCTGAAAATGGTATCTACCAATCTTTTCCTGTAAATTGTGTGGCTATATCCTGTTTATAGTTATAGTCACAATCCCATAAATTAGCTATTAAGTGGACATGCCATACACTAAATAAATATGCTAATCCTTGTTGCTGTCAGGAAGAGTGCATATACCATATAAAGCTTGAACCTTAGCTATACAGTTAGTGAGATTCCTTAATAATCCCCTCTGACATTATTTGACACAATTAAATGAAGAAACCTAGCCCACAGCTGAAACTAAACTGGCAGCCTTTGAGTGAGCAATATGCATGACACACATATACACACATTTATAACGAGTATGATATATATAGCATATGACCATTCAAATATAATGAGACATGAGACTGTTAGAGCATTCAAAACTGAAAAACTTGAGCTTTCATTTAGCAGCTTTTAAAGTATATTATCCAGCCAAAAATCAATCACAGCTAAGGTGGGATCTAATAGCATGTCTTTTTGACTTATTGAAACATTTTATTGAGGTGTAGTCTCAACATTTACTGGAATTGTAGATAGAAATCATAGATTATGGTATACATGAATTATGTTTTGACTTCTACTGCTGGCTTGAGTAGGTTTGCAACATGATCGAGAATGGCTTCTTAAAAGTCTAACCGGTGAAATCCTTACACAGAAAAAGGTGAACAAAATTATGTTTGTGGAATGGCTGTCATTTTCTTGTTTTCCTTCCTAGATCAAAGGTTAATAAATCTGAATTTCTTTTGTAGGTTCCTGACATGTGCTCTATTAGTGCTTATATTGACCTCAATAAGGGAATAATGTTTGTAGAATCCCCTCGATGTAGAGAAAAATTGGAGATCAACCTGAAGACAGATTCATATCCAGGTGGGATAGAGGAGATTGAGTTGCATGCCCAGAGGTATGGTAATACTGATTTTGAAGTTTTAAGTGCTAGTAGTTACATGCTGTATTCTGGAATTTTATCAATGTGGCCTTTTTGTTGGACTATCTGAAGATGAGTAATATTGACTTCATTTGTTTTCATAATATTGTGTGAAATGTGAATATTCAGTTGTGAAGTTGCTTTATAAATACTTTTGGAATATTATTCATATCATCTTACTTCTGAATGTTCTCTTAGTTTTATCCATGATAGGAAGCATGATTCATACTCAGTGTGAGGGTTATGATGGTTGTTTGTTCATGAAGCAGATATGAAGTCCAATATTATGAGAATGATGTCGACTTGTGGTTTAGCCGTGCTGTTGGCCATCCTTGCTCTTTATTAAGATGTTGTAGTTCCCAGAATTACTCCAGCTGGAAGAAGGATAAAAGCAGGAACTTGTGCAGAGATGTAGAGAGCAGATTGAATTTTGCCAATGAAGCTCAGTTCTTATTGATATCAGAGGAGAGTGTGTCCGACCTCAACAACAGATTGAGCTTAAGTATGTTCCAGTGCACTAGTCTGCCCCACAACTTCACATTCACAGAACAAGCTCATACTCGCACTCTTTTGGACTGAATAGTTTATTTTCCACAAGAAAATGAACTTTGCTAGTTCTGGTTGTTGCATGGAAAGAAATGTGATTTTATTGATGATCATAGAAATATGCATAAAATTGATGAGAAACCATTATTGTTGCTAGTAGATGCACAAAAAGGAACTCGTGGAACATCAGTTCAAATCAATCCAATGAGATTCCGGCCAAACCTGGTTGTATATGGAGGTGAGCCTTATGCCGAAGATGGATGGCTAAATATCAAAATCGGAAATAAGAATTTTATGGTAAGTGACTGTAATTTCTGCAATACTTGAATATTAAAAAACCTGAGCTTGTTGACACAGTACAGTTATATGAACTTGCTATACTTTTCAATGTCCTGTTTAATTTTCCCTGCATTACTTGTTATGTATGGTTTAGAGTCCTTTACAAGTTCATTAGCAACTAGTAGATTCCTTGAGTTTTCACCCTTCTTCCAACACAAGTCCAGAAAACATTTGCAAGTGATAGTCAATTTGATTTGTACTTTTAAGAATGGGAAGTTATAATTTGACTCAGGAACGTAATTACTCATATTTAAGGGCTACCAGTAAACCTCTGGAACTTAACATAGTCAGTGGATTGATATACATTTTTCAGATTGAGCATTTCATCTCAATGTCACTTCTTTCATTTGCTTTTGTTAACAGTCGCTGGGTGGATGCAACCGCTGCCAGATGATCAATTTAGTTCATCAAGCTGGACTAGTGGAGAGGTCAAATGAGCCTTTAGCAACTTTGGCTTCATACAGGAGAGTGAAGGTTAACCATCAAAGCCCTAGTCAAATATGTTATCTTTGTTGATCTCAATTCATAGCATTCAGTAAATTAAATTATGCTCCTTGCAGGGGAAGATTTTATTTGGGATATTATTGAGATATGAGATTCAGGATAAGATGGGGATGCAAACAGGGTCATGGCTTCGAGTGGGAGAAGAAATACATCCAAATTCAGAATAGGCAATATTGCAAAACAAGAAATTGCCAACCTATGAAGCAGATGCATAAGATCCAATCTCTAGAGCAGTCAATATACATGCGAACCATTGCAGCAGCTTGGATATATATAGTATGCAACTAACTCGAGTTTCGAATTAAATCGTGTGAGAGCTAATCCAAAACGAATTATTATATTTAATAGGTCCAAATATAACTTGGATGACAAGTAAAAACATGACATAATTTAAAACAAAAACTTGAAGATAATTTTTTTTTCTTTTAATATTGAAATAATACTAGATTGGATTGACCTCGGTTATCCTATGATTTGGGTCATAGATTTTAATATGTTTAATAATTTTGTTGTTTTGATAAATTATTTTTATTTAATTTTATGATATTAGATGCTTGCAAAACCTAAAAAGATGTTTATTTGAGATCATGATAGTAAAAAAAAACCATGAATTTCATTTCTCAACCAATCTAATAATGAAGAAAGTGAATTAAAAAAAATAATAGAAAAATTAAAGGATTAGAAATTATAGAAAAATCCATCAAATTTGATGGGTTAATTCGCTAAACCTGTGAATCAGATAACTCGGGTCATTACATCGAACCCGTAAATTAGGTAATGAATTTCATTGAATTAATAACTTATTTTTTAAAATTATTATTTATTTAACTATATAATAACTAAAATGGACGATTGTAAATCTTGAGATTTTGTTTTAAGATGATGATATTCTTATAGAAATCAAAATGAAATAAATTATGAAATTTAATTTCAATCAACTCAATATTAAATGATAAAATAAAAAAAAAGAGTTAAACTTACTATACCTGTCAACAGGTCATGAACTTTCTAAAATTTAATAACATGTTTGTTTTCCTAAAACTATCATTTTTAACTATACGATAAAAAGAAAAATTTTGCCAGTATTTTGGTCACTAGAAACCTTAATTGGTTTTAGAGTTTGGGAAATGGATTGCGTAAAGAGAAGGTATTAACACCCTTAATGTAACTTAACTGAGGTAAGTTGCATTATTTATTTGTCAGATATAAACTAAGAAAAAATTTTGTTTTCTAATCGTTGGTCTAACTAAAATGAACGATCGTAAAATCAAGCGTCAAACCAATCCTAAGATTTTTTTTAAAATTATGATAATCTTATAGAAATCAAAATGAAATAAATTATAAAACTTAATTTCATTCAACCCTAAAGGATGAAATAAAAAAAAATTCACCAAACCCATCAACAGACCCATGGACTTTCTAAAATTTAATAACATTTTTTTTTGAAAACTATCTTTTTTAACTATATGATAAAAAAAATAGATGACTACATAATTTTCATTGATGATTTTCAATGTTGTAACAACTTAGTTTTCGTTGACAATTTTCAATAAAGTTGGAATGAATGTTTTATTTATAACATTATTACCATGCAAAGATGTAAATAAAATACACAAATATAAAAAGATATTTATATGTGTGTGTATCCATATATGTGTGTGGAAATAATCTTTGATGATGCATATGGATAACATATACTAATTAATGGTCTCTTTATGGACCAAGAGGTATAACAGGAATCTGATCTTTGATTGGGTGAGGACATACTACTAGGGGGGTAGGCACCTCCCCCAGTAGTACAATATGGATACATATTTGTTCATGACTATACAATATGGATACCATTAGCGAAATCTAATCTTTAACATGTATTCTTGGTTGTTATACCTCAGTAGTATGTCAGATAGTTGAGAATAGATGTATAAGATTAGCTTTGGCTAATGACATCCATGTTGGATAGCTGAGAATAGATGTTAAAGTTTAGCTTTGGCTAATGGCATCCATGCCGGATAGCTAGGAAAAATGTCAAAGATTAGCTTGCCTAATGGTATCCATGTTGGATAGCTGGGAGTAAAGGATGAGATTAACTCTAGCTAATGGTGTCTACACTAGGACAACCGAAAGTGAATTTTAAGAATAGCCTCGGTTGAAAGCATTCATTGATACGAAGAAAGAAAGATTATAATGTATTCTTTCCGACCAGAAATCATGTTTAAGAAACTATATAAATTGGTTATAGCTAGGGATGAATCATTTACGCACTGAAAAATTCTATATGTATAAGAATTTTTAGACCATAATAGAAGTCATCAGTTGTTTGTCGAACATAGCTTAAAATAAAGTAACGTGGACTATGTTGCATGAAAATGTGAAGTAATGTATTCAAGATAGACCCTATAAAAAGTTATTAATATGAACTTGCTTTTAGATATTACTCTTAACCACAATTATATTATTTGCTCAATTGTTCCATAATTAATGTTTATGCATGTACATCAAGTTTGATTTGTAATAGGACTATCTCATGACCATGGTATCTATAAATCTTATAATATGCTCGTTGTGAAACCGTACGATCATGTAATAATATATGTAGTAGTAAGAATAGGTGACTTGTATTTTGTAAAACTGTATGATATCGATATTTGAATATAGGATACGTACTGTTGCGATGTCGCGGTCGCACAAATTAATTACCCTAGCTTCAAACACAACACACAAGATAGTATAGAGCATGCAAGGGGTCGATCCCACGAGGAAGTTCAAGTCATATTTTTATGCTAGATGATATGCAATTTTGGGGGGGTTTGGACGTTATCTAGGCTAAAGCAAAAGAAAACAGAATACTATCAAATGAAATTTAATAAAATCAGAAAATTATCAAGAGAACAAACCTTAGTCACAAGCACACATCCACCTACAGAAATCAGAACTGATCATGGAAACGAAACATCAATTTATATTCTGAATATTTATCTCTTCTTAACATTGGTTAGTTAACGGATCCGCCGTATAACTAACCCTA
>Ga0325400_1003892_pt1 | contig 13689 bp, 11 predicted proteins | sample PopdelMetagenome_2_FD_205662 | JGI IMG/M metagenome (GOLD analysis project Ga0325400, IMG submission 205662) | Populus deltoides microbial communities from Bellville, Georgia, United States - Xylem-PdKOR-R1 | ecosystem: Host-associated > Plants > Phyllosphere > Stem > Wood/Secondary xylem... | reverse complement strand
GTCGGAATACGCACTGGCCCACGAGCGGGCCATAACGCCCGTGCCGGATAGTCTGTCGGACGAACGGGCCGCGCAGTTATTCGTCAATCCGTTTGCTGCGTTCGCAATGGTGCAGGATTCGGGCGTCGGAGCCGACCAGTGGCTCTTGCTGACGGCAGCGGGATCGGCGTTTGGCAAGCTGGTGATTCAGCTCTGCCAGTCGAAAGGTATCCGGACGATTGGCACCGTTCGGCGCAACGACCTGACCGATGAACTGAAAGCCCTGGGTCTGACGGAAGTGATCAACCTGGAAGAAGAGCAGCTGGCCGAACGCGTGAAGGCGATTACCGGCGGAGAAGGCGTAAGCTGCGTCCTGGAAGCGGTCGGCGGCCATACGGGCACTGAAGCGCTGAAGTGTCTGGCGAAAGGTGGTACGATGCTCATTTACGGCCTGATGAGCCAACAGGATCCAACGTTCAACAGTGGCCTGATTATTTTCCGGGAACTGACCATCCGGGGTTTCTGGCTCTCGGACTGGATACTCCGGGTCGACCCGCAAACGCGGCAGGAAGTGGCGCAGGCCGTCGTTCAGTTCCTCGCCAGCGGAGACGTTCAGCTGCCCGTTGAAGCCACCTATTCGCTAGCCGAGGTGAAAGAGGCCCTTGAGCACGACAACCGTCAGGGGCGCCACGGAAAGATTCTGCTCAAACCCTGAAAAGAATTGGCGCTGGGTAGCGTAAGTTTTTTATGTTATTCTGGTGATAGTTTCGTTATATTTGACCGGTAAAGTATTACAATAATCCAACTAACAGGGCGTTTGAAACGAAAGCGTCGACTCCAATAACGGCATCGTAGAATACCTGACTGTAGCAGCTATGATTTTATTACAAGTTCCGGCGACCGACACGACGGCCGCAGCCCCGGCTCCCGCCCAAAGCATGCAGCTTTTTGATCTGGTCGCTAAAGGGGGATGGGTCATGGTGCCCATTAGTATCCTGTTTTTTCTTACCCTTTATCTGATCATTGAACGGTGGCTGTTTATCCGCAACAATACCCGCGTCGACGATAACTTCATCGACAACGTGAAGGATATGGTGTTGCAGGGCAATATCAAGTCGGCGGAAACTTTCTGCAAGAATCAGCGCAGCTCCATCGGCCGGATTTTTGAAAAAGCCGTTGGCCGCATTGGCTTCCCCATCAAAGACATTGAAGGAACGCTGGAAACGGTTGGTCAGATTGAGCTGTCGCGACTGGAACGGAATATGGGTTACCTGGGTATCATCGCCGGTATTGCGCCGATGCTCGGTTTTATCGGGACGATCTCGGGGATTATCCGGATTTTCTATGACATCTCGCTTTCCGATAACATCAGCGTGGGGATCATCGCCGGTGGTCTGTACGAAAAAATGATTACGTCCGGAGCCGGTCTGATCGTCGGGGTTATCTCTTACACGGGTTACCACCTGCTCAATATGATGATCGAGAAGTTTACGCTACGGCTCGAGGTGAACGCCTTCGAATTTATGGAAGTGCTGCAGAAACCAACCACCGAAACGGCCCGCGTTCGATAATCTGCGACGCTGGAGTTGTTGACGTTGGCCGTTTGACCCCTGACGTTGAATTTTGCTTCAAACGTCAACAGTCTAGCGTCAGCAAGAAGTCTCACGAAGCTAAATAATCCATGAAATTTCGTAGAAAAAATAAATTTGCGGCCGAGGTGGCTACGTCGTCACTAAACGACATTATGTTCTTTCTGCTGCTGTTCTTTCTTATTATTTCGACAGTAGCGAACCCGAACGTCATCAAGCTGATGCTGCCCAAAGCCTCCTCGACGCAGCAGTTGAGCAAAAAGCAGGTGACTCTGTCGGTGGATGCCAACAAGGCTTATTTTATCGACAAGCAGCCCGTGGCACCCGAGTCCCTGGAAGCCGAACTGAAATCCATTATGGCCGGTATTGAAGAGCCCACGGTGGTGGTTCGCGTTGATAAATCGCTGACGGTGCAGGATCTGGTGAATGTACTCGAAACCGGCGCCAAACTGAACATCAAAATGGTGATGGCAACGGCCAAATAAGCGAAAGTAGAACCAACAAAAAAGCCCTGGCGATACCGTCAGGGCTTTTTTGTTGGGGGCCAGTTGGGTGACTTCCAGCTTTGGGTTTTCCCGCCTTTCGTTTCCACAATCCACACGGCCACGCCCGGATAGCGCCGGATGAGTCGCTTACTGCGTTTGATGCCGGCGACGCTGAACACTTTCGTGAGCGCGTCGGCCCGCGTACCGTCGGGGGCCAGCACCGTGGTTGTTGCGTGGTGCAGTAAGCCCAGTCCCGTGCGGGGATTCAGCAGGTGCGAATAGCGCTTTCCGTTCTGTTCCAAATAGTGATGTTCCCTCCCGGAGGTGGTAATTCCGGCGTGTTGTAGCAATAAAGTGGTAGTGTCAGGTCCGCTGCCCGTCAGGATTCGCCAGCCTTGTTCCTGCCCGGAAGGACCCGGCAGGGGCGGTGGGTCGCTCACCAGAATATCCCCGCCCATGTCCAGCAGCGCCGAACGGATACCGAGTTCCTGCAACACCTGCATGCCCCGATCAATGGCGTAACCCTGTCCAATGCCGCCCACATCCAGCCGCATGCCCCTTTTTCGTAGTCGCACACTCCGACTGGCCGAATCGAGGTCGACATGGCGATACCCCACGATCCGATGCGTCTGGCGAATGTCCCGCTTGGTCGGAAAAATTTTCCGGCGAACGGCCCGGCGCCACAACTGCGACAAAGGGCCAATGGTTGGATCGTACAAACCACCCGACTTTCTGGCAACAATCATGGCCTGTTGCAGTACGCCAAACAGCATCGGCGACACCGGCACCCATTGGCCCGACCCCGCCGTGGCCGATAACCGGTTGATCTCGCTGCCGTCCAGATAATCACTCATCACGACATTGAGCGAATCCATTTCCCGATCAACGGCGCGCCGGGCTAGCTGCGCGGCACTGTCACTGGATGCGTACAGAATAAGCCGAAACTCAGTTCCAAACAGCCCCCGGTTAAAAGCGTAGCGTTGCTGACCGTAAGTGAGCAGTGGAAAAAGCAGCAGAGCCAGAATCCACTGACGCTTCAACCGCCCCTTCGTAGATGGGCTCACACGCGGGAAGCTCGATTGCGCAGGTAAAAATCAGCCAGCACCAGGGCCGCCATCGCTTCTACGATGGGCACGGCGCGCGGCACGACGCACGGGTCATGGCGGCCTTTGCCGGAAACAACCACCGGATTGCCATTGACATCGATGCTATCCTGATCCTGCATAATGGTGGCTACGGGTTTAAAAGCCACCCGGAAGTAAATGTCCTCTCCGTTGGAAATACCGCCCTGAATGCCCCCCGACTGGTTGGTTACCGTCCGCACCCGACCCTGCTCGTCGTTTTCAATGTAGAATTTGTCATTATGGTCCGAACCATACAGTTCCGTTCCGGCGAAGCCACTGCCGTATTCAAACCCTTTGACGGCGTTAATACTCAGCATCGCTTTGCCCAGCTCGGCATGGAGTTTATCAAAAACCGGTTCGCCCCAGCCCACCGGCGCACCCGTAATGACGCACGACACCACGCCCCCCACGGAGTCGCCCCGCTTCCGGGTTTCGTCGATGTAATCGAACATCTGCTGCGCCATCCCGGGGTCCGGACAGCGAACGGCGTTTTCTTCGGCGGCTGCCAGCTGCAGTTCCTGATAAGGGGTTTCCAGTTTGAGCTTGCCCACCTGCGAAACATAGGCCTGAACGCTCACGCCCAGCTGAGCCAGCAGCAGTTTTGCCACCGCCCCGGCGGCCACGCGGGCCGCGGTTTCCCGGGCTGAACTGCGGCCCCCCCCCCGGTAGTCGCGCACACCATATTTCTGCTGGTACGTATAATCGGCGTGGGACGGACGAAATTGCTCGGCAATGTGGGAGTAATCCTTGCTGCGCTGGTCTTCGTTCCAGATCACCAGACTGATGGGTGTTCCTTCGGTTTTGCCTTCGAAAATGCCCGAAAGAACCTGAAACTCGTCTTTTTCGCGCCGTTGCGTCGTAATTCGCGACTGGCCAGGTTTGCGCCGATCCAGTTCGGCTTGAATATAAGCCAGATCCACCTCCAGCCCGGCGGGGCAACCATCGATTATGACGCCAATGGCCGCACCGTGTGATTCGCCGAATGTTGAAATTTTGAAAAGGGTTCCGTATGTGCTACTCATGGTTACTAATTGACGTTCGACTTATTGACTTTGGACGTTTGACCGGATGCAACAGCGAGTAAGTCAAGCGTCAGTATGTCAAACGTCCCTTCCATTACTTTTTCCAAAATAAATAGATCATTCCCAGAATTAAGACAATCAGCACCACATTCGCCATTAATTGCAGGAGATTGTGAACATTAAGAGGCTGCTCGGCGCTGTCCGTCTGCTCGATGCCGGTGTAGATGGACCCCGGCAGACTCACCTGTACGGTATCGCTGCTGGTTGGTTCAACACCACCGACCCGCAGGACAATCGACGAACGCAGGGTGTCGTACCGCTGGCGCCGGGGATCGAAGTAAATCCAGCGGAAAAGTTTGCCCAGCGAAAAGGTACCGTTTTGCCGGGGCACCAGCGCATATCGAAAGTTCTTGAAACCCGACACCACCGACCCGGTCCGGTCAATATTATCCTTGATCTCCGGCGGAAAAATATCGAAGGTGGTCGTATCCGGAATAACCGGCGTTGGCATGGAAGCAATGTTGCCTTCGCCGACTACCCGGAAATCATACTGTAGACTCTGGCCGATGCGCGGAGCCAGCCGGGACGCTTTCTCCACCAGCCGGTACTGCCCAACGGCCACCTGATCCTGGGCGGGATGCGGAGGCAGCGGAACAACTGTCACCGCCTGCGGTCGGGACGTAAACGAGACAACCTCTTTCTGCCGCTGCCCACCCGGAGTCGGCGCGGGTTTAAACTGAATCATCCGCAAGCGCACCGACGGCAACTGAATAGGCTGCCGATTGAGCGGAAAAAACGTTGCCTGATAGATTCGATATTCGCTGTAACGTTTGTTATTGATGGTTACCGGAAAGGGTTTTAGCTCGGAAATGCCCGTGTTTTCTTCCCAGCAATTGGCCGGCCGCAGCTCTTTTAGTAATTCCTGCAATTGTTGGTCAAGTTCAAAAAAGGTCAATTCGAACGGGTACGATTCGGCAACGAAAAAAGATAATTTCACGGAGAAGCCTTCCTTAACATAAACTTTACCCGCGGAAGTGCGGACGGACAGAAAAGCGTCCCCGCTTCCAACGGTTTTAGTGACCGATTCAGCAACGGTTCCGGTGGCTGGCGCGGAGGCAATTCCATTCTGTGGCCGTACCGTTAGGGTGGCTCCCGCGGACGTAACCACTGTCTCGCCGATGGTTATGGAAAAAGGCGGTAACGTGTACTGCCCGGGTTTGACCGCATTGTAACTTTGAGTAATAACCTGAGAGGCAACGGGTTTGCCCTGGATTTCACTCGTTGTCACGCTGGTTGCCAGGCCCCGCTTGACAAAGCCTTTAATTTCCGGAAAAACCAGAGTAGGCCGCGTATCACTGTTTTGAATGATGACGGAAATGGTGAAGGGCCGTTCAATCGAAATTGTCGTTTCCCCCAGCGAGATAGCCGCAGAAAGCTCCTGAGCCAATGTTTTGAAACTCAACAGTTCATAAAAAAATAATACAATAAAAAGTTTAAATTTTAAAATTCCCATTACTATCTTTGAACAACAAATAATAATACAAAGCGTTACTGTGCTGACGGATGCCCTTCGTTAGTGCGTCTATATGGAATCCCGGAGTCCTTAGATTTTTAACCAAAAAATAGTAGTATGGGTATGGCAACAATGCTGGAATACATTAAAACCATTCTTCAAAAAGTGAGCTTCGACCAGAAGTTGTTTGAGAAGGAATTAAAGAAAGCGATTGACACCTTAATACCTGATGAGGTTAAACAGTTGAAATCCTGGTGTTACGAGAAGTTTAGCAGTCGATATTTATCGATTTTAAACCGTTGTTTCTCCCGAGTCCGATTCGTCTGATCTTTACAGCTATAGATAGTATGAGTACGAGGGCCGGCGCAAACCGGCCCTCTTTTTTTATCAACGGTTGAAGGCCAGCCGCCGGCCCTGGACGGACTCGTCGAACGTCCCCTCCTGGTAAGCCAGATGCCCCGAAACCAGCGTGTGCGTTACAACGGCCCCCAGATGGCTCCCTTCCAACGGCGACCAACCGCACTGGTACTGAATGCTTTCTTTCGTTACCTCCGTCACCCGGGCCGTATCGACCAGAACCAGATCGGCCCAATAGCCTTCCCGGATATAACCGCGCCGGTCGATCTGGAAACAGTCGGCGGGGGCGTGGGCCATTTTCTGAACCAATTTTTCGAGCGTTAGTCTGCCCTGCTGAACACAATCCAGCATCAGCAGCAGCGGATGCTGCACCAGCGGTAAGCCCGACGGCGCCTGCCAGTACGGCTGCTGTTTCTCGGCCCAGGTGTGGGGCGCGTGGTCGGTGGCAATAATGTCCAGCCGGTCGTCGAGCAGCCCCTCCCAGAGTTTAGGCTTATGGTGCGGTGCCTTAATGGCGGGATTGCATTTGATCAAATTCCCCAGCCGCTCGTAGTCGTCGCTGTCGAACCAGAGGTGATGAACGCACACTTCGGCCGTGATCCGTTTGTCTTTCAACGAAATGTCATTGCGGAACAGCGCAAGCTCGTCGGCGGTCGAGATGTGCAGGATATGCAACCGGGTATTGTACTGCTTCGCCAGCTCCACGGCCAGCGACGATGATTTCAGACAGGCTTCCTCATTGCGAACCAGCGGATGGATTCGGGCAGGGGCGTCTTCCCCCCATTCGGCGCGGTAGCGGGCAACATTGGCCCGAATGGTCGCTTCGTCCTCGCAGTGCGTAGCAATCAGCATAGGACTTTCGCGGAATACGTCCTCCAGCACCCGAACGTTATCAACCAGCATATTCCCGGTCGACGAACCCATAAAAATTTTGATGCCGCAGACATTGGCGGGATCGGTTTTCAGCACCTCCGCCAGATTGTCATTGGAGCCCCCCATAAAAAAGGAGTAATTCGCCAGTGAACCGCGGGCGGCCAGGGCGTACTTATCAGCGAGCAGCTCCTGCGTCAGCACATTAGGCACCGTGTTGGGCATTTCCATGAAACTGGTAACGCCCCCGGCTACGGCCGCCCGGGCCTCCGACCGGATAGTGGCTTTGTGCGTCAGGCCCGGCTCGCGGAAGTGAACCTGATCATCGATGACGCCCGGCAGCAGGTACTGGCCCTTTGCGTCAATAACGGTATCGGCCGGCCGGTGGCCCAAATTAGTCCCAATCTCCTCAATCAGACCGTCCTTACAATATACGTCGGCTTCCCGGATCGTTCCTTCGTTAACCAGCCGGGCGTTCACTATCAATACACTGTTCATTCGGTAAAATTACAGTACCTCCGAACAAGTTGTGTATAACCGGTGGAAAACTATCCTATTTATCCACAAAAGTACGCCCATACCGACCGGTCCGGCACCAGAAAAGCATCGGTATGCACCGATGCTTTTCTGGACCAATGGTTTCAGGCCGTTTTATTCAGCGCGCAGACTTTTCACGGGATTCATCAGGGCGGCTTTAATGCTCTGGAAGCTCACCGTCAGCAAAGCAATACCCACGGCGATAACCCCGACAAGGACGAATACCCACCACTCGATGCTAATCTTGTAGGCAAAATCCTGCAGCCAGCGGTTCATGGCATACCAGGCGATGGGCGTGGCAATCAGGATGGCGATCAGGACCAGTTTCAGGAATTCCCGGGAAAGCAGGCCAATGATGCTCCCGACCGAAGCACCCAGCACTTTCCGCACGCCAATTTCCTTGGTCCGCTGCTCGGCCGTAAAGGTCGCCAGTCCGAACAAGCCCAGGCAGGCGACAAAGATGGTTAGCCCGGCGAATACACTCAGGATACGGCCTGTTTTCTGTTCGGCCCGGTAAGTGTCGTTGAATCGTTCGTCCAGGAACGCGTAGGTGAACGGGGCCTCGGTAGACAGTTTGTTCCACTTCTGGGTCAGTGAAGCCAGCAAACCGGCAATGTCTTTGGTCTTAACCTTCGCAATGACCGTTCCCGAGTTAGGGCTCAGCACCATCACCAGGGGAGAAATCGGCTCATGCAGCGATCGGAAGTGAAAATCCTTCACAACACCAATGATCTGATACGTTTTCTTGTGGCCTTCGTTGTCCGTGTGCGAAATCGTGTGCCCGAGCGCCTTATCGTCCCAGCCCAGGGTGTGGGCGGCTGTCTCGTTCAGAATCACGCCCGTCGAATCGGTTCCGTACGCTTTTGAGAAGTTCCGGCCCGCGCCTAGCTGCATACCCAGCACCGGAATGTAGTCGTAATCCACATCGTAGCGAATGGTCTTTACCAGTTGATTTGACTTTGTTTCGGGATATACAAAGAAGTTGTTGCTGTTGCTGGGGCCCGCCGGCAGGAAGCCCGACACGCTGACGTTAACCACGCGGGGGTCCTGCGCCAGTTCGTTGCGAAAGACCTCTTCTTTATTGCCCAGCAGCCACGTTTCAGGCAGCACCAGTACCTGCTCCTTGTTATAGCCTAGCTTCTTATTCTGAATGTAGCTCAGCTGCTGATACACCACCATCGTGCAGACCATGAGGCTGATCGAAATAAAGAACTGGAAAACCACCAGACTACTCCGCAGGCCAAGACTCCTGGCGCCCACCGTCAGCTTGCCGCCTTTCAGAACCGAAACCGGCTTGAACGACGACAGAAAAAAGGCCGGATAGCTGCCCGCCAGCACACCAACCAGCAAGGTCAGCCCAACCAAGCCGGGCACCAGCCAGGGTGTCTTCAACACCGACAGACTTAACGCTTTCCCGGCCAGATCATTAAAGACCGGCAGCAGCAGATAAACCAGGCCAATCGCCAGCACCAGCGCAATGAGCGTCAACAGAGTTGACTCAATCAGAAACTGGTTGACCAGAGCCGACTTAACCGAGCCCATCACTTTTCGAATACCGACCTCGCGCGCCCGCTTCGTAGCGCCCGCCGTCGACAGGTTCATGAAATTGATGCAGGCGATGAGCAGCATGAACACCGCAATGGCGCCGAAAATATAGATGTACCGAATATCGCCGGGCGGGGTCAGGTCGTAGGCAAAGTTGGCGTGCAGGTGGATGTCGGTCAGCGGTTGCAGATACAAGCCGATGGAGTTACCGCTCTGGCGAAACTGCTTCATGTTCATCCCCATCGCCACCTGCAACTGCGGCCCGATGTATTTCTCCACCGCCTGCGGCAGCTTTGCTTCCAGTTGTTTGTAATCGTAACCGTTAGGCAGCACCAGGTAGGTAAAAAACTCGGAAGTCATCCACGACGGCGATTTAGCATCCGCCAGACTCGCCATCGAAATGAACAGATCGAAGTGAAAGTGGGAATTGGCCGGTACTTCCTGCATCACGCCGGTAACCTGATAGCTCGCGTTCCAGCTTTTGATCGTCAGCACTTTGCCAATTGGGGACTCGTCGCCGAAGTACTTATGGGCCATTGCTTCGGTAATGACGACGGTGTTGGGCCGCACCAGCGCCGTCTGCGGATCGCCCTGGAGCAGGGGTAACGTAAACACCCGAAAAAGGTTAGAGTCGGCGTAGGCTATTGCGCCATCCCGAAACGTCTTGTCGCCGTACGAGACAAACGGGGCGCCCGCCGTCCGTAGCCTTGTCGCTTCCTCAACCTCCGGATAATCGGCCTTCAGTGCCTGCGCCACGGGAGGCATGACGTGCGCTTCGTTGATCTTACCGCCCTGCATCGAACCCCGGAAAAAGACGCGCACGGTACGATCAGCCTTTGCGTTGTACCGGTCGTAGCTCAGCTCGTCCAGGATAAACAGACCAATCAGCAGGCACGTAGCCAGGCCCAGCGCCAACCCTGTAATGTTAATGGCGGAGAAACTTTTGTTATGGGCGAGATGCCGCCAGGCGATCTTAAAATAATTTTGCAGCATAGTGGAATGGAGCGATGCGATGGATGGTTGATTCGATGGTTTACGTTTCATGAGTGATGGCCGCAGCAAACTGAGGGCATCCCGGACGTACCGGTGCCGGGCCCGTCGTTCGCCAATGGTCCGGACGCGTTGCAGGAACAGCTCGTTTAAGTCGTCTTCCAGCTCGTCGACCAGATGAGGGGCACAAAACCAGTGCAGCACGTAACGGGGCCAGCGGGGCGGTTGGGGACTAGCTGCGTTTTTCATGTCCAGGCCGTTTGAGCGATTGCGTCCCACATTTGATTCCGCAATTGCCGGATTTCCTGCAAAGCCCGCTGACCCGTCGCCGTCACCGAATAAAGCCGCTTGCTTCGTCCACCCCGTTCGGCCGTCATGCCGCCCATACCCGAGCGAACCAGCCCTTTTTCCTCCAGCCGATGCAGGGCCGAATGCACCGCCCCCAGGTTGACCGAGCGCCCCATCTGCTGCTCGATCTCGGTGGTGACGGTTGCGCCGTAGGCTTCGCCCGACCGGATAGCTACGGCCAGCAAAACCACTTCTTCAAACTCACCTAAATACGTTCCTTTCATGGGTGTTCATTAGTTATCTAAATGTACAACAAATGACCTGCCAAACGCAAAAAAGGCCATTCCTGCGCAGGAATGGCCTTTTTATAGTAACTTCATTGTCCATTAGTGGACAGTTTATGTACGGTTATGGACAACGGTTTTTCTACTGATTCAGCAGCGCTACTTCTTTGGCGAAGTACGTCAGAATAACCTTGGCACCCGCCCGCTTCATGGACATCAGTACTTCGAGCATGGCCCGTTCGCCATCAATCCAGCCATTGCTGGCGGCCGCTTTGATCATCGAATATTCTCCGCTGATGTTGTAGGCCGCAATGGGCACGTTGAAGTTATCGTTGAGCAGCTTGATAATGTCGAGGTAAGCCAGAGCCGGTTTAACCATCAGGAAGTCGGCGCCTTCGAGGTAATCCAGTTCGGCTTCCACCAGGGCTTCCCGGCTGTTAGCGGGGTTCATCTGGTACGTTTTCTTATCGCCAAAACGCGGGGCTGAGTCCAGCGCATCGCGGAACGGTCCGTAGAACGCACTGGCGTACTTGGCCGTGTAGGCCATAATCGACACGTGGGCGAAGCCTTCGCTGTCAAGCAGTTCGCGGATATAAGCCACGCGGCCATCCATCATGTCCGACGGCCCGATGATGTCGGCTCCGGCGCGGGCCTGCGCGAGGGCCATCTTGCCCAGTATCTCCAGCGTCTCGTCGTTCAGAATTTCAATGCCGCTGGCACTTTCCCGAACCAGACCGTCGTGACCGTCTGAACTGTAAGGGTCCATGGCCGCATCGGTCATCAGGGCCACTTCGGGAAACTTATTTTTGATTTCGGCGATAGCCCGCAGGTACAGCCCATCCGGGTTATGCCCTTCGGTGGCGTATTTATCCTTCTTTGCTTCGGGCAGATTGGGGAACAAATCAAAGGCTTTCATGCCCAGATCAACGCACTCCTTTATTTCTTCGAGCAACAAATCCAGCGAACGACGGTAGACCCCCGGCATGGAAGCCACTTCGGACTTAACGCCTTCGCCTTCCACAATGAACATGGGTAAAATCAGGTCCGAAACAGACAGCGTATTCTCCTGCACTAAGTCCCGGATAGCCGCAGATTTCCGGTTTCTACGGGGACGGCGTAATAAATCCATTGTACGTATGACTAAGTTGTATAATCTGAATAACTGGGAACTTACTTATTTAACAGCCGAAGCTCCCAAACGATTCAAACTTACAAACTTTTCAGACGATCAGTTTAAATCCTTCGCCATGCAGGTTCACAATCTGGACCGATTCGTCTTCCCGCAGGTATTTCCGCAGTTTAGTGATGTACACATCCATGCTCCGGGCGTTGAAGTACGAATCATCGCCCCAGATCAGTTTCAGGGCGAAACTGCGGCTGAGCGGCTGGTTCTTGTTCTGGGCCAGCAGCTTTAGCAGTTCCGACTCTTTGCTGGTTAATTTGGTCGTGTGCGGCTCCTGACCGTTGCCACTGCGCGTCAGTAACTGGTGGTCGTAATCAAAACTGAACGAGCCAATCTGGTAGGTCGCCACCGGCTGTGGTTCGTCGGCTCGCCGGTAACGGCGCAGGATTGCCCCAATCCGCAGCAGCAGCTCTTCCATGCTGAACGGCTTGGTCATGTAATCGTCGCCCCCGACCCGGAAGCCCTGAATGGTATCTTCCTTCATCGACTTGGCCGTCAGGAAAATAATGGGTACATCCCGGCCCGACATCCGCACTTCCTTGGCCAGCGAGAAACCATCTTTCTTGGGCAGCATCACGTCGAAAATGCACAGGTCATACGTATTTTCAACGAACTGCTGCCACCCCTGCTGGCCGTCGGTAGCCAGGTCCGTGTCGTAGTCTTTACTGATTAGGTACTCCTGTAACAGCATCCCCAGATTGGGGTCGTCTTCAACCAGCAATAGTTTTGGCATCTCTGTAGTTCGTTGCTCCGGTGTATCCTGTCGCGGGGGCCGCGGAGGAAACAAAGTTAAGCAGAGTCGTTAAGTTTGGTGATACGGCACGACAATTTCGAATGAACTGCCCCGGCCCGGCTGGCTGGCTACCTGAATGGTACCGTGGTGCTCCTCCACCATTTTTTTAACGTAGCTCAGGCCCAGCCCAAATCCTTTTACGTCGTGCAGGTTCCCCGTGGGCACCCGGTAGAACTTCTCGAAAATCCGGTTCTGTTGTTCTTTCGTCATGCCGATACCGTGATCAGCAATGGTGATGCTGACGCCTTTTTCGAGGCTCCGCGTCCGGATGGTAATGTCGGGCCGGTCAGGTGAGTACTTAATGGCATTGTCCAGCAGATTGTACAGGATGTTGCTCAAATGAACTTCGTCGGCCTCCACGATTTCGTTCTCGGCGTCAAACTCCAGATGCACTTCGCCGTGTTTCTGTTCAATCTGTAGCCCAATCGTGTTCAACGCCTTATCGATGGCGTCATGAATATTGACCGGCGAAAGTTTCAGTCTTACCGAGCCACGGTCCAGCAGCGCCATCTGCAGCACTTTTTCGACATGCGTACCCAGTCGGCGGGTTTCGTCGCGGATAATTCCCATGTACCGGCTCAGGCGCGGCACGGCATTGTCCCTCGAGTTGTTGTCCGTCCCGAGCTGTTCCTGCGCCATTTCCACCGCCAGTGAGATGGTTGAAATCGGGGTTTTAAACTCGTGGGTCATGTTGTTGATAAAGTCGTTCTTGATGTCCGCCAGTTTTTTCTGCTGCACGATCGTACTGATGGCAACGTAGAAACAAGCCATGATCACCAGCACCATCACGGCCGAACCCGCCAGCGTAGCGCCCATTTTCCGCAGGATATAGGGTTCCTGGTTCGGGAAGTAAACGTAAAGCTCGTTGCCGTTCTCGAACAGGTTATTGGGGAACAGGGCGGCCTTGTACAGGCGCTTGTCGCTGTAATCTTCGTGAATGGAATGCGACGCAAAAAGAAGCTGCGGCTTCACCAGTTTGGAACCGACGTTCGTCCGCACCCCATACGCAAACGGAGTCGTTATCCCCCGCTCCTGCATGGCCTGCTTCAGCAGGGAATCCAGAAACTCGCGGCTGATGCGGCTGCGCAGAGGCCGGTTGGCAAAAAGAAGGTCCTTCACCACATCTTTCA
>Ga0325400_1003890_pt1 | contig 13689 bp, 9 predicted proteins | sample PopdelMetagenome_2_FD_205662 | JGI IMG/M metagenome (GOLD analysis project Ga0325400, IMG submission 205662) | Populus deltoides microbial communities from Bellville, Georgia, United States - Xylem-PdKOR-R1 | ecosystem: Host-associated > Plants > Phyllosphere > Stem > Wood/Secondary xylem... | reverse complement strand
TAATATAATTTCTTCATCATTAACGTTACCACACAACCCATTTAATTAACTAACAACAATATCAATTCATCACTAATATAATTTTTTCATTATCAACATTACCACACAACCCATTTAATTAACTAACAACAATATCAATTCATCACTAATATAATTTCTTCATCATCAATATTACCACACAACCCATTTAATTAATAAATAATAATATCAATTCATCATTAATATAATTTCTTCATCATCAATATTACTACACAACCCATTTAATTAATAAACAACAATATCAGCGCTGGATATAGAGAGAATTTAGAGAGAGATGCACTCCTTCTCCTGAAGTTTCTCCTCGTGGACATCCTGCTACTCCTGAAATCAGCGTGCTCTCTCTTCACGTCTCCCATGGCCAGTCCAAAATTGACATCTTTGTTTGCTTTCAATCGGAAGCAAACAGAGAGCGTACATTGTCTCTCCCCCGTAACCCTAACGGGTGGATGTGTTAACGATTCTGAAGTTGGGGCTTCTGCCGATGAACCTGTGGCCCCTCTTTTCTTTACAGACGAATTAGATGGAGGTTTGAATTCTTTCCCTCCACCCTGTTTTGTCAAGGATCTGCTATTTGTTTGGCCCGATGGGGTCTCTGGTTCCTTGTCTAGTCATCTTCAAACTACTCCTACCACCACTGCCGGCGTCAATTTCTCTACTGATACTGTTGATGCTAGGTTCTTTGAAGGTTTTGATGTCCGGGTTGTTGCTCCTCCACTTCCCATCAGAGCATTTGGTTATGGTAGGGTTTCTCTTACCCACCCTTCTCTGTAATGTTCCCTCCCTGGTGTATCAGAGGGCATGCTAGCCTTCTGGCATATCATGGGGTCATGTACCTCATATTTTGGTAGCTGATTGCAAGTTCTTCTTGCCTTGCTATAGTTTACTGCTATTATATTCTGCTCTGTAGATGTCTTGCTTCTCCTCTTGGTTGTGCTGGTGTTGGGATGCTGTTTAGGTAGTCTCTCTTACTGGATGGCTGGGTGGAGTTTGTTTGTTTCTGCTGATTGTTCTTGTTGATGCTACATTTATTGGGTAGCTACGTTGAGTTTGTCTGCAGCTTGCTGCCGATGAAGTTTGTTCTGGGACTGATTTTTGCTTGTCCTACTGCTCTTATCAAGCTTTTGTCTTGTGTGGTCTGGCTTTTGTGGCTGGTTATTGCATGTTTGTTGGAGTTGATGCTAGCTTTCCTCCTTAGCTTGCGTTATGCAGGTTAGTTAGCTTGTTGCTGCTATATGCAGCTTAGTATGATGTGCTTCTTGAAGCTGGCTGAAATTATGGTTTGCTAGAGTTGCTGTGATTTCCTTCTCTGGCTTGTTACTCCTGGCTTAATGCCATGAGTCTCTCTTCCCCTGCATTTTCCCCTGTTGTTGGGTGTGCAGGTTGTTGCTGCCGTCAGCTTGCTATTCCTATATTGCAGGAGTGCCTTAGGTGAATCTCAGTATATCCCTGCTTTCTGTGTGAGATGCTTGCTGATGCGTGGTCCTGGTCCCCTTGTCGGGTCTCTGTGTCTCGGTTTGATGGTCTTTACTGTGGGTGGAGGCTACTTCCTCTCTGGAGTATGCTGTAGGTATGAATTTGGCAATGTGTGGAGTCCTGCTGCAATGGATGCCTGTTGCGGGGCCCTGTTTGGGAGAGGCTCTCTCCTCAAATGCTTGCCCCCCCCTCTACTGACATCTGGTTTATCAGCCAAGGGCTTTGTTTGATGTGGATGTCTTCCTTTCTCAGGGTTGCCTCTGTCTGTTGCCGTACTGCTGCTTTGTTGGGGCTTTGTCTGCCTGGGTGAGGTTCTCTCCCCATGTCCAAACTGTACACCCTATTTGTTCCATATTGGTTCTTCTACAAGTCTGATTTGGCTGCCATTGGGTTCCTTTCTTAGGCTCTCGTGAAGTCTGTTCCCACTCTATTTCTCTCTAGATAGTTGCTATGGATCCCAACAGTTTAGGTGAGGCTCTCTCCCCAAATGCTTGGGTTACTGACGCAGTGTTCTCTGTTGCTGCTCTGCTAGTATTCTACGTGGAGAGTGTTGGATGGAGCCTGTCCTAGTAGCGACTTAGACAATGTTATGGTGCAGGTTTGGTCTGCTGGTGATGATGTGCGGATGGTCTCATGATTGCTTGGTAATGGGATCCGTTTGGGTGAGGCTCTCTCCCCAAATGTTTGGTCCCCTCACCTGGTGCTGTTCTGGAGCAACTGTTTTGCTTTTATGGATAGCTGGTTTGTTGCCGTGTTTTGTTATGTTTGGTGAAGGGCATGCTCCTTGTCTTAACTGCTGCTATCCTTCTCTTGATGGAAAGCATGTTGCTGGTTCATGCGTGGTTGCAGTTACTGGTCGGATTAGTTCTTGTATGCTGGTTGGAGGTTAGTCCTGCGATTGCAGCCAATCTGCTGGGTTGTTAGGAGATTCGTCTCTCTGATACTGCCGGTTTTTAGGTCTCCAAGCAGATGCTTTTGTCTGCTAGGTTGGTTTTTCAAGTATGTTTATTGCCATATGGTTTGGATGCTTGTTCAAGGGAGCCTATTCCCTTTGATTTTAGGTTGTTCAAGGGAGTTTGTTCCCTTTGTCTGGGTTTGTCTATATATATATACTGTTGGTCTCCAGCGTGTTTATTTTTTATCTATACAATTCTTACATTTGATAAAAAAAAATAAACAACAATATCAATTCATCACTTATATAATTTCTTTAATTTTACAAATTAAAATATTACCCACTATTATTTCACTTATTTAAAGATTAATTCATCACAATTACATGGATTAACCTAATCAACCTCACAGCTCATACCATAACTATACACTAATACAATTAAATGAAATCTTAATACACTAAATGCATCAATTTAATTAAGAGAAAATGATTTGTTACCTTCTAACCCAAAAAAATAAGAAATGAGAAGCTTGAAATCACCACAAAAATTTCTTTCCTCCTTCCCCCTTATTTTCCTCTCAATGCCACCCCTTTATAAGAAAAATTCCCTGTTCCCCTTTTGGGATTTCATTGTTCAAACCCTTCCTAGCATATTTTAATCACTAGTTCCACACTTTTTTTTGTGATTTGTTTTGGATGAACCTTGATAATTTTGCACTCAATTTCTTCTCCCTCTCAAGCCCTAACATGGCCGGCCAACATGCTCCTTTTTTCCACTCCCCACTTGTTTATATATTTACAAGTTTTTTCCCCCTTTTCATTTAAGTACTTCCTTATTTTGTTTTAAAACCTTTTGGCCTAAAAGTTTGACTTATTCAATTTCATCCTTGTCCCACATTAACCTTATCAGATAATAATTTCCACTCCATAAATTTCTATAATTTTTTTTTATTATTTATTTAATTATTTGTCGCCTTTTTTTAATGTAAATCAAAATACATAAAATTATCCGGAAGTTACATTTCTTCCCTTCTACAAAAGAAAATTTTGTCCTCGAAATTAAATTTCTTACCAGATTTTAAGAACAATCTTGGGTATTTGCTCCTCATTTCTTCTTCTCGCTCCCAGGATTCTTCTTCCAATTGTGAACCCCTCCACAACACCTTTACCAGAGAAATCTTTTTATTTTTTAGCACCTTTTTTATTTGATCAATAATTCTCACAGGTTTGACTTCCATAGTTAATCCTTCATTAACTTCTATTGGAACTTGAGGTAGCAGCAAGGTTGGATCTATTTCAGCTTTTCTTAGCATTGATACATGAAACACATCATGTATTTTGACCAAATGCTGAGGTAAGGCTAATTGATAAGATACTGGGCCGATTCTTTTCAAAATTTCATAGGGCCCGATGTATCTCGACGCTAACTTCCCTTTCATACCAATTCTTCACAAGTGTTTCCAAGGAGCCATCTTCAAATACACCCTATCCCCCACATTAAACTCAAGAGGTCTCCTTCGTCTATCGGCATAACGTTTTTGTCTATCTTGAGATGTCTTCATTTGATCTCTTATAATTCTAATCTTCTCTTTTAATGACCCAACTTTTTTAAGGCCAAAATCGATGGATTTTGTTTTGTCCGATTCTGGATGTTTTTCACCATATCATTTTGCATATTTATAATTGCATTCCATTTATTAACAAGGCACAATCCACGTAGGATAATGTAAATCAATATTCTCATAAAACGGATTCTCAATACACATGCCCATATTATTATATTTTCATACTCATAGGTTTACATTACATCATATTGACATACTCACAAATTCACATTCCTATTCTAGTCTCGCTAACATCAGGAGTTCATACAAGAGTGCCGAACAACAAGTTACACAATTAGTACTTTTGTTATCCTGACCTCATGTAATTTCACAACATGACATCCTCATAAAATGAATACCTCATATGTATATTCATATACATCATATCAACTTGTTCGCACATTCACATTTGTGTTCCATTTTAATTTTTCATTACTAGTCTCTATAAAAGGGGTCGGACGACAAATTGAGTGATTAACACATCCCTTCATATAGAACTCATATCACCCATAACATGTGAATACATAGTTCTTTTCAAAATGTGTGAGTTGCGAAATGTATTTTCCTACGCACCATGTTGGTATGATGTCCCTGTTACAGCACAAGATAATTTCAAGCATTATAGGCAATCTAAAGAAACATAATAAAGCAATGTTAGCGTTACATTTCATTCATGGATCAAAAGAGCGTAATTCTATTATTTATCCTTACTTACGTAAATACCACCATTAATAATTCATCAATTACCGAGGCTAATTACAATACTCAAACCTAATCATTAATCTCGAATATTGTTAGCCGAACTAATGTTATTCTCTGTTTAAAGCATAACAATCATAGTTCTTTCGTATACTTAGTATATACAAAACCTAGTATATATGAACACATCAATTCTTGAAAACTAATTCATAACTCTCAAATCCGACTATCCTCTTAAGATGTCATTAGCCGAAGTTAATCGTTTATTCATCCCGGTCATCCACTTAGGATGCTATTAGTCGAACCTAGTCATTTATTTAGTCGAAGCTAATCATTTATTCATCCCGGAATCCACTTTGGATGCCATTAGCCATAGCTAATCATTTGTTCATCCCAGTATCCACTTAGGCTGCTATTAGCCATAGCTAGTCATTTATTTGTCCCGATCATATATTCAGATGCCATTAGCCGAAACTAATTAATGATTTGTCCCGGTCATCCCTTCAGATGCCATTAGTCGAAGCTAATCATTTATTCATCTCGGACATCCACTTTGGATGCCATTAGCCGTAGCTAATTATTTGCGAGTCCTGGTCATCCACTTAGGATGCTTTTATTGTAGCTAGTCATTTATTTGTCCCGGTCATCCATTCAAATGCCATTAGCCGAAGCTAATCAATGATTTGTCCCAGTCATCCCTTCAGATGCCATTAACCGAAGTTAATCAATCATTTATCCCGGTCATCTATTCGGATGCCATTAGTCGAAGCTAATAAATGATTTGTCCCCGTCATCCCTTCGGATGCCATTAGCCGAAGCTAATCATTCATTTGTTCCGGTCATCCATTCGGATGCCATTAGCCGAAGCTAACCAATCATTTATCCCGGTTATCCCTTTGGATGCCATTAGCCAAAGCTAATCATCAACCCATCAAACGTTCCAGAGGTGGTTTATGAAATCATTATAATATGGTAATATCCCTTGAATTGCTCATTGAAACAATTCATCACAACTCGACATTCACTGCAACATAATAGCAGACCTTTTATGATGATCATACAGGCGTTCCATAATAGTTGAACATTCAGTAAACACAATAATCTAATAAACAAACATTCGTACAAACATTCCATAACAATTTAGCATTCAGTATTATAATAGTACACCCTTCGTATTACTCATCCAACCATTCATAACAATTAATGTTCAATACAATACAACAATGGATCCTTCGTTATACTCATACAACCATTCATCACAATTACATTCAATAAAATACAATAGTAGATCCTTTGTAATACTGATACAACCATTTATCACAATTACATCCAATAAAATACAACAGTGGATCCTTCGTAATACTCATACTACCATTCATCAACAGCCCAAATTCATAGTCAATTTAATATTCATCACAACACAATAATATATCCACCTCAAACAGGTCATTTCAAAACATTAATATTTTTGTCATTGTCTCAACATTCAATAAGAACCTGATTGACATTTCATAGTCGTTTCGACAATCATCAAGAATTCAATCAAACCTTTCATCGTCATTTCTTCATTCAACAAGGATTTAATAAAATATCATCATAACTAAATCATTTCGAAACATAAACATCATACAAGAAAATGGTAGAAACCACACAATAATATATCCACCTTAAACAGGTCATTTCAGAACATTAACATTTTCGTCATTGTTCAACATTCAATAAGAACCTGATCGACATTTCATAGTCGTTTCGAAAATTATCAAGAATTCAATCAAACCCTTCATCATCATTTCTTCATTCAACAAGGATTTAATAAAATATCATCATAAGTAAATCATTTCAAAACATAAATATCATACGAGAAAATGGTGGAAACCACAATAATATATCCACCTCAAACATGTCATTTCAGAAAATTAACATTTTCATCATTGTTTCAACATTTAACAAGAACTTAATCGACATTTCATAGTCGTTTCGACAATCATCAAGAATTCAATCAAACCCTTTATCGTTATTTCTTCATTCAACAAGGATTTAATAAAATATCATCATAACTAAATCGTTTCAAAACATAAACATCATACGAGAAAATGGTGGAAACCACCTACCTATTCCACCTATGGTTTTTCCTTGTCTTGATGATGGTCCGATCCCGGCCGCACCACCTAAGACATCAATGCCAAATCAGTATTTTTGCATCCTCAAATTACATTCATCATCATTCAAGTGTTCCACATTTTACTCCATCATACAATGAAATTGTTACAAGCATTTAAGTAATTTCTGACCGGGGATTCTATGGTAGAAAATCAGCAGCGAAAACTGGTTCGCTGCTGATTGCACAATTCAGCAGCGAAACTGCTTCACTGCAGGCTGCACAGTTCAGTAACGAAAATTGATTCGCTGCAGGCTGCACATTTTGGCAGCGAAAACTAATTCGCTGCAAGCAATTTAATTTTAGCAGCAAATGCTACTTCGTTGCAGCCAACATACTTTCAGCAACCAATGCTAATTCGCTGCATGCAACTCAATTTCAGCAGTGAATTGCATTTTCGCTGTAGTCAATACACAATCGGCAGCGAACACTGATTTGCTGCAGAACAACTCAACTTCAACATCAAATGCTAATTCGCTGCAGTCAACACATTCTTGGCAGCGAAGGCTAATTCATTGTACACAACTCGATTTTGGCAGCGAATCACAAATTCACTGCAGAACACACACTTTTGGCAGCGAACGCTAATTCGCTGTAGACAACTTAGTTTCAACAGTGAATCACAAATTCGCTGCAAACAATACAACTTTGGCAGCGAATCACAAATTCACTGCAGAACACACACTTTTGGCAGCGAACGCTAATTCGCTGTAGACAACTTAGTTTCAGCAGTGAATCACAAATTCGCTGCAAATAATAGACCTTCGGCAGCAAATCACAAATTCACTGCAGAACACACAATTCGGCAGTGAATGCTAATTCACTGCAAAGAACTCAGTGTCGGCAGCGAATTACAAATTCATGCAGATAACTCATTTCGCTGCAGGCAACACAACTTTGACAGCAAATCACAAATTCGCCGCAGAACACACAATTCGACAGCGAATGCTAATTCACTACAGACAATACAACTTCGGCAGCGAATCACAAATCCACTGCAAACAACTTAGTTTTGGCAGCGAATCACAAATTCGCTGCAGACAATACAACTTCGACAGCGAATCACAAATTGACTGCAGAACACACAATTAGGCATCGAATGCTAATTCGCTGCAGACAACTCAGTTTCGGCAATGAATCGCAAATTCACTACAAAACACACAATTTGTCATTAGGTTCCGACAAGGTCACATGATTTCAGCATGAACACACACATACACATGCAATAATCAATCCCATCACATAAACTATCACTAAATTCAGCAAAATACACACATGCATTAATCAATTCCAACACATAATCTTTCATCAAATTCCAGCAGAACACACACATTGAAACCATCGATTCCATCATATAATCTTTCATCAAATCCCTGCAGAACACAAACATGCATATTGTCCAACCCCTTAGCTAAGGTCGACCCTCTTTGTTAGATGTTCTGGAAATTGGCCTCATTTCGTTTCTGTTTCCTTGTCTTCTTAGTTAATTTTAGTTTGCTTCACAGCTAGCTTAGGTTTTAGTTCAATTTTCTTAGGGTCTTCTTCTTCATTTTTGGTTCCGGGTCTTAAGAACGAGAGGAAGGGAGTTTCATGACCCATACCTTTTGAATTTAAGTAAATTTGAGGAAGGTTTGATAATATTCTTTCTCTTCTCCTGCTGGTTCTCCTCTTTCTTCTTCCTCTCATGTTTTCTAACCCCTTTTCCCTTCCCTCTAGGCAGTTGTTCAATTTTCTCTCAAGATCTCAACTTTGCCTCACACTTTCACAAGGCACTCTCTACTGGTTTGGTTTATCCATTGGGAAGGAAGAAGAGAAGAGCAACATGCAGCTGGACATGCAGCAGCTGCAGATAGCTTTGGGAAGAGGGAGGGTCACCTTCTCTCTCTCACTCTCCTTGCATTTATACTCCCCATTAAATGAGGTGGGATGTTTGGGGTTGGTTTAGATGTGTTCTTGTCCCTGTTTTGGTCTGTCCAAAACTGGTTTTACCCCTCCATCTTAGCTTCTTAAGATAATATGGTTTGTTTCTTAAACTTTTAATTAGACTCAGTTGCTGCCGATTCAAAAATCGACATAAAAAACTGTGTCGCTGCCGAATAGAAATGGGAAGCGAAAAATGAGTTAGAAATTGGCAGTGAGAACTGCATTACTGCCGATTCAGAAATCGACAGTAAAAACTGCATCGTTGCCGTTTAAAAAACCGGCAGCAAAAACTGAATGTCTACGTCGCTGCCGATTCAGAAATCGGCAGCCAAACTATACCGCTGCCGATTCAAAAATCAGAGCCAAAACCATGTCGCTGCCGATTCAGAAATCGACAACCAAACATTTAAAAATCGACAGCCAAAAAATTTGCCCGATAGCTGTTATTATAGGTGAATTCCATGAGAGGTAGGTGATCCTCCCAATTTCCACCAAATTCCATAGCACACGCCCTTAATAAATCTTCTAAGGTTTGAATTGTCCTTTCAGATTGTCCGTCAGTCTGAGGATGAAAAATTGTACTCATATTTAGTTTTGATCATAATGTACGTTGTATGCTAGGCCATAATTGAGAAGTAAATCGAGGATCTCGATCCAATACTATTGATAAAGGCACCTCATGTATTCTCACTACTGCATTGACATATTGTAAACCCCGGGAAAAAAATCAAGGCTGGATTAAATTAAAGAAAATAAATTAAACTAAAAGTTGTGGGGGTGAAATTATAAGAAAAGAAAAGAGGTATAACTTAATTATAAGAAGAAGAAAAAACAAAAGATGTGGGGGCAAAAATAATACACTTAAAGAAAATGGAGCCTAAATGCAAATAAGAATAATTATAGAGTATAAATACTCCTCTTCTCACCCAAAAAATCTGCAGTAACCGTAAGGAAAGAAAAGATGGAGTTTTTGTATCCATTTTTGCAAATCAAGAGAGAAACACTCAAAATTTCAAGAACCCATCCAAGATTAAGGATTAACAAGAAAATTTGAACAAGAAAAGAATAGGGGAGGGTCGGCTGTCATTAGAAAGAAAAGGAGGGAGTTGAAGATCAAAACCTTGATTCTTACCGGGTAAGGTGTTCTAAACATGGTCTTATAAGTCGTTTAAAAGTCGATTAGCATTCGCTGCCGAAATTGAGTTGTCTACAGCGAAGTAGCATTCGCTGCCGCAAAACGTGTTGGCTGCAGCGAAGTAGCATTCGCTGCCGCAAAACATGTTGGCTGCAACGAAGTAGCATTCGTTGCTGGAATTGTGGCACCAGTGGCGAAACAATTTCGGTGTCGAATTGGGCAGCCTGCAGCGAACCAGTTTTCGCTGCCAATTTCTACAATAGGCCCCCATGGCAGAAATGACTTAAATGCTAGTAATAATTTCATGGTATGATGGTGTAAAATGTGGAACACTTGAATGGGAACATATGAACTCTTGAGATAATTATGGTAACGAATGTGATTCAAAGATACAAATGCACTGATTTGTGACCATTGATGTCTTAGGTGGTGCAGTCGGGATCAGACCATCGCCAAGACAAAAACAACCCACAGGTGGAGCAGGTAGGTGACTTTCACCTTCCTTTTTCATAACATTGAATAATGAAATACTTTATCATGTGTCATAAACCAATTTTTGACCCTTTTATTTTAATTATTATTATTATTATTTTATTTACTGAAAAGTGAAAAAATGATGATGAAAAACAAGTAAAAATAAAATAAATGAAGAATGAATTAAAATTTGGGTTAAGGGCAACATGATTGGAAGTTTAAAGATTTAATTAAACTCTTGACTAGTTTAATTAATCAAATCAAGGGCTTAATTGGAGAATTGATAAGTTTTGAGACTTAATTGAGCTTAGAATTAATTTAATTAATCCAATCAAGGGTATAATTGGAGAATTGATAAGTTTTGAAACTTAATTAAGCTTGGAATTAATTTAATTAATCAAATCAAGGGTTTAATTGGAGAGTTGATAATTTTTAGACTTAATTGAGCTTGGAATTAATTTATTCAGGGACTTAATTGAAAAATTATCAAAGTATAGGGCTGATTCTTGTCAAATTTGTAAAAAATTAAAATCCAAGGACCAATGTGTAAATGGCGCTGAGGTGCAGAGGTTCAATTACAATTTACTCAAGGACTGGGCTGTAAAAATTCAAAAAATTCAAGGACCAAATCAAATATAGCAGTTGAATGGAAAACGGAGTCGTTTCTCGGACAAAACTGTTCACTGTCTTCATCCTTTGTTTAATCCGTTTGCAGCCAACTCTTACGTTTCATCATTGAAGGCGCTTAAAGGGTCGGTTACAGGGCATTTAGGAGGTCGGCCGTTACCACCAATTTTGGTCTTATAAAAGGAAAGGACGAGCAACCTCGTGAGAAAAAAAGCCAGGGGGGAGAACTGAAAAAAAAAAAAAGAGCTGAACCGAGGGAGGAGGGAAAAAAAAACTGAAGCTAAACCCAGATGAAAAACTAGAAACTGGAGAAACGAACAGAGGAAAAACAGAGCATAAATCCAGAGAAAGAAATAATACACAGAGAGACGGAGAGAACAAGAAAGTAGCAATACACAGAGACGAGTATTGGCTCTGCCATTGCCTTCGTCCCTGCAAACAATGAAAACCCAGAATCAAAACAAATTCCCAGCAGGCCAGCCTCTTCATCATCTTCTCGATTTCAAAAGCCGCTGAAAAAACAAAAGGAACACGCAGACAAGTGAACATAGAAGGAAGATAAAGGGGAGCAATAGACGAGAATCCATCAGCGCTGCAAGCATCTTCGCCTCCCGAAAAAGGTCGCTCTTTCCTTTCTCCTTTCATTCTTTGCATATTGTGTTTGTAAACACTGTGCGAAGGTAATTTAATTACCTTCACACAGTGCAACACGCGTGAAGTTCACGCGTGCAGGACTTAGCCCAGCCAGGTCACTGGCTTGGGCCAGTGACCGGGTCGGGCTGGCTGGGTCTAGCCCAGCCCATGTGGGCTAAGTTGGGCCCAACCCAAAAAAATATAAAAATAAAAAAAATATGAAAAAAAAATAAAAAAATATGCATGCATATATTTAAATTTATTTTTATTGGTTTATTTAAATAGCTAAAGTCAGCAACACCATTCATTTTTGTTTTGGGTTACGTAATACTTACCAACGCCAGAGTTGGAAGTATCTGTAGTCGAATATTCACTGGCGCTAGAGTCAGGAATATTATAAACAAATCATCATAACATAAGCGAATAAATTTTTAGCAATTTAAGACAAAGCCAGCAATGCAGTCTGCCTCAGGTAGAACATTTAAGGGGTGATAATATCTTCCCTTTTACGTGACTAGTCCCATATCATAGAATCTCTGTTGACCAGTTAGGGTTCCTAGTGACCATAATACTAGGTGGCGACTCCTTAAACAAGACATTTTCCCCTAAAAGAACAAGATGCCAGATATCTGTTCTTTTTTCATAATTCGATCAATGATTTTTAGGGTCGCCGCGATGTTGGGTGTGACATCATGAATGTTATTGTATTGTGTTAGTATAAATATCAGATTGCTGAATGCTTAAATGTTGACAAATGGTTGATTAGCTAATGACATCTGAATGGATGACTGAGACAAATGAATGATTTTCTTTGGCTAATGGTATCCAAATAGATGATTAGGGATAAAAAATTGATTAGCTTTGGCTGATGGCATCCAAAGTGGATGGCCGGGGTGAGTGAACGGTTAACCTCGGCAAATGATGCTTTAAGAGGATAGCCAAATTTAAGATTATAGCCGATTGCAAGAATTGGTGCATCTATATGTACTACAAGTTGTTTATACCAAGTACATGAAGGAACTACAAATGTCACGCTTCAAACATGGGATAATGTTAATGTTTCATTAAACTACTGATGCAACCATATTATTCAATAGTTTCACCCACATTTAACTAGTGTTTTGCCTATGTTTTATATATAAAATGCCTTGATATTCTTTGTTTTATGTTTTAAAGGCACTTTTGGATGAAAGATGCAAAAAGGAATAAATTGGAGATAATTGGCAGATTTGATCTTCAGTCGATGTTTTGTGCAGAGCGTGAGCTCTAGAGGTTGAAATGAAGTGATTCCAGTGGCATTAAAAAGCTAACATCCATACCTTTTTGGACATCAAAGGCAAGAAAATAAAATAAGGAAGAGCATGGAAATCGCAGCCTTCAAAATCAAATCTCGCAATCTGCCAGTGTTGACCTTCGACCATTCAAACTTGAATATCTGAAGCTATAGAAGTCCAATTGATGCAAACTCAATTTTGTTGGATTCATGACTCAAATTTATATAAACTTTAAAAATTGATGCCAGAAAAAATTTCATATGAGTGAGATATGATTTTTCAAAGAAGACATCTGAATTCTGCCAGCAAACAAGTTTCATGAAGAAACGAGTCCAAATTACGTTTCGAAGCATCTAAACCGATATCCAAGTTTTTATTTCAGCAATTTAGCTCTTCTAAGTCAAAGCTTGAAGATTTCATGCAAGGCTATTTCTCCTTTTTTAGAAAAATAGTTATTGAAGTACTTAAATGTAAACAGTCTACTTAATGGAGGACTATTTTGTAAAATAGAGACCTTGGGTTTCCTAGGATATAAAAAGAATGAGAGAAGAGAAGGGGGGCAGCCAGCCAAGAAGAGAAAAAAGCTCCCTTCCTCTAAGAAACCCTAAATTATGCATTCTTCATTTTTTTTTTGATTAGTTGTTCAACAAACATGCAAGGCTAAACACTTTTTCTTGGTTGTAAGGACACGGAAACCTTCGGATTTCAAGAACTGTGAGATTTATTTTACCTTTTCTTTTCAGTTTATATGATGA
>Ga0325400_1003889_pt1 | contig 13690 bp, 7 predicted proteins | sample PopdelMetagenome_2_FD_205662 | JGI IMG/M metagenome (GOLD analysis project Ga0325400, IMG submission 205662) | Populus deltoides microbial communities from Bellville, Georgia, United States - Xylem-PdKOR-R1 | ecosystem: Host-associated > Plants > Phyllosphere > Stem > Wood/Secondary xylem... | reverse complement strand
ATTTTCAAATAAAAAATAATTTAAAAATTAATCTTTACCACATTTTAAAAACATCTTAAAAAATAACTTATATCACATTTTTAAATATACCCTAATAACATGATTTTCAAATTAAAAACAGTTTGTACCGAAATGGCAACCGAGCTCCCAAATATAACCTCTAAAATTGCCAATGATTTGCTAGCACATAATGTCAAAACAGAAGGACATGAAAAACCTTCATCATATCTTTATTTTTCAAATCTAATACTTTGTTTGCAAGAATATTTTTGTAGCTTGATGTGTCCCTCAAATGACCAAAAATATATTGTTTTTCACCTTCAGAACCATGGATAAACATGTGGTACCATGTCCGAGAAGTAAAGAAAGAGTGTGTGCTTGGTCGGTCTTACACCCTTATCCGCTTCTTAATAGATTAAATAGATTTTTTTTATTATAATTGATTGTTTTTTAAAATATTTTTATTTATAAATATATTAAAATATTATTTATTTTTAATATAATACATTAAAATAATTTAAAAATATAAAAATTTAATTTAATATATATATATATATATATATTTTTAAACAAAATACAAAAACATACAAACTTTAACTTTCAAGGTAGCTCAATCTCTCTCTCTCTCTCTCTCTCTCTCTCTCCAATTATTAATTTTCCTTCTCAAAGCTCAAATCTTTTTTAATCTTTTACCGAAAAAATCAAGTGTTTCTCTTCAAGGTACAAAACCCAACCTTGAGATGCACCCCTCCTTCTCTTTCCCTTCGTTTCAAGGCATGAGAGCTTCTTCTTCCACTTTCACTTCCTTGCAATGAACTATTGCTTTAATCCTACAGTCTTTGTAGATTGCCATGGACTTTGGGGTTCTTGGTTTGGAGGGTCTTGTGGGTCCTGAAACTAGTAGTGAAGCTCCTTCTCATGTCTCACCTCCTGAGACCAAACCAAAGATTCTTGGATCTGTGTTAAGTAAGCGAGAAAGATCAGCTTCGTCTGCTCAAGATGATTACTGGAGGACTTCAAAGATGCCAAAAAATGATGATTTTTCTGTCACCAAAACAATGTCATTGCACCAACCCACTTTTTTACTGAGATCTAATTATATGCTTTCTGATGATTCTCGCCAACAAGAGCACATGATGAGCTTCTCTTCTCCAAGACCAGAAACGACTCCATTTCTAAGCAAAGATGGTGGGTTAGTGGAGAGAAGCACACAAAACCACACTGCCTTAAGCTTTCGTTACCATCAGAACACAGCGTCTTCTTATATTAGAAGTGCAGGTAAGTATATAAGCTCTTCAAGTGTTCTCTTGTCGGGGTTAAAGTTTTTGTTTTTTTTTGGTTAAATTTGGTACATGGATTTCGTTTGGTGTTTGATTTTGAGTGAAGGGTTTCCTGGAAATGACAGATTTTAGATTCATTCTTGTCCAAAAGGTGGACTTTGCCTTTATTTTCATGTACTGGTGATGGTCTTTTCATGGGCACTTAGTAGAAATTTTACATTTCGAGTCTTGTCAAAGGGTAAAGTTGATTTTCCCCACTCTTACGAGCCTGATATTTCTGCTTTGGGTTTGGTTAATTTTTCTGTGTTAGAGAATGTTAGATACAAAAGAGGAAAAGGAGCAAGAAATTTTAGGAAAATCAATAGTTACACAGATAAAAACTTAAGCAATAGTTTAGTTTACTGCCTGTTCCCGAATTTGTTTTCCTCCTAAGTCAAAGTAGGAAAATAGTTAAGGATACATATAGCTTCTATAAATGTTACAGGCAAGAAATGTTTTGTTATGTTGCAGGTTATGACACCGGAGGCTTGAATACAGGCATGCACGGGCCTCTTACTGGGGTTAGAGGACCATTTACTCCATCTCAGTGGATGGAGCTTGAACATCAGGCCTTGATCTACAAATACATCACTGCTCGTGTGCCTGTGCCTTCTAATTTGATCATTCCTCTCAAGAAGTCTGTCTACCCTTATAGCTTACCTGGCTCCTCTACTGGATCCTTCCCTCACAATTCATGTAACCTTTTTCCATTCCTCTGAAATACACTGAAGAACAATGCATTTCCGATTGATAATTTTCTTTTAATTTCTGTATTTTTTTTGTTTGTGTGTTTGAGATTTATTTTTCTTGTTTGGTACTGAAAATAATATCCTGCTTTTTTCAATTTATTATGATTTTTGAAAATAATATCAAACCTGTATGCACACGAATTAAAAGTTGTTTTTGTAGCTATACAGTAATACTCTAATTAATATTTTCTTCTTTTGCACCCCAATCACCCCCACCTGGCTGATCTGTTCCCTTTATCTGTTGTTTTTTTTTCTCCTTTTCCTTCCACTTTCCCAATCTACATAGTGGGATGGAGCGCTTTCCATCTTGGTTACCCTGGCAACAACACTGATCCGGAGCCTGGAAGGTGTCGTCGGACTGATGGGAAGAAATGGCGGTGCTCAAGGGATGCTGTGGCTGACCAAAAATATTGTGAAAGGCACATAAACAGAGGCCGCCATCGTTCAAGAAAGCCTGTGGAAGGCCAGACTGGCCATGCTGCCACTGGGACTGCCAGTTCAAAGGTGGTGCCAATGTCTAACTCGATGTCAAAATTGGCAATAACCAGTGGTGGTGCCTCCAACAGCATTGCGATGACCACGCAACAACAGTTCAAAATTTTGCAGCCGGCTGCTGCCAACACTTCTGCAGATGTTGATGTCAACAGGTAAAAATAATGTGTATTTGAGCTTCCTTTTGTTTGTTTGTTTTATTTGCCTTCTGTTATCTCTTTCCAGTGTTATAAGACGGTATTTCCGTCTAACAATATGTATACTCATGCTCTGGTCCTTTTACTTTACCGTAAAGTTGACCCCATTAATTCCATCTTTACTTTGGTGACAGTGCTAGTCCTGGTAGTTGAAACTTAGGATTCCTTTTTCAAAATGGGTTTCACTATAACTTCTCTGTTTTGATTACCCTGTACATTTGGATTGAAGCCTTTTATGTTGAAAAATATGTATTTGTGGAGTTATGGATCCTGTTTGTATCTTATTGTTTACCGAATTACTATATTATAGTCCTACTTTTGGTCTTTGACAGAGCACAAGATGCACAGAGCATTTCTCTGATGTCTTCCACCATCAACCGGAAATCTGATGAGTCCTCTTTCTCTGTTCCTAAACAAGATATCTTAATGGAGCAGTGCTCTCAAACAGAGTTTGGATTTGTCTCCTCTGATTCTCTCCTCAACCCATCGCAGAAGAGCTCTTACATTAACTCTAAGCCCTACGAGTCTTTTCTAAACTTTAATGACGAAGAAAGCCAAGATCAGCATCCCCTTCGTCAATTCATTGATGAGTGGCCGAAGGATCAATCTAATTGTTCTGTCATTAGCTGGCCAGAAGAGTTGAAATCTGACTGGACCCAGCTCTCCATGTCAATCCCAATGGCCTCATCAGACTTCTCATCATCATCATCCTCACCCACACAAGAGAAACTTGCCCTCTCACCAATGAGTTTATCTTGCGAGTTTGACCCTGTACAAATGGGTTTAAGGGTGAGCGTTGACCATAATGAATCAAGCCAAAAGCAAACCAACTGGATACCTATCTCTTGGGGGACTTCAATTGGTGGCCCTTTAGGAGAGGTCTTGACCACCAGCACTAGCCATGCGGATTCCTGCAAGAGCTCATCAGCCCTTAGCCTTTTGAGAGAAGGTTGTGATGGCAGCCCACAGTTGGGATCTTCTCCGACGGGAGTCTTGCAGAAATCAACTTTCTGTTCCCTTTCCAATAGCAGTTCTGGGAGCAGCCCAAGAGCTGAGAGCAAGAAAAACAATGACACTGCTAGTCTGTATGACGATGTGGGTGGTTCGATAATTGCAACTTCATCACCTATTCCATCCCTGTAATCAAGCGAACTGTAAGGATGAAACCTGTCAAGGAAATGTGAAGAAGCTTGGAGTTTCTATTTATCTGATAAATTCCTGTAGGCCGTGTTCTCTTTGTTGCATGTTCATTTTTCTCAATTTGGAATTTTAGGCGTGGCTGATTCCAAATGATAGGTATTGGCCATTCTTGCAACTATGGATCTTTAGTGATCTTTAATGTGTGAATTGAAGTAATTTTGTTTCTGCTTTGTTTGAGGTTAATGTCTTATTTCTCACGGCTCAACTTTGAAATTTGCTGCATCATCTCTGTGAAATATAACCCCATCATTGATACAGGAGCGCAACGCATTATCAGATTGGGTCAGGACATGCATGCTTCAATTATAGGTACGATATATAACTGAAGAAAAATAATGGAGAGGGAACACGGGAAGGATGCAGCATATAGCTTCCAAAATACATATTGATCATTGATTCTTTGTTGGCCAGGGTGTGACGTCCACTTTCTTGCCCCATTGATTCCAGTTGGGAGGTTGCTTCCAAGATAAGTACATAATAGAAATCACTATTGAAGATTGAGATCGAGTTCCCTCGCCTCCAGACAGGAGCGACTCCTGTGCCCTGCCACCAGGCAGGCCCCTCAACTGCTTTTACTCACGTAAATGGCCCAGAAACCTAGTCTGGCCTAGACACCGACTCTAGGTGAACAATTTTGGTCCTAGCCTGACCTTTTTCTTGACATCAAGTATAGATTTTTTCAAAGGATGGGACCGATGGTTGTTGAGATCGGACCAATATTAGGGCCCTTGCGATGTCACTACTGCTCGAACATGAACATAGCTGTATCCAAACATGTAAAAGAAGATCAAGATATTATCAGTTAGGATATTAGCTGTGAGACCTGGCATTGCATCGAAATAGAGAGTTCTAAGAAGTTTGATCCCAGCTGGGCCTGCCGTCCAGGTCAATTTGAACTACCTTTGCCAGATACTAGGGACAAATTCAGTCAGTTGCTTTGCGCGGCACATGACCACCCTTCCAGTTGCTTGGTAACCTATTTACCAACATTTTTTTTTGCTTTGTAAGAAAACCTTCCTTTTCACGTAAAATCTAGTACAGAGACGAAGGAGAAGTGTGAAAACTCGGACACAAGTTTCCAAGAATTAAATCAATTTCGTAAGAGAATTGATTTGAATTTTAAATGGAATTTAATTGCTAGAAAAATAAAAAAAAACAAATCTTCTCTTGATTGCTGCAGTAATTGCTATTGTAACCGATATTAAAAACAATATTCTAAAACAGGGAATAAAATCTTTTAGCTTGTTCAAGAGGTTTTGGATATTTTTAGACATAATAAATTTATTTATGCAATTATAAAAAAATTATTATTGTATAATGATATCTTAAGAATTATGGTATTTTTATTGAGCTGTTAACATTATCAAAATTATATTCTCTTTTAATTTTAATCAATAGATGATTTCAAATTTGAAGTTTGTTACTTAAAATTTCTACTTAAATTAAATACTCCTGCACTTAGTCTATTATTAATATTCGTGAATCTTTCTCTCAAAACTAATATGCAACAACGACCTTTCAAACTTTTCTCTAATACTGCAAGAAAATTCAAGGTAGTCCAACGCACGGATGCTAAAGTTAGATTATAAAATTAATATTAAAATAATAGTAGTTAAAAAATAGTAAATGTAAAGGTCTTTGTAACAAAAAAAAAAATTAAGATAAAAAAGTTAAAATTACTAATTTAAATATTTTTATAGGTATTCAAAATAGTATAATTGAATTTAATTATGTGATTTAAAATTTTATTCTAAATATAAAAATTATAATATTAATTAAATTCAAATTATATATTGCATTAAATTCAATCAAAGTACTTCAACTAACTTCCAAAACTGAGCACATAAATGATCATGTCAAGGAAAAACTCTATAATTAAATTAAGATTTATTTGGCTTTAAGGGTTTGTTTGGGTACTCTTAACTCTTTAGGTGTTTGAGTGTTAAACGCAACTTTAAATAGCGTTTGGTTAGCAAAATTGTGAGAGATGGATCCCACATCCAAAATCAAAAGCCTGAGAACCTCTAATTTGGAGCTTCTGCCTTTTTTGTTTATATTTATTATAAATTATGTAATATATATAGATTAATAAATAATATACTTCTTGCAAAAACAAAGATAGTTGGAATAGATAAGACATGTTTTCTTGTTCTTTGTGTTTTGAAAAAATAAAAATTTATTCTAAAACTATTTTAAATACAAATTTATATTTATATATTTATCTCTCTGTCAATATAATTAAATATATTTTTATTTCTTCTATATGTATTTTTTTTCTTCTAATACACTAACTACTTCTCTTTCAAATACATACTTAACGAAACATTTCTACAAACTTTTTACCACTTGAAAAACTTTTAAAATCTCTTCTATTTTCTAGATTAAAATTCTAGTGTATATAGAAATTCTTTGTTAAAAATAAATTTATGTTAAATTAGTTTATTAAAATCTCTGTTTAATTAGATAATTATTTATAGTTAGATTATGATAATTAGAGGTGTAATCTGTTTATAAATATAAAAGCCCATGAATATTGATAAGAAATGTGTAAATCAATCAATAAAAATAGAAAGGTTTATCCAAATACTTGTGAATTTATTTCCATCTCTATCTATCTCTCAATTGTTAGTTGAAAAGGTTGTTGAATTATAAGCATGATGGGGCCAAGTATACCTTTGGTAGGCAAGGAAAAAGCAAGGTGCCTCTTGGTATTCATGGCCGGCCCAAAGGGAATTAATTAAATGCGTCATAATTAAGAATTACCAGTTTTGAAATGTTTAGTCAAAACACAACATAATTATGGGTTCAATTCTTGGCTTCTTGCAAATGGAGGAGTTCTTCGAATTAAAATCATACTTATAAAATTCTATTCAAGGTAAGAACTAAATTTCAGGGAGGGAGAGTTGATGATGGTTCACATCTAAACTTATTTCAAAAAATTAAAATAATATTTTTTTAATAAAAAAAGCTTTAAAAAAATCAATTGGTGAAAAATTAGTTTAGGACCGGGCTAGGCTCGAATCAACAAATCATTCTAGACTGATCTAAATATCATATTAGTTAGATTTCGGGGCAGTCCATAATTAAAATTTTAATGATTAAAAAAGTAGCTGCACTGATTCAACGTTGTGCCAAATGTTTGCAAGCAGGCGTGAGTATGTCGATGCTTGGCATGTTTGATATTTTACACGGTTTGATTATGATTTAAAAGTTGACACAACAAAAAGTATTTGAACACTGTTTTTAGACCTTCGAAGGCCAGAAGGAAAAAAAAAAAAAAAAGGGATAAGATTAGATGCTAAAATTTGATTACAGTTTTTTAAAATTCATGAATCAAAATGAATTACAGAGTAATTGAACTGGTTTTTTTTTGCTGAGTTCAATTAAATTGAGATTCAAATTAATAAATGTTTCACGCTGCGACATGATGAGGCTGAAAAAATTCATTGTATAAAGACTCTGAGTGTTTTTAATGAGCAGATAAAACTAGATCCGGAAATTTTGATAGAGAACCGAAAACACTTCCAAGAAAAATATTCTGAAGTATAAATTAATATAGTGTTTGTTCAGTTTGATGGGATGAATAAATATTCTTTAAATTTAAATACTTTTTAAGTTTTGTTTAAATTTTATATCAAATTTATTATATATATATATATATAATATATCATCTAGAGAGAGAGATAAAATGTAAAGAGATGAGCTATGTAAGACCTTCTATTTAAAAAGATGAAGATGTTTTAATATAGACTTTTCTAAAATAAATATCTTAAGAAATGCTTAAGATATTTAATATAAATATCTAGATTACAAAATATTTAATATAAATTTCTAGATATTTGTATAAATATTTATGGAAACATTTACATTATATAAAATATTCTGTGTAGTTTTTTCATGTATCCTCACCACATGACATAGTTATTAATTATTTTGACAAATGCTTTACATACTGATATTGTTCTTCCATTAGGAAAAATAAAAATAAAAAAACGTAATGTAAGTATTAGCTATAACAGGAGTCATCAAAACTCGATGATGAAAATAATGAATTAATTAACAAATCGAATGCCAATATTTCTGATAGACCTGGAAAGTGAAAAAACCAAATCAAGGAAGGAAAAACTGATGTAAATTAGTAAAAAGCACTGATAAATAGGCTCTTGCCTGTACACAATTTCCTCTACTCTCATGGTGTTTGATAATCTCAGCCCACTCATGTATTTGGATCCACAAGTTGGGATCATCCTCTTTCGTTATCAAAAGTTAATGGTGAGTGCGTCAGGATGATGCCGTGGCATCATTATCCATGCCCTGTACCGTAGTTATGAAATTTCGTCCGGATCGTTCTCAATGATTTAATTTAAGTTTTAGGTTATGGGTTAATAGCGGGAAGTTCAATTTAAAATAATATTATTTTGAATTAAAAAAATCAAATTAAATCTTATCTTGATTTTTGTTCGAATCTATAGTTGATTTATCAAGTCAATAAAATTTGATAAAATTATTTTTCACACAATTCAACTCGAGCTAGATTTTGAGAGGACAGTTTTCTGTATACTTTTCCAGCCAATTATATATATATATATATATATATATATATATATATATATTGACACACACACACACACACGATTCCATTCATGTTATAATTATAAGCGGATATATCGAGCATAAGAAGAGGTACTGTGGGTGTGAACTGAAACTAAACAATAGGAAAACAAGATAGATAGATAGATAGATAATATAGCTATAAATAACCGACCGAGCACGAGTCAACTAGTCTTTTTACATGAGAATGAACCAAGGCTCACCAAAACCGCCAATCATTTTGCCCTAAAAGCACCCTTTACCAAAAATCACCGTAAACCCCACCATTTAAGTTTTGCTTCATAGCAGCTTTATCATTTACATATAATATATATATAAGACTCTACAAGGAGTGCTGATCAGAAGACTCTGCAAATAAAGCCTCGTTTTCTTCCTGTTTTAACTTTCAGTTTCATGATTTATTGATTTTATTATATAGTTTATGAAGTCATTAATGATGGAGCTATTTGTTCGGTGGTGGTGGGAATCATATTATTGCATGGCCACGCGGACGTCAATTCTTGGAGTTGCCTCATCATCAAAATTTGGCGTATGTCCGACAGCTTTTTTCGGAGCGTACTATACTCAGACCGGAGTCGGTCGTAGTCTGTCCGTACACCATGGGAATGGTACAAAACAAAGCGCAACCGGTTCGTCAGTTCCCGGTTCTCAATCCTAAGCCGGTCCACCTGGTTCCTTAGGTTTTCTACGTGCTTCTGCTTTCGCATCCGTGACCGCCTTGCCGACTCCCGGTTTGATACCATCCGCCTGCGTTTCCTCTCATCTATGAGTGAAGCTTGAGGGTTTGGGTCGTCGGAGCCAGAGTTTGAGTTCGAGTTGTCAGGGTTTTGGCCTGCCTGGTTGGATTTATCCGAACCGGAACTCGAACCAACAGGTTTTGGTGACTGAGGAGAGCTTGAAAAGGGGTCGAAACAGTCCCAAGGCGTAAAGCCGTTCTCGAAGGACTGAAATGGGTTGCTGGCCATCGGTTCAACCGATGGGAAAATGGCCGAAACCGTGGACAACATGGCTACAAAAATTGCTAAATAGATAGGGGAGGGGAGGGGAGGAGGAGGAGGAAAGGGAGGAATTGCTTCATAGGAGGCTCGTATTTATGGGCAGAATTCATGGTGTTGGTAGGACCCACCCCATTGGCGTGAAAAATGCCTCCTCAAGGGTATATTCGTCCAAGATCGTATGTCTTATGTACATACACCGTATGTGTACAGGGATTGGCTTTCTAGTCAGTGGGCACCATGATGTCTTTTTCAAAAGGCAAACTAAAGTGACATGAGCTGATGGGGCCCGCAGAATTATTGGGCTTCATTAAGCTTAGCCATGAAGGAACAAAAAAATTATGCTCCACAGCGAAGCGTGTCGAATCATGATTGCATGAGCGTGTGGGGAGCAAATAATTGGGGAGGTTACTGGCGTGAAGACACGTGTGTGGCTTGGTTCTCTAGCCGAAGCTAGCGAAGCCCAAGCCATGAGAGAAACTGGGCCGCATGCATGTATGTCATGGCTGACCAAATCATCAAAGGCATTAAGGTGATTTATTATTATTTATTACAGAAGAGTGGCTCACTAATTATAATTTAAAATTATGTCTTTCTCTTGTGATATCACATTTGCTTTCTGAATTAATTATGAACATAAAATATTAGTGGTTGTTTAGTCTTTTTCTTTTTTTCCATGTTTTGGACGGGAGAGGATTCGAATCCCGAAGGAGCATCTTCTTCTTCCTCTCTCTTTTTTTTTTTTTTTGTCTGAATACATTCAAAACAATGCAATTTCTAGATGATATCTTCATTTGAAAAACGTCTTGTTTTGTTTTTTTGAAACATTTATTTGCATCTTTGTTATTATTATTACCCTTTGTAGTTCTCAACTTTTGTGTTTTTATTGACTTATCCATTTATTTATTGTTTCTCTTAGTTGTTTCTGATTTTAATTTTTATAATTTTGTAAATAATATTTAAAGAATAAAGAATAAAGCCTAGTAATTGAGGAAATAACATTGAAAACATAATAAAAGAGATAATAACTTTATATATCTGTATTTGTTTCACAGTGAACCGGGAAAATAATTAATAAGGTACTAGTTATTTTCATGGACTATAAATTTTTCTATATATCCTTTTATATATTTATCATGTTTTAAAAATATATAAATTTACTTAAAATTTTATATCAAAAAAAATATTTTTATATTCCCATGAACAAATGTTTGTTATTTTTTTATTTGAATATTTTTTTAGCACTGACAACCCATAATATTAAAAACAATGGCAAACCATTTAGGTGGTGGTCCAGTGGTAAGAGTTTGAGACCAAGATGTTTGCTTTTTCTGTGGTCTCAAGTTCGAACTCTGTGGTTGCTCATATAATGATCACTTGAGGCTTACATGGTCGTTAACTTTAGAGCCTGTGGGATTAGTGGAGATTCGTGCAAACTGACCCGGACACCTATGTTAAACTTAAAAAAAAAAAACAATGGCATGTGATCTCATATCTTTGTATCTTGTGTTTTCTGGCCTTCGCTTTAAGCTCAATAAAAGGCATGCCACAATCTACTGCAAGGCTAGCTAATCGTTTATGAATTACCATCAACTCAAGATGACCTCAAGATCAAGGTGCGTTTTGGGGAGCTGATTGGCCATTGAAATAATCTTAAGGGTTTTTTTTTTCCTCTCAATTAATTATCAGATCCCTTTCAGAATTGTTACATCAGTACTGAAAACTGTCTCTAGCAAAGTCCTTATAAATTGCCGAACTATTTTGACATTTGAAGATGATTAATTGAAAGAGAGCGACTTGCCAACTTATGATTAATACCTACCTCAATAATTCCAATTTCAATAGCTTGGAGGCACTCTAAAAATGACCTTGTCAATCTGCTGTCTTTGCCGAAAGTACGAAAAAGGGAATATGCAAGTTGAGGGGCTACCTACAGGGATGATATCGACTATCAAACGTGCATCAACGGTCTGGATTTTTAGTAAATTTATTCTCATATTTATGTTTTAAATAAATATTTATATTATATTCATTACCGAGTAAAAAATTAAATATTTACACATAATTTATTGGGTTTTGGATATTTATTGAAGTATTATTTATTATTCAATAAAAAATAAAAAATATGTGTATATATATATATTAAATGATAAAATTATACATAAATATAATATAAATGTTTACACATTTAAGTATTATTTACACATAAATGTTTGTTGACCAAGTGTTGAGCTGTTATTAATTTAAGATTTTTCCCCCAAAATACCCTTTTAATTGAAGAGTAGTTTGGTTATTTTCTAGAAAAAGACTAATGAAACTTTTAAAAAGTTTAACAATATTCCAAGACAGTCAATAATGGATCGAGTTAGTCAGAAACCAAAAATAATAAATTATTATAGCACTAAAAACTCAAGCACTCAAATTTTGTTGGGTTACGAATCTACAATATTAGAAAAGATTGAGGACCAAATAAGGGAAAGAATCTTTAGCTTACAAGAATCATCATTGGAGTAGCTGAAAAGAAACTCAAGAGGAAAGAAAGGAATAAAGCATGAACTGATCATAATTTATTGTTGCTGAATAAATGAAAAGCATAAGCCCGACATTTTAAAAGCAAGATACGCTAAAATCATAAAACATGGGCAAAATAATGCCTTTTTTTTTATATTTATTTTAACTTACCTTTTATACCATCAATATCTTAGCAGTGAAGAATTTAAATGATTATTTAACAAGGACAAGACATGTTGCCTGTTTCTAAATTTCTCAAGAGAGAGCAGCTATGTAAAAAGATTCCCAATGAGTTCAATATGAAAATTACAAACCAGTTAACGCACCTCCTCTCGATTTGGTGTGAAGTTGTCAGAAAATGGAGAAGATATATCCAACGGAACTGTTTGGAAGGCAGATTAATTAGCAATTTATGATTCTTAACTTACTGTAATACATTCATTGGTAATAGAGCAGATTCGATACATTAGAGGAATTATTGTTTTTTATGATTTATTCTATTCTTCTTCGACTAAGTTCAACTTAATTGGTTGGTTATGGTGACAATAACTATGAAAGATATATTGATGATATATAGCAAGAGTACCATTGATTTCTTAATTATTTTTCATTGGAGATACTATTTATTTTTCATATGAAGTTAAAAGGAAAAATAACTGTGACCTTTTTTTCTACTTAATTACGAGAGACATGATCAGCTTCATGCATTTTTGTTGTTGTGTGGAAGAAGAATTTTGAAGACAATATACATGCTTCAATATATAAGAAAGCATATAGATTGTTGTTGATGATACATCTGCAATTGATTTGAAAAAAAAAAAAAGAGAAGTTTTTCATGAGAGAAATAAGTCTACAAATATTAACTAATTCGGAGGTCAACCCAGGGCAAGACCCGGATTACAAGTGGAGTTAACCCGGGATAATGACAAAAATAATAATTATTATAGTTTTAAAACCCGATTCGAGAGTCGACCTAAGATAAGTTCTGGATTACATGTCGGGAGGGTCAATCAGGGTCAATATAAAACAAAACAGGTCATTATCATAGTTTTAAAACTCGACTTGAAAAATAACCTGAGGCAAGATTCGGGTTATAGGTTGGGAGGGTCAACCCCGCTGATCCGATTTTTTTTAAATAATTAAAACAACCTTATTTTGACTATTTTTCTTTCAAAAAAGTCAACAAGTTTTTTATCTTTGTTTTATCTCGAGTTAACTTGGATTTTTGATCGGGTCAGGTCAAGTTAATCATTCCTTTATTTTTCTTAAACTTGAGCTAGTCAAGGCCTCGGGTTAATTTGTGAAGTTAGTCTTAGTTTTGTAATTATAATTATTATAATATTATTAATTTCAACATTCAATATAAATTAAAGTAAACAAACAACATTTATTTTTTAAAATATATAAGTTTGACAACAATACATATTAAGGGTAAGATATTTTTTTATATATTTTATCATGTCTTGTCTATTATAACTAAATAAAATATAAATAACCATTTTATTTTATATATAACTATCAAATACAATTTTATATTCATTTTCTTTTCTATCTCGTTTGCTTTATTTTTTATTTTTTATTCTAGTACAATAACCAAACATTATCCTAGAAACAAG
>Ga0325400_1003887_pt1 | contig 13693 bp, 6 predicted proteins | sample PopdelMetagenome_2_FD_205662 | JGI IMG/M metagenome (GOLD analysis project Ga0325400, IMG submission 205662) | Populus deltoides microbial communities from Bellville, Georgia, United States - Xylem-PdKOR-R1 | ecosystem: Host-associated > Plants > Phyllosphere > Stem > Wood/Secondary xylem... | reverse complement strand
TGATTTTATATTAATTGCAAGATTAAATATATGTTTAGTATAAATACTAGTATTTTTTAAATTATATTTATTTGAAAGCATGTTTGTAATAAATTACTTATAAATTTAAACTTATATGGATACTGAAGTTTCCTTGAAAATATTTTTATATTTAAAATGTCTTGTTTTGATAAAATAAATATTCTTACTCATTAATCTAATAATATAACATATATTTATAAATATTGAATCTAAAAATTTTAGTTGATTTTTCCCTTTTAAAATCATGCCAGCTTTGGTTTTGCATTTTTTCTTTCTTTCTTATTTTCTAGCTAATTGATGCTTTGTCGTTGCATGGCTGATTCTTGTTTTTTCTTTATTATTATTATTTTAGAAAAGGCATACTTTTTTTCTAATAAATGATTCTTGTAAAAAATAAAGTACTAATACTTCTTGAAAATTTGGTGATATTTTATTATATTAATCATATGACACACAATTTTTTTTGGTAATTATTATGATTTATTTTATATTTTTTGAATTTAAATTTATTATTTGTGTTTTGTATAGTTTTTATGGTATTTTCATAAGATATTATTACAATGATCATATATATTGTATCTTTAATCATTAAGTAGTTCGTATACATTCTAAACGAACACATATTTTTTCAACAATCAATTATACATATTGATTTGTTGAATTTAAATCTAGTGTTTTATGTTTTCAAGCGCTCTTATTTAATGATTAATGTCCAAAATCTTGTTTTTACTTTCCAATTTCTTGAATGTAACAAACATTTTTTTTTAAAAGGCCTCTATTAATTTCCTGTATGGTTCATGGGTTAATGAAAATATTTCTTTTTTGATAAAGAAAAAAAAAGATTCAAGATTCAAGAAAAAAAGTATTTCCTGTATGGTTTAGAAATTTGTAAAAATTATTTTTAAAAAATGAAACAGTGTTACTAAGAATATCTCCTTTTAGCTTTATTTATTCTTGTATTCCAAATTAATAAGGTGTAGAGATTAGAGAGAGTGCTTTTGAATCTCATATATATTTGCTAGGTTAAGCAATAATTAACTAACCTCTTCTATGATATCGTAATTAATAACTACGTACTTTAATTAATGCTTGCGTGACACAAAAAAACACCTTATTTAATTTGATATATAAGGTTAGAAATAGATCCTTTTTAGACACTAATTTGAGAAGAAGAAAAAAACCTCAAATATTAGCAGTTATATAGATAAATGAGTTAAAATAAGACCCAAAGCCATAAATTAAAAAAAAAATCACATCACATCATTTTTGTGATAATTAAATATCTCTTTTTTGTTGAAATTATTCATTATAAGATATATATAATTAATGAAAAACCAAATTTCAAATTATTTAGAATAATCTAGTTGTAAATAACAATTCATCATTTTATAAATTCTTAATTTTAATTACAAAACATAAGAAAATGATCCTATCAATGATCAGAAGTTAGCAATTCAAATCCTTTTTTTAAATTGAGAGATACTGAAAAAGATCAAGAATTCTCATTAATTATTAATATAGATACTATCGTGGCCTATGATTTCACCAGCGATATCTTAACTATATGCGTTCCCATTTCTCTTTGCATTGGTATTGAATTTAGAATTTTTTTTCAATTAATTATGTATATCAGTATTTTCTGCACCGCATGATCAACTATTTTTATTAACCATCAGATGGTAAATTCTAATTAAGGTGTTTCTCAAATTTAAGTGAGAAAAAATTATTGAAAAAAAACTTAAGTTGGACAGTATTAAACTACAAATTAATGTAAAAATCTTGTGTATTAAGATTAAATACAGCACTCGAAATAATACATAGCGATACAAAGACATGGAGGAAAAAATCATATAAAAATATAATTCTCCAGCCTTTAACGAGAAGGAAGCAGGGAAATTAGCTAGGAAAAATCCTGCTTTTTTATCAATGGCCCATATATAACGAATATCAAAAGATAATACAAATATGAAATAATAAAGTTAATTAATTTATAGCCTAAACCTAAACTTACAGCTACTATTTCTAATATTAATGGCGTTATTGGCAGCTAAGCTGTCGATATCTAGCCTGCATCTGACCCTGAACTTCACCTTCATGAGCTTCAGCTTGCCAAGCTTGATTCTCACAGGCTGGTCCACCCTGAGGTTCAAAGGAATGATTCCAGTCTGCTGTTGTTGCTGTTGCAATGAAGTGAGCAATGTATTGCCATCATCTGTTTGTCCTGATAATAACACATTAAGCACGGTGGTGTTCCTGTGACCCTGGTAGAATTTTGGTAACGACCCTTGACATAGATTTGTGCCTGTATACCACACGCTTATATGGCTCCCACCCTCGTAGTAGACGCCCACTTTCTTGTTAGGATTCCTAGCAGTGATGGTGACATTGAAGGTGGCAGATAAGCTGGAATTGTTAGTGAGATTGAATCGGGTAATTTGTAACGTGTCGATGGAGAACTTTGGGAGTTTGGGTTGGAAGGCAAGGTACAGAATTCCGGCAACAACTCCAATGACAAGAATGAGGAGCAAGAGAAGAGAGAGCGTCCAGCACAAGAATCTGCAACAACAGCTTCTTCTCTTCTTGGGTGGTTTAGTGTGAGTGACCGGAATTGTACGCTGAAAAGGGGGATAATGGTGGTCATGAATATGTGCAGCTGGATCACCTTGATCAGACTTGGAGGAGCCCCGGGGCACTAATGGAACCCTGGGAGTCTGTGGTGCCTCGATATCTAATGGTTGATCGTCATGGGTGCTACTCGTATTGAGAGGATGAACTTTCTGATGATCTGCCATATTATCGGTCGGTCTATGGATCGATGGGTGGATTGTTCACAGATTTGGAAGGTAGATATAGAGAACAAGTTAGTTAGATATTTGGTTAACATTGAAGCCGCCCTTCTTTGACTTTATCTTGGTACATAGAGAGGTCAGGGCAAATTAGGAAGCCCCTGTGTTAATTAATGTTCAAGCTGCAGGTTTTTCTTGGGGTCAGGAGATGAGCACCGATCACATGCCTGACTAGTCTTCTCTCTTTATGTATCCAGAATTCAACAGCGTGTTGTTTGAGTCTTTCCTGACTTTTTTTTTTTTTTTCCTTTCTTTTGAATTATATTGGAACCTTCATTTATTAAGATCATACCGAAGCATTCATTCACACACATCACAAAAGCTAATTTCCTCTACTTTTTTTTTTTTAATAGATTAATAGAGACAACAATAATAACCATAAAGTGGCTCCTTGTGAACATATATAGACTTGGTGTGTATCCGCTTAATTTCTGTAGTAAAAAAAGAATGGCATCCCAAGTCAACAAAAGAAACCTCACACTCAAACATATATATTCATTATATATATATAGTGCTTGATTACAATAGAAGACCTAAACCCTAAACCATAATTAATTAAATTAGGAAAGATAGATCAGATCACATATTATTTGAGGATTAGTTAATTAATGTATAATATTGTGGTGGGAGTACATATATATAATATTTGTCTAATACAAACGAGTGAAATCATCATCAATCCAGGAGGTATCACATGCGATTGCAGATGATGCTTCCGGACTGGGCCAACATGCTAGGATCCATTTCAAGTAGAAACTTCCATTCACTGGTCATGGAAAGATTATATTTCCGTGTAATTACTTAATCAATCAAATCAAAGACTACGCCCTGCAGGTTGCTTGTTACTTTTGCAGATTAGGTAATCTGATGGTGATGATGGCGACAATATTGTTTTTTTTATAATACACGTAATTAAAACTTGTTGACTAATTGTCATTCCGAAGACCAGGCCTCCATCATCGATCTCTCATGCCTTCCGTCACGTTGATCTCATTTCATACTCAGAATGTCAATCGATATCAGGGGCAGAACTACATGGTCCTTTATTTCAAAGACATTTCAATATTATAGTTATGCATTGTCTCAGAACAAGAAGAAGAAGAAAAAAAACTCGCTTTTGATCCTTGTTTATACGAGCCTATTTTCATCTCAGCCCTTGAGTTTTATTTATTTATTTTATCAAGTAATTAATTATGAATGCGTGCATCATGGCTCGTATATATGCTAATTTTATTCTAAGATACTAATGTTAAGCATTAGGAAAGGATGCGATAATGATTTTTTTTTTTTTAAGAATGCACATGAATTATTTCAAGGACTTGCAAGTGAATTTCATTTTATTATGATTCAATGATTTATGTGTATTTTTTAAAAAAACTTCTAATAATATCTTTTTTTAATATTTAACGTTATTTAAAAAGATGGTAGCAAATCGCCACCATGCATTCAGAAAAAACAACTCAAATCGCAGCACATACATACTAATGGATGAACCCTAGACTTTACCGATGACAAAAAACCACTGATCCATGGCCACTACTTGTGTTGCTAGTGCAATCCAAAGTGGAATCGGTATTCAATGCCAATAGTTTAGCTGCATATTGAGGTTTCGAGGATGGTGAGAAAATGCACAAGTTACAATCTGCTGATACAAGAGAAGAGGTCTTGTACTTGTTCTCCCCGCCCATGATTGGCATTGGAACCCCTCTCTTCACTGGATTCTCGAAATCCGGACGATACGTCTGCCCTAAGACACCTTCCACCTTCTCTGACAGATTGAAAAACTTGAATTGCACCTCCAAATGTGCAAAACAATCATTGGATGGTATTTCATACTTGTGTATGCGGTCGTCTTCCTTGGTTATGGGAACAATTTTCACAGATATCTCAACAACATTGCGCAATGTAACTGTAACGCTGTTGTACTTTGTTGTCCTCTCCACCACAATATTATTTAGGTCAGGACTAGTCCAAGTAGAGAGGTGACCTTGAGGAATGTTGAATGGTGTGCCATCATAGGTGGAGGAGTTGGTCGACTTGGTCGTCCCATTGTGCCACCTTGTTTGCTGCTAGAGTACGAACGAGTGAGAGTCGAACATGAGACCTAAGGCTTGAATCCATGTGTTGTCACGGGATCTTCCAGAAGGTCGGCGTCCAATGAATCGAGCATTTATTTGAAGATTAGATTCAGATACTAAGCTAAAATGCTCGTTTGTCTTGCCGTGGAAGTAGAACATGACACCATCTCCTCCAACAAACCTTGGATCATAACAGGCTGCACCTATACCATTACAGTTTGGCCTGCGAGCAGCAACAAGATATACCATAAATATTTTAATATATGACAATTAATTAAGTTAAGAATTATAGTATAAATTGATGAATGCTCATTACTTTAGCAAGTGAAGTCATGAGAAATTAATTAAAATATATATGACCAAAGAAAGCTAGCTGGGATTAGGAATATATTAAGTACTTACTTCTGCAAATGGCTTCACATTTTTTGGAGTTACAATCTGCAAAACAGCCTTTATTCTTGGGGTCATAGGGCTTGAATGTAGGGCACTGGGAGGGGCAGGAAATGATTTGGCCAAAGCATTTTGAATTAAACTGATTGCAGTAGACTGACTCAGGGAACTCCACAGAACCATCTGGAGGTAACACTGGTGGTGGTGGTGGTGGTGGTGTGGCAGCTCCAATGTTGTCTGCATGAGACTTGGCAATAAGAAAGTAAAGAAAGAACAAGAGGGACAAAACTGAAGTGATAGTGGTCATGGTTGACACACACTAGTACTGTACTGATTATGTTTATGATATTCTAGCAGCTAGTTAATTACCAGCTGATCAGACCTGAAGCGACGTAGAATCGAAGAGAAAGCCTAGTCAATTTATAGCTAGATCGATGGATACATTGCATAGCATGATGTGGATGAGCATCTTGGTTAATTATAATGGACAAAATTGATAGGCTAGCAATTAGTCACATCCATTTTTTAAATTGAAACTCGATCGATTGATCATCAGATTCCTTTTATTTTTGCTCAATAATTGTTATGATCATTGGGAAGTGCATGCCGCAGAGGCATCTCCGCCACTTTTTGTGTTTCTTGGCCATGTGCAATTAGTAGTCCACTTTCGCTATGAAGTTCTCCTCTCTGAATTCATTGTAGGAGTTGAAGTATTACTGGAATAATTCTCGTCATGTGGTCTTAATTTCTTCTTCTTCTTTTTCTATTACAAAAGAGAGAGACTCGAACACACACGAGATATTATGGGGGAGGGTAGCTTTACTGCCAGTTGAGGTATATATTCATAGGCTGGTTTTCGACATCGGATCCATCTCTCTGTTTATGTATCCTCCTTTGTTTCCAATTCCCACCAAAATTTATCTCCAGAATTCATGCTCCAATTTCTGATCTTAATTAATTTAGTATTATAATATACAAGTCAGCTGCTTGGTTTTTTTTTTTTTACATTTGGGCTGATTTATGGGCTTGAAGCTCGTTGCTCGCGATAGAAGGGGATCCATTTTTAAAATTGGGCTTTTTAATGGGCCTGAAGCTTATTTGCATGATTCCGATAGATGGATGGTGAGGGCTAGGAGAAATCGGGCCGAAGTTGTCAAATAATCCACTTATTGGAGGCCTCAATGTCACGTGTAGGTGCTTAGTTCATCACTGGCTGCCTCGCTTTCTAGCCTTCTCTAATCTCTACTGAAGCAGCGATAATCTCTGTGAGGTAGGATTTGGATTTAGGAAGGAGATGGAGGGAAGCTTGAGCTTGTTTTCTGCATCTTCTTTGACCAACTGCTCTATCCTCCTCCCTACTGCCTCTGCCTCTGCCTCTGCCTCTGCCTCTGCTTCTCTTTCCTTATCTCATCCTCATTTCTCTTATGATTATCCCCTTAAATTTCCTCATCTTTCACAGCGTGCGTCTCCAAATCATGCTTTCAGTTTTCCATTCTCACCTTCTTCTTCTTCTACTACTACTACTACTTGTCAAAGAAGCAGAAGCAGACATGCCAACTTCATTTCCAAGTGCTCCACAAGCAGTAGTAGAAAGGCTGAATTGGAATTCGAATCATCATCATCACAACCTGTAGATGATGGTGGTGATCTTGATTGCGTGGGGACAGGCCTTGACTCGGAGTGCCTCGTATCCGAACCCAATCTCGACGCTCCACTCGTCCAATTGTCGTCAACAGAAAAAGGAGAAACAGCAACTGAAAGCTTAATTGAAACGATAACAGAGACTGCAGTGCTGGTCTCTCCCTTCTTCTTTTGGGGCACTTCTATGGTGGCAATGAAGGAGGTTTTGCCCCTCACTGGCCCTTTCTTTGTCTCTTCCTTTCGCCTCATTCCAGCTGGCTTGCTTTTGGTTGCCTTTGCTGGATTCAAAGGGAGGCCTCTGCCTTCTGGACTCACTGCTTGGCTCACCATCACTCTCTTTGCCCTTGTTGATGCCTCCTGTTTTCAGGTCTTCACTCACGAATCCTCTTTCTTTCATTCTTTCTTTCTTAATAATTACGTAATTAATTGTAACTGCAACAGGGGTTTCTTGCTCAAGGATTGCAGAGGACTTCTGCTGGTTTGGGTAGTGTACGTTTCTTTTCTATTTTGCCTTGTTATTTGATTAATCTCTTTTTGTTTCATATTTCAATTTGCAAGAATTTTTACAATTTTGATCACTCAAAATGTTTTTATTGAATTGAATTCCCAAAGAGGAGCATTGTTCTAATATAAGAAAATATTTCATCTTTCAAAAATAAGAAATCGTTTTTTTTTGGCTGCAAATAAGCAAAGTTCATTTCTTCAATGCATTTCATACTTCTTGCTCCAGAACAAAAGGAGTGTCATTTGTGGATTTTGTTTTTCGTACTGCAGGTCATAATCGACTCGCAACCTCTGACAGTGGCTATACTTGCTAACTTGTTATTTGGTGAGTCCATTGGGATCGTTGGAGCTTCAGGCCTTCTGCTTGGTGTCATAGGCCTTTTACTTCTTGAGGTAAACACTTCACTTCTGCTAACACTTCTGCTAACGTTGATGCAAGTTACCTAACTTGTATGTACTTGTTGAGGAATTTTCTAAGAAGAGGAATGAAGTTTCAAATGTCACGCATATGTACTTGTTGGTTCTTACAGATGTTTGCTAGGCATTCGTTTACTATGATGTGCTATTAGTATGTATGTAACAAGTTTTTGTTTTTAGTTTATGGAGGGATGGTTGAGAAGTGAGGATTGTTGGGTATGACACCAAGTATCAGTTTTGAGTCTCTCATTCCTTTCTTCTTCTTCTTCTTCTTTTTTCTTTTATTATGGTCACTGGTGAGCTAATAAAAAATATTGAAGATGTTATTCTAGAGTTGGGATTAGTTACATCAGCTGCAGCTAGAGTTGGGAAAACTTGAAGTAAATCTATGGACTGCCAAGAGTCTGAAAGCTTCAGGCTGAGCAGGACCAAAATGAAAAGTATCATTTGGAGCTTTAGAATTTCTTCAGTGGAAGAGGAGTTGTAAGTTTGGATGGAATAGATCTAGCAGTTGAATATTTTAAAAGATTCACATTTTGTAATACGAAAGGAAAAGAACATCAATGAATTTTTTACCCATAGAGTCAAGTCAAGGCGTTTTGAAATGAAGCAGTGCAGGTAGAGTGTTGCGCGATTGAAGGATAAATTTAAATTACTCAATCAGTCCAGCCATTCTTTATGTGAGCAACTGTTTGGCTGTGAAAAGGCAGCAATGTTAACTAAATGAGCATAGTGAGACAGGAATATTAAGATAGAGGTGAGGAAACATAGGAAGAACCAAATAAGAAATGAGTGTATGTGTGGGAAGGGGTGGGAGACACTCATCAAAAGAAAAAAAAAAGGAAGTGTAGCATGAGATGGTTTGGATGGTTAGTTGGATTGAAGTAGTATTGGCAAGGAAAGGGAGAGGTAAACAAGAAAATGGATAATCTAAGTTGGTAAATGTTTTATTGGTAATCTTACAACAGTTGACAAATTGTTTAACTCCTAACACAACTGGATAGAGGAAAATGATTCACATAATTGAACTCAACTTGCTTGGGATCAAGGCTAGTTGAGGTTGAGTTAATATTTTACCCTATTGTTCAGTTTATTTTTTTTAATCTAGTTATCGCGGATGACATTACTTGAATGTTCCACCCTTGTAAGCCCCCCTAACCACATCATCAACAAAAGTTGTGTCATTATTACTTTCTCAAATCACCACTTGTCACTTTCCTTTGCTGTTTAACCATGCTGTCAGTCATATGATGCATTACAAGTATTTTTTTGCTACATTCTTTTATTGAGATATAGCAAATATGATTTCCTAGATGAGACATAGCAAACATGATTTTCCAGCACCTATTTACATTATATTTAATAGGTACCTACTCTGACATTTGATGAAAGCAATTTTTCCCTGTGGGGAAGTGGAGAATGGTGGATGCTTCTTGCTGCTCAGAGCATGGCAGTTGGCACGGTCATGGTTCGATGGGTTTCAAAGTACTCCGATCCTGTTATGGCAACTGGATGGGTATGTTATCTTGAATCACTCAGCAAGTTGCCCGTCATTTGTGCCATGATTTGATAATTAACATGGATAATTGCAAGTTAGTCCTTTTCTTTTCTTTTTCTATATTTTATCTGCTTATTCCATAGTCTCTTTTTCTCCGTTAAAGGAAGAAAATTTCAATGAGTGTGTGTGCGTGTGAGAGAGAGAGAGAGAGAGAGAGAGAGAGAGAGTAGACAGCTAAACACATCATTTGCAATACATAATATAAACAAATAACCTTCCAGTCCTGTTGAATATAAGCTAAGGACACGACTTGGAAAAGGCTCCATGATGAATGGTAGCATGAGGGAGCTTAGCGTAATATATTTGTCTATAATAACTGCTAGAAAAGAGATTGATTATTGAGAATTCCAGAATTTCTTAAAATTCATATGTGATTCATCTGCTGGCACATCATTACAAACAAAAATACCTTCAGAGAATAATACGGTCATTGCCCTTCTTAAAACACACTAAATTAAGCAATACCAGTTTTTATATCTTTCCTAAGATTAATCACCGTTGACCACATAAATCAAAAGGTCTATTCCATATGCTCCAAGCAAAAGATGACCACTTTTTCTTGGTTGCTAGTATCTTAATAGACAGTACATGCAGGAAGAGCAATGCTTTCTCACCTGCAAGAAGATATGATATGATAGTTTTGTTCCTGAATTGCTTGGGTACTGGGCTCTGTTTGTATTGTGATAATAAAACTGCCCATTATTGTAACTTGGATGTGATGGATCTTCAAATAATTAAGTTGTTGAGCGCCTTCAAATGTTGTAGGATGTCCCACATCTTCACTTTGGCTTTGTGATGAACTCAAAGCAAAAGGAATGGAGATTGACAGACTAACTCGCATGAAACTATTCTTGCAGCATATGGTTATCGGTGGTCTCCCTCTTCTTGCGATCTCTGTTCTCAACCATGATCCTGCCTTCAGTTTGAGTCTCAAGGACCTGACAGCAAGTGATGTATTGGCACTACTTTATACCTCTATTTTTGGAAGTGCCATTAGTTATGGAGTGTACTTCTACTGTGCAACAAAAGGTTGAAGTCTACTTAATTTTTCATTTTGGTCAGTTACTATGTTTCATTTTGTTGATTAAAACTAAGTTGTCCATATGATCCATGGTTCAAATTATCTATTTTGTATTTTTTAAACTTAAGTTTGCATAATTTCTTTGAATCTGTCCAGGGTTACTTGAGAATCCTTTCCTGAACTAATCTACCTTCGCTGATGCTTTTCAGGTAGCTTGACAAAGCTCAGTTCCCTCACATTCCTAACCCCAATGTTTGCTTCAATTTTTGGGTAAGTTCCATCAATCAGAATAACATAAGAAATGGAGATATAACTTGATTAAATTGCCTGGGCTAACTTGTTTACACAAAACAATATTAAACAGAAAGATCTGCAAACATAAGATATGGATGAGAAACTTTATTACACTGCCTGGACTAAATCCATGTGGAAAAGAATAACACACAAAAGATGAGCTGGGTAGCAGCTAGGGCCAAGTACTGATATATGATGCATTATATATCATAGTGTTTGTCTGATTTGTTTCTTCATGTTTGATTTCCAACCCCAGGTTTCTATATCTTGGGGAAACTTTCTCACCCTTGCAACTGGCTGGGGCCATTGTTACTGTGGTTGGAATATATATGGTTAATTATCGGAACAGTAATGAGTGATGTATTAGTGAGAGTGAGGGGCTATATAAAATGCAGACAGAGAATAAGACCAATTAATTTTGATCATGTTGGCTCTACCCTTGTATTAAGGCATGTTAAAAGCATGCATCTGGAAGGAAGTTCAATAATCAAGTTTATAAGGAAAGTTAATGGCTTTCAAGATGTGCTGTGAATGCTGGAAGCTCTCTCAAATCTCGAGGCTAAGAGACTGTTTTAGGGATCTTGTATCAGGCAAACTGTTCTGGTTGCACTTGTTGGGTTCCAAACTTCAAGGACTAACTGTCATCATGTCGGTTAATCAGTTTCATACCAAGTAAACTGGTCTGCTGCTTTTGGTAGGTACACGAAAACTGATGGCGTCATCTTCCAGGGCGTTGTAAATAATTATTGTTGCCATGTTATAATTTTTTTAGGAAAAGGTTCAGAATATGCTTTATTTATGATGTTCATATATTTCTTAAGTGAGTTCTCTGATGTAGATATATTGTAAGCATGACTCAAGAAGCAGACTTAGTTTATTGTTATTTTTATGGCTATGACCAGTTCTTTCTTGCATGTAACAAAAAAAAATTCTTGCAATTAAGTTTTATTCATATTGTTTAAATAAATGCTTCGATATTCAATAAAGATATAATCTTCTGCATTTTAAGAAATACAAGACCTGCTTTGTCTTCTTTATATAACCACCGAACAAATTGAGATCAGAACAGATAATCTTAGAGGACTTGTAAGATTAAGAGAGCCAACACACAATCTCTAAACATGTATCACCTAACACTACATATCTAATATGAAGTCATTTACTACAATTACACCTCCAGTGTTTGATGGGTATGAGTTATTATAGTGGAAGTGTTTGACGGGATAAGTTATCAGGTAGGTATGAGCTATTAGAATGGAAGTCTATCTTAATGATAATGATTTGTGGGAAGCTGTGGGAAGCTGTTGAATAAGTATATGAAGTTCCACCATGCCAGACAATCCAATTGAAGATCAAAAGCAAGAGCAATTTTGTTTGCAGCAATTTCACTATCATTTTTAATAGAATAATGACTCTGAAAACAGCCAGAGAAATTTGATATTTTTTGAAGCAAGAATATGAAGGAAATGAGAGGATCAAAAAGATGCAAGTTTTGAATTTGAATTTGATTTGAGAATTTGAGATGCAAAATATGAAAGAATATTCTAAAAGACAGAAACAGTCAAGGAATATTCTAACAGACTTCTTAGCATTGTCAACAATGTAAAACTTCTTGGTACTGATTTTTCTAATTCTAGAATTGTTTAAAAAATCCTGGTACTAATTTCTAAAAAGTTTAAGGCTACAATTTCATTTTTGAAAAACTTAAAAGATCTGTCAAATATTATCTTGGCAGAATTGTTGAATGAGCTGCAGGCATAAAAGCAAAGAAGGTTTATGAGGCAAAAATGATACATGAAGGGTGCTTTCTTGGCCAAATCTTAAAACAATCATGGTGGCAAAAACAAGAAAACAAAGCACAACAATAAGCATGAAGTTTATGCATTCAACATCAGAAATAGCAAAAGCAGTAATACTCAAGACTTTTCTCTTTGTCATTACTGTAAAAAAAAAAAAACAATCATCCACAGAAAAAAGTGTTGGTAGAGGCTTGATGCATGATGTTTCAAGTGTGGTCAATTAAAGCACATGGAAAAGATATGCAAGACTCAACAACAACAACAAAGAAAAGCTAAAATGGATGAGGATCAATATCTGAAGGAGCAGTTGTTTGTGGTATCATGTTTGGCCACCACTAGCTTCACAGAAAGATGGCTTATAGATAGTGGTTGTACAAACCATATAACTAATGATTGAAAGCTCTTTAGAAAGCTTGACAAAATTGTTATTTCCAAAGTTAGAATTGGAAATAGAGCACACCTGAAATTAGAAGGCAAATAAATAGTAGTTATTGAAGGACACTCGAATTTAAAATGTACTATATGTTCCTAAAATTAATAAGAACTTGTTAAGTGTTTCTGAGCTACTTAACAGAGGCTATAAGGTGTTGTTTGAAGACAATAATTGTGTGATTGAAGATGCAAAAGGTAGAAGTATTCAAAGTTCAAATGAAAGGCAAAAGTTTTGTCTTAGGTTTTATGAATAACAAGCAGGTTGTTATACACAAATAGGACATTAATTCGATTCTTTGGCACAAAAGATTGGGGTATTATCATCATAAAGCTTTGCTTTTCATGTAGAAGAATAATATGGTGAAAGGCTTGCCTAAATTAGAAAAAGAATTCTCATACATGTGAATATGAAAAACTATCAAGGTTTCCTTTTCAACAAAGTAAGGCATAGTTTTTCTTTTCAACAAAGTAAGGCCTGAAGAACCACACAAAAGCTATAATTGATACACATAGATGTTGGAGAACCAATGAACATGTCATCTCTAAATGGCAGTAAGTATTATATTTTTTTTTATTGATGATTATTCTAGAATGTGATAGATTTATTTTATGAAATTCAAAGCTGAGGATGTTAATGTATTTGGAATGCTCAAAGCTTGGATTGAAACATAACATAACTACAAAATTCAGTG
>Ga0325400_1003886_pt1 | contig 13694 bp, 19 predicted proteins | sample PopdelMetagenome_2_FD_205662 | JGI IMG/M metagenome (GOLD analysis project Ga0325400, IMG submission 205662) | Populus deltoides microbial communities from Bellville, Georgia, United States - Xylem-PdKOR-R1 | ecosystem: Host-associated > Plants > Phyllosphere > Stem > Wood/Secondary xylem... | reverse complement strand
AGCGCAACAGCCTGCGCCTGGAGGCGTACAAGGAGCGCCTCAACGAGGTCAAGGAGGCCCAGGAGGAGGCCGCGGACGCGGCGATGGAGGCCATGCAGCAGGGCCTGGAGGACCTGCGCGACCGCCAGGGCGACGCGATGCAGGCGTTGAAGGACTCCAACGCCGCCGCGAAGGAGGCGCTGCAGGCCCGCACCAAGGACCAGAAGGTGATCCGGGAGGCCGACCGGCGCGCCGACGCCGCCGAGCGGGCCCTCAAGGACGCCCAGGCCAACGAGGTCGAGGCCCAGCAGAAGAAGATCGCCGAGGCGAAGAAGGCGAACGAGAAGGCCAGCAAGGACCTGACCAAGGCCAACAAGGACCTCATCGCCACCGCCGAGAAGCGCGCTGACACCGAGGAGGCCGCTGCCCAGGCGAAGCTGACGGCCGCCAAGGAGGCCGACAAGAAGGCCAGCGACGAGCTCGCCGAGGCCGAGCGGGAGCTGGCCGAGCAGCGCTCCAAGGCCCTGGCCCTGGCTGAGCAGGTCGCCTCGGCGCTGACGCGGAACGCGACCCTGGCCGCGGCCTACGGAGACACCTCGACCAGGACGATGCGGGACAGCGCCCAGGCGCTCTCGGAGGCGTCGGCGGCCGCGGACAACGCCGCCCGCAACGCTCGAGGTGAGGACGCCGCGGCGGCGCTGAGCCGACGCGCCGCTGCCCTGGAGGGCCTGGCGGCTTCCGCGCGCACCTACGCCGCCGCCCAGGAGGCGATGGGGGTGGACGCCTCGGTCATCGGGGCGGGCATGGACCAGGTCGCCGCCAAGATCCGTGACCTGGGTGCGGCCTACGGCTTGACCGCCGAGCAGGTCGGCAAGCTCACCGGGTCCCTGGACGTGCAGCGCACCTCCGGAGCGGACGTGCTGGCCTCCATGCAGCGGGAGCTGGCCAAGACCACCGAGCTCGCTGCCTCGGTGCGCCAGCTCATGTCCGCTGGCCTGGACCAGAACCTCCTGGACCAGGTCATCAACGGGGGCACCAAGGACGGGTTGGCGCTGGCGCGCGCGATCCTGGGTGGTGGCTCCGGGCTCATCGGTGACCTGAACGCCACCCAGGCCGCGCTGACGGCCACCGCCAACGGGCTGGGCTCGACGGTGGCCTCATCGCGCTACGGTCCCTCCGTGGCGCCCGCAGCGGTCGCAGCCGCCTACGGCGCAGCCTCCTCCACCGTCGCCCTGGACGCGGCGTCCACGTCGCTGCTGAACCGGACCCTGGCGGCGGTGTCCTCACGGCCGTCGGTGTTCACCCTGGACGGCATCGCTCTGGCATCGAACCTGTCCCAGCGCGCCGCGGACGCGGCCTACGGAGCGGAGGCCCCGTGACCACCATCGACCTGCAGCTCCTGTGGCTGCTACGCGCCACCGACCTCACCGACGCCCTCGCGGTGCCGTTCCTGGTGGAGTCCGGTGAGACGTGGCCGGTGCCGGTGACCCGCTGGGAGGGCGCGGCGGGCCGCTCACGGGCAGTGCGGACCCCCCGGCGGCGCCCGACGTGGGTGCCTCGGCTGCCGCGCATGCGCGTCCAGATCGCCCGCGAGCTGCAGGGCCGCGCCGGAGAGCTGCACTGGGCCCGTGACCCGCTGGGCGGCAAGGTGCTGTGCTTCTGGGACGACGCCCCGATCACCTGGCGTGGGGCGGAAGGACCGCAGGGTGAGCAGATGGCGTCGGTGACGATGACCCTGCAGGCGGTGACCGGCGCCGAGAGCACCACCGGCCCCACCCCCATCCGCGTGAACGCCGCACCAGCACCCCTGGGGGCCTGAGTGCAGACCGCGCTGGGTGGCCCGCGCGCCTCCCTGGGACTGTCCGAGGGGGACATCGACGCCCTCATCCACGACGGTGACCTCGAAGTCGACTACGAGGTCACCGTCTGTGACGTCAACGACAACCCGGTGCAGGACATCACCGCCGACGTCGATGACGGCGCGGTGAGCTGGACCGGCGGCGCGGACCTGCAGCGCTCGGTGGACCTGACCATCAGCCGTGACCTGGCCTGGGACTTCGACCGGGTCCGCCCGACCCTGCTGCTGACCTCCCCGCTGCTCGGGATCCGTGACGTGCCCTTCCACCTCGGCGTGTTCCTGCTGACCCGCCCCAAGCTGATCGTCAACGACGCGGTGTACCTGGTTGACCCCACGCGATCCGCCCAGGCCGCGCAGTGCAAGGGCTGGGACAAGCTGCGGCTGCTGCGCACCCCGATGGCCCGGTCCTGGTCGACCTTGTGGAGTGAGTCCGGGCAGACCTCCACCGTCGGCGCCGAGGCACGGCGCCTGTTGGCCGCGGCGGGCTGGACCGGGGGCATCTCCATCGACCCCCGCGCCGACGCCGTGGAACTGACCGAGCCCTACGTGTGGCCCCTGGACGGCCAGGGCACCTCATGGCTTCGGGCCCTCATCGACATCGTCAAGGCGGGTGGCATGGACTCACCCTGGGTCAACGAGGTCGGCTCGCTGATCATCGAGCCGCTGCGGCCGACCGCCGAACGAGCCACCGAGTGGGTCCTGGACGCAGGGGATGCGCTGCGCACCATCGTCTCCCCCCAGCGGGCACGCTCCCAGGACTTCTCCGAGCAGCCCAACGCCTGGTACTTCATGGCCCAGAACTGGCCGCGGCCCGTGGTCGAGGGCGACGGGCTGTACTACCCGCCCAAGAACACCAGCTCCGGACCGGCCAGCATCGCCGCGCGACGCCGGGAGGTCTGGAACGCTTCCCCCATGCTGGACGCCGCGACCCAGGAAGCCCTCGTCGCTCAAGGCGACGCGGCGCGCGAGGCGGACATGCGGGCCCTGGCGGTGCGTGACATCTCCGTGTACGCCCTGCCCCTGCTCGGCCACCGCGACCTCTTCGAGGTCCGTGACCCCGAGTTCGGCGCCCCGGTGCGGGCCCTGGCCACCGCCTGGCGCCAGCCGCTGCGACCCTCCCCCGGCCAGTCCGAGACCACCATCACCGTGGAGGAGGAGGTCGCATGAACCGCCCCAGCACCCGCACCACCCTGCAGGGGGTCGTGGTCAGCATCCCCGCCCCCGGCAGCCGCTACGCCACCATCCGCCTGTCCGGGGACCGCTCCACCATCCCCGCCCTCCTGCCCAGCGGCCTCAGCCTGACGCTGACCCCCGGCGCGCGGGTGCTGCTGGACATGGTCGGGCGCCTGCCCATCATCCGCGGAGGCGCCTCGTGACCACCACGACCTTCGGGGCCACCGGCCAGCTCGCGCGTTTGCGCATCCCCGCCGACATCGACGTCATCTCCCTGGTGGCCACCGGCGGCGCCGGTGTACCGGCGGTGTCCTACGACATCAACGCCGGAGTCGCGCTGGCCGGAGGGCGCGGCGCCCGCGTCAGCGCCCGCGTCCCCGTCACCGGCGGGGAAGAGCTCTGGATCGCCGTCGGGCAGGTCGGCGACGCCGACGACGTCGCCCTCAACGGCGCCCCCTTCGGACGCGGCGGCAAGCGCGGCGGCGGCGCGGCCACCATCGTCGGGCGCGGCGCGGTGATCCTGGACAACGCGATCCTGGTCGCCGCTGGCGGCGGTGGAGGCGGGGAGGACGGCACCGGCGGTGACGGCGGCGGCACGGGAAGCCGATCAGCCGGTACCGGTGGCGGTGGTCTGGGCGGTGGGCAGGACCCCACCTGGACCGCACCCGATGGCGAGGACGCCATCGCCGACGGGTGCGCCGGAGGCGGCGGCGGGGTCCGCGGAGGACGGGCGGGGACCGTCGGCGCCAACGACAAGCGCGGTGGCGGTGGTGGTGGCTCGTCGCGGACACCCGTGGGGGGCGCCATCGCCCCCGTCGCTCAGGGATCCACCGGCGCAGGCAACCTGGAGGTCACCTACGGACTGGCCCCCTACGCCTCCCGGCTGCTCAGTCCCGGGCTCGGTGACGTCGTGGCCGCGGGCCGCGACGTGAACCTGCAGTGGGCGTTCGTCGGTGCCTCCACCCTGGACGTACAGGACTCCGCGGAGGTCACGTACACCACCCCGGCGGGGTCCTTCACCGCCTCCATCGACGGCCCCGGGGACACCGTCACCGTCCAGGCCATCCTCGTGCAGACCGGGCCCATCGCCTGGTCGGTCATCACGCGCGGTGCGGGTTCGCCGCCCTCCCCCGCCGCACGCGGCACCTTCACCGCCGCCCCGGCGCCCGCGGATCCCGACATCACGGCGCCGACGTCCGGGGCCATCGCCACCGCACCGGACGTCGTGCTGCGCTGGGCTGCCGCAGATCAGTCGGCCTACCGGGTGCGGCGGCTGTCCTCCGATGGCGCTCGCGTCCTGTTCGACACCGGCATCGTCCCTGACGCCGGGGCGCGGTCCCTGACGGTCCGCCTGGACGCCAACCGGCGCACCGAGCTGCTCACCATCGCGGTCCGCGGAGCCAGCGGCGCGTGGTCGCGTGAGGCCACCACGACGGTCTCCACCTCCTACCAGCGGCCCGCCGTTCCCACGGTGACCGCCACCCCCGACCCTGACACCGCGTCCCTGATCGTGACCGTCAGCCACGTCGGTGAGGGTGGTCGGCCCGCGGCGGTACGTGAGTCCCTCGAGGTGGACTGCTCCGCCCCCGAGGGGCGCCACGGCATCCTCACCGACGCAGACCGGGATGGGGTGCGCCGCTGGCGCCTGCCTGCCTCCGGGGTGGACTACGTCGTGGTCGCCACCGCCTACGACGAAGCGGGCGTACCTGCCATCGGCGTCTCTGAGGCTGAGCCCGAGGGATGGGGCGTGACCCCGTGGGGCGCCGGACCGTGGGGAGACTGACATGAGCACCTCAGCGACCAGCACCGCCAGCAGAGCAGGAGAGCACTAGTGGCCGTCGTCCAGATCACCCCGCAGGAGGAGATCCCTGCCGGGGCGCGCAATCAGGCGCAAGCGCACAACGACAACATCGCCCGCGCCAACGCCAACGACGAGGCCTTGGCCACCGAGCTCGGGCGGCAGGCGGGCCAGCCCACGGTGCGCTCCCTGAACGGGCGCAGCCCGGATGCCTCCGGGGCGCTGGTGCTGCCCATCACCAGCAACTCCGAGCCCATGAGCGAGGCTCAGAAGCTGGCGCTGCCTGCGGCGGGCCTGACCATCGGCCGGAAGATCTACAACACCACCACCGGGCAGGAGGAGGTCTACGGCAACCGGGGCTGGCAGGAGAGCGGCAGCAGCCCCGCACCCAGGACCGACCTCGGCTACGTCGGGGGTGTGCTGACCACGTTGACCGAGAGGACCGACGCAGGAACGCTGCTGTCCACGACGACCCTGCGGTACACCGGCGGGGTCCTCACCTCGGTGGTCGAGGAAGCGGGCGTCACGACCACCGTCACCCTGAACTACGCCGGGGGCGTCCTGACCTCCGTCGTCTACGACTGAGAGGGGCAGGGCCACTGTGGTCGCCTACGCAGACACCTTCGACCGCTCCGACTCCGCCGCCGGGTCCGGGCTGGGATCGACCTCCACCGGTGCGCGCCTGTGGCAGGTGGTGCAGGGCGCCTGGCGGATCCTGAGCAACCGCGCTGTTCCCTCCGCGGCGTCACCGGTCCCCATCGCCGTGCTCGAGCTGCCCGGTGGGGACGCTGACGCCTCCATCGTGGGGTCGGGAGGCGCGGCCCTCTACGGCCGGGTCGTGGACGCCAACAACTGGGTTCGTACGCGGGTGGCCTACGAGACCCAGACCACCACCACGCCCTACACCTACTACACGTACACGTACACCTACAGCGCCACCGTGACCAACCCTTCGGGCACCGGCAGCATCAGCGGGGCTACCTGCTCCACAAGCAGTCCCAGTGGCTGCACATCCGGCGGAGAGTATGGGTACTCGGGTTACTCCGTCTCCAACCGCCAGCAGACCGGCTCCTCCAGTCAGGAGAACACCGGGTACTCCACCTCCACGAGCTACTCCTACGTCGCGGTCCTGGAGGTCTGTGTCAACGGCGTGGTCACCGAGGTCGCCCGCACCTCGGCTGCGAGCTCCATGAGCCGCCTGCGCATGAAGCTCGCCGGAGCCTCCGCGCAGATCTACTACGGAGGCGCCACCACCGTCGCCACCCTGCCGCCCGCCGCGGTCTCAGCGCTGGCCAGCGCCAACCGCCACGGCATCGGCCTGGGCCCCTCCCCGGTGCAGGAGAGCTACGTCGATGACTACCAGGTGGAGGTCCTCAACACCGCCCCCGGATCCCCCACGTCAACCGCCCCGGCCGCTGGTGCGACGGTCGCCTCCGGGCAGGTGATCCGCCACTCCTGGGAGTACACCGACCCTGACGCCAACGACGCCCAGAAGAGCTTCGAGCTGCAGTACCGCGTCGCTGGGACCACGAACTGGACGACCGTGACCGAGGCGACCGCCAACAAGTTCTGGGACGCACCCGCAGGGCTGCTGTCGGGATCCATCGAGTGGCGGGTCCGGGTCAGCGACACCGCAGGCGCCACCTCCCCGTACTCCGCCACGACTCCCTACTCCATCTCCAGCGGATCACCCGGTGGCGGCGGGTCGCCCACCGCGGGCGGTGGCGGGGGCACGGGCATCACACCCCTGGGGCTGATCACCTTGGTGCAGCTCAGCGACATGCGCGTGCAGCTCGACGCGCTCACCGAGATGGTCATGGAGGCGCAGTGAGCCAGCCCAGCGAGACCACACCGCAGGTCGACCCCGAGGGCAGCGAGGAGGCGCCGCGCTCACGGTGGTTCCTCATCCTGCAGTCGATGATCGCCCGCGGTGCGTGCACCCAGCGCATCCTCACCGGCGCTCACGAGACCTGGCGGCGCATCGACGAGGAGGAGTACGCCGACCTGCAGGACTCCCTGGCCGCCTTCACCGCCGCCCAGACCGCTGCCCAGGCCGCCGCCCAGGACGAGCAGCCCACCTCCTGACCCGACGCGCCGGGCCGAACTCCCCACACCGCCCGGCGCGTCAGGGCACCCTCGATGCAGACCCACCCGCCGCCCCTCGAGGAGCTCCCCGTGAGCCTGTCCACCGCCACCTGGCCGGTCAACCTCGGCGCCTACCGCCGAGCCGTCACCGGCGCCCCCGTCTCCATCTTCACCGCCGCCTTCCTCAGCTACGCCGGTGGCATCGACCCCGCGACCGCCGCCGCCGCGGTGCTGGCCGTCGCCTCCGACCTCGGTGTCCTGCTGGCCCGCGACGGTGAGCGTGGCCTCAAGGCCCACGCCAAGACCATCGTCTCGGTGCTGTCCACCCTGCTCGTCACCGTCCTGCTGGCCCTGAGCGCCTACGAGGGAGCCGACGCCACCAGCATCGGCCTGGGCCCCCTGCTGCTGCAGATGACCCCGGCGGACTGGCTCGCCGTGGGTCTGCTCACCGTGAAGTCCCTGGCGCAGGCGTTCATCCCCAACGCCGAGGCCCGCTTCGACGACCACGCCCTGGGTGAGCACGTCGACATCTCCACCGACGCCCTGCCTGCCACCTCGGCCTACATCCCCGCGCAGACCTCCGCTGCTCTGCTCGGTGATGAGCGCACCCCCACCACGGCGCTGTCGGTGCTGACCCCCGAGCTCATCGCGGCCGACGCCGCCGAGCAGTTCCGCCGTCCCCGCCGCGCCACCGCCGACGTCCCGCTGCCGGTGATCCCGGCCAGCCAGGACTTCGACCTGCCCCAGCCCAGCCCTGACGTCATCGACCTGGACACCGCACCTGCGCACGAGGCGCCCACCTCGAGCAACCCGCTGATGCGGACGATCGGAGGCCCCCTGTGACCACCACCACCGACGCGCCCGTCCTGAGCGCGGAGGCATCCGCCACGATCCTGCGGGGCCTGGGGTTCCGCATCCTTACCGCCGAGGACCTCGGCCCAGCCGTGGAGGTCTTCCAGGACGCCTGCCGCCTGGGGGAGTCCCTGCGTGTGGACCGCATCGTCGGCCCGGCCACCACCCGCGTCCTCAAGCTCGCCGAGAAGGCCTCCCGCGAGGGTCGCAACACGATGAGCGAGCACTTCGACTTCCGCGAGTTCGCCTGCGGCTGCGGCGGGGAGGACCGCTGCCGCGGCGTCGTGGTCAAGGGCGCCCTGCACGACGCCCTGCGGGTCCTGCGCGCTGCGCAGTACACCGACGGGCTGCACGTCCTGTCCGGGTACCGCTGCCCCGCGCACAACGCCCGCATCGCCGGGGCGGCGTCCCTGTCCCAGCACCAGTGGGGCTCAGGCTGCGACATCCAGCAGCGCGTGAAGCCGTCCAAGGTCGCGGCCTTGAAGGTGTTCTCCGGCATCGGCTACAAGGCCCGCAACGGGCTGGTCTGCCACGTCGACGTCCGCGGCGTCGGCGCGCCCGCGCTGCGCTCGCAGAACCCGACGGGCTCCACCGTCACCCGCCCCTCCATCTTCGCCGAGGCGTGAACCGCCGCGCCGCGCGCCACGGCGGCCCCGCCCCCACGGGCCGGGCCCGCCGTGGCCGCGGTGTGCGCGCCCTCAACCCCGACGGCACCGTCCCCACCCCCCTGGCCGAGCCCGAGCAGGGCCACGGCACCGGACGGCGCCCCTGGGACTTCGGGGGCCGCACCGTCTACGTCGGCTTCCTGGCCCTGGCCGTCGTCGTCGGCCTCACCCTGGCCGGTGTGGTCTTGGCGGCCGCGGTCCTGTACGCCCAGGGCGCCCCGGTGGGACCGTTCCTGTCCGAGCTGCAGACCCCGCTGGTGGGCCTGGTCGGGCTGCTGGTGGCCACCCTGGTCGCGCAGTTCACCCGCAAGCAAGCCACCGCCATGCGCTCCCAGAAGACCATCAACGACAACACCTTCGCCACCGCCGCCCGCGTCGACGCCGTCGCCGCCTCGGTCGCCGCGCAGACCACCGCCGTCACAGAGGTCCGCGAGCAGGTCGGCGCCCTGCGCCAGGACCTGGCCAACCTCTCCGCCGCCGCTGTCGACGCGGTCGCGGCGGGTCGGGTCACCGCCGCCGTGGACGAGCTGTCCCGGCTGCTGGACGCTGCGAGCAAGACCGGGCCGCTGCGGGTGGTGACCGTGCTGGCCGACCCGCCGCCACCGATGCCCGCGGCCGCGCCGGTGCGCCCCACCTCGACCGCTCCCACCCCGATGCCCGCTGTCCCCCCGGCCCCACCGGCAGCGCCGACCGCTGCGGTGGACCGCGCCCAGGTCCTCGGGCAGGGCGAGGCTGACCTGGACGCGCTGCTCGAGCGGCGCCTGTCGTGGACGGACATCCTCGGCGGGGTGCAGAAGCCATCCGAGTGATGGTCTAAAGGTAGACGCGGTTCGTGCCGTTAGTAGGAGTACGAGCCCCCGCCGGGGGCCACTCCCAGGAGGCACACCGTGGCCACGAAGTCACTGCCCGCCAAGACCGCCGACGCGGCCGCTGAGCGCGCCGGTAGCGCAGGACAGAAGATCGGCTGGGCGATCGGCTGGCTCTTCATCGCCAACGTCGTCGTCCACGCCTTCACCACCTATCGCGAGTGGACGATCTGCCTGGGCCTGCGGGCCCTGGCCCGCGCGACCACCGCCCCCGGCCAGGACCCCGGCTTCTGGGCCAACCTCTTCACCGACTCCGCCGCGAACTACGACACCGTCTGGTCGTGGCTGCTGGGCTGGGGCGCCTGATGGCCGCCCGCATCGAGGCCTGCACCTACTGCGGTGCCCGGCACCGCTCGGAGGACGTTGCCGCCAAGTGCGCCGCCACCGCCCTGCGCTCGGCTGAGCGCGGCGACGCCGTCCGCCTGCCCGCCACCCCCGCCGGTGAGGTGCGCGTGGAGGTCGAGGACGTCATCGGTGTCCTGACCCTCATGGACGGTCGCCTGGTCCGCGTCGGGGACTCCGGAGTGCTGGCCGTCTCCCCCACCTGGCTGACCATCCCCATCCAGCCGCCCCTGCACCGCCAGTTCGCTCACCAGAACGACGTCGTGCGGATGCTGCTGATCGTCTCCGGGCTGCACCCCATGGACGCAGTCCCCGCCCTGAACCGCGCGATCCGCCTGCGCCGGGCGCTGACCACCGTCTTCGACCGCGAGCACTTCGCTGAGGTCGCCGAGGAGCTGACCCGCATGGCCCAGCGCAGCCAGTCCTCCCGCCAGCGCACCGCCGCCTGAGGCGGCACCCTCAAGCCACCGCCACCACCTGCCGAAGGAAGCGTCATGCCCACCCGCCGCACCGCCACCGCCACCACCGCTACCGACATCCGCGACCTGCCCCACGGTCAGGCCCTGCTGTCGGTGGTCCCCTCCTGGACCGGGGTGGACCGCACCCGCCAGATCGGCCTCGCAGAGCGCGACGAGGTCACCTGGGCCCAGGCCGACGAGCGCACCAAGAGCATCGCCGCCAAGCTCACCCGCCTGCGCGACGCTCTCGGCGCCGTCACCGACCTGGTCGATGAGGCCCTGGCCGACATCGAGACCGCCTGGGCCGAGCGCTACGACCGCGTCCTGGGCTACCCCACCTTCGAGGCCTACGTCGCTGACCGCTTCGGGGACCTCGGCGCGGTCCGCCTGCCCGACGAGGAGCGCCTGCGGGTGGTCCTGGCCATGCTCGGCACCGTCGACGAGCCCCGCATGTCCGGGCGCGGCGTCGGCCGCGTCATGGCCGTCGACGAGGGCACGGTCCGCAACATCCAGCGCGAGACCGGCCGCAGCGCCAACCCCCGCAAGGCCCGCCGCCCCCGCCCCCAGGCACCCGCCCGCGCCGTCACGCTCACGGTGATGGACGCCGTCGCCGCCGCGGGCCCCTCCGGGCTGACCATCCCCGAGGCCATCGCCCGCGTCGGACGCTCCTACGGCTCGGTCTCCGGTGCCCTCTCAGCGCTGGAGGAGCAGGGTCACGCCGCCCGTGAGAGTGAGCTGCGCGGCGCCTACCGGCCCTACGTCGCCGCAGCGCACCTGAGCGAGTAGACCCCGCGCGAGCCCCGCCCCTGCCACCCTGAGCCCATGAGCTCGACCAACATGGCCAAGCGCACCGCAGCAGGCACCCTGGCTCTGGCTGTCTGCCTCGGCGGTGGTGCCTTGGCCCTGGCCGGTGCCGTCCGTGACGCCGACCTGCTCGCGCCCCCTGCGGCCCCGGGGCCCGCCGCGATCCCCTCTCCTGCCCCCGGTGAAGCGCCGTGATCGCCGCCTACCTCTGCCTGTTGCTGGGGGCCGCGGTGTTCGCCTTGACCCCGACCGGTTCGCCGTGGGCCCTGCTGGCCCTGCTGCCGTGCGCGTTGGGCTACTGGTGCGCCACCGGTGGCGCTGAGCGCCTCCTGCGCCGCCGCGGCTGGCACACCTGACTCCCACCGCTACCTCCTCGACCCCGCCTGCACCTGCAGCGCGGGGTCGCTGCATCTACAGCGGCACACGCCACGGCATCTGCTGCGGCATGTACTTGCGCACATGCCCGCGAACGGTCTAATGTTAGACGCATGCCGACCAGCACAGCGGCGCCCCCCCGGCCCGCACTCCTGACCCACGTCCGAGCCACCTCGGCTTCCGTCGCCGATGCCGTCGCCGCCCGCGACCGCCACATCGTCGCCGCGCTGCGGGGCGGGCAGAGCATCGCCGCCGTCGCCCGCGCCGCCAACCTCGACCCCGGCACCATCCGGCGCATCCTCGAGCGCGCCACGTCCTGAACCAGACCAAGAGCGACGCCGTCTCCACCGCACCGCCAAGCACCCGGAGACGGCGCCACCCCTAGAGGAAGTAGACCAGCCATGACCACCATCACGCACACCCCCGCACCCATCCGGCCCCGCGGCCGCCACACCGCCGCCCGCACCCTGCGCCGAGAGATCGTCGAGCACCACGACATCGCCGTCCGCGACTGGGGCCTCGACGTCATCCAGGGCCGCGACGTCTCCCACCGCCGCTGCGCTGGGGGCCCGGAGTGCTTCCACACCCTGCCCGCCACCCCGATGTCCCTGCCGGGCGCCACCCTGGCCCTGGCTGTCGCTGCCGCGACGACCCTGCTGCTCGGGAGGAACTGAGATGATCGACGCCGACACCACCCCCGAGACGCCGACCGAGGTGCCCCTGGCCGAGGACACCATCACCGCAGCAGCCGGTGCCGCTCGCGGCGCCAAGCGCCGCGCGGGGGACGCCATCAAGTCCCTGCGCGAGGTCCCCAAGCTCTCCGCTGGGCAGCGCGCCGAGGCCCTCGGCGCGACGGCCATCGCCGAGTCCAACCTGGCCGTCACCCACGAGCTGCGGGCCCTGCGCCTGATGCTGGCCCAGCAGCTCCCCGCCCTCCGGCCGCAGCGATGAGCGACTACCCCGGGGACTGCACCTGCGCAGATCCCAGCCCCAGTGGCCACGATCGCTGCCCCCAGCACGGGATCCAGGCCCCCGCCGAACCGGTCGAGGATGACGCCGAGTGCTGCCACTGCTACGGGTCGGGCGTCGTCGAGGACGACGCCGAGCACGAGTACGGCGGCGTCTACGCCGTGGAGTACCCCTGCGACCGCTGCGAGGGCACCGGCCGCGCCCCCGTCGACGCCAACGACCGCTGCGCCTGCGACGACTGCCTGACCCTGCCCTACGACGAGCGCGTCCTGTCCCTGAACGCCGCCGTCGCCGCCACCGAAGCCACCACCGAGGAGACCCCCGCATGATCGTCGGACGCCTGGACGAGGCCTCCTCACGCTGGTACGTCGACCCCCTGGACCCCGACTCCCGCTACGAGTCCGTCACCACCATCCTCTCCCGCGCGGAGTCCCTGCCCTGGCTCGCGGCCTGGGCCGCCAAGCTCGCCGCCGAGTACGTCGCAGCCAACCTCGACGAGCTCCTCACCCTGCACGCCAGCGAGGGCCCCGGCGCCGTCGTCGGCATCGTGAAGGAGCAGGCCCGGATCCGCCGCGAGCTCAAGGCCGACATCGGCACCCACCAGCACGACGTCCTGGAGGCGCTGCTGCTGGATGCGCCCATGCCGGACATCCCCGAGCACCTCATCGGTGTGGAGATCGAGGGGGAGCGCGTCGACCACGACGCCATCTCCGACGGGCTGCTGGCGTTCATCACCGACTTCGACGTCACCCCGGTCCTGGCCGAGGCCACCGTCGCCTCGGACCTGTACGGCTACGCGGGCACCCTGGACCTGGTCGCGCAGATGGGTCGCCCCCCGCTGCCGCACCTGCGTCGCCTGCTCATCGACTGCAAGACCGGGGTGCTCAAGCACCACGCCCGCGCCCAGCTCGCGGCCTACCGCCGCGCTGACGTCGTCTGGCTAGACCAGCTCGGCAACCGTGCGGCCATGCCCGCCGTGGACGGCGCAGCGATCCTGCACCTGCGCCGGGAGTACGCCGCCGGGTACAAGCTCGTCCCCGGCTTCACCACCCCCGAGCAGGAGGAATCCGCGTTCACCTGGTTCCTGGCCGCACAGACCGTCCTGCGCCACCAGGAGGCCCAGGAGAAGATCCCCCGCGGCGCCTGGTACCCCCCACTACCGGACGGCACCCAGCCGCTGCCGCTGCTGGAAGACGTCGAGCGCGCCAACTTCCGCGCCCGCTCCCTGCTCATCGCCGCGGGCATCACCTCCGTGGAGGACCTCACCCACCTCTCGGGCGCGGACCTGCGCGCCCTGCGGGGGGTCGGCGCGGGCGCCGTCGCGGTCGTCGCTGAGGTCATGGCCGGGTTCGGCCTGTCCCTGCTGCCTGACCCGCCCACCACCCCCAAGCCCCGCGCCGCCCGGCGCGCCCCTGCTACTACCGGAGGTACCCCGTGAGCCCCATCAGTGGCCTCGTCATCCAGCGCCGT
>Ga0325400_1003885_pt1 | contig 13696 bp, 5 predicted proteins | sample PopdelMetagenome_2_FD_205662 | JGI IMG/M metagenome (GOLD analysis project Ga0325400, IMG submission 205662) | Populus deltoides microbial communities from Bellville, Georgia, United States - Xylem-PdKOR-R1 | ecosystem: Host-associated > Plants > Phyllosphere > Stem > Wood/Secondary xylem... | reverse complement strand
ACGAGAGAGATTGAGCTGAAGCCTGTTGTTGATCCATGTTAATATCTCATTTCTTCCGACAAAATACGCACTGTCCATCATCCCTATATTCGACGCCATTCCTCTCTCTGTGTTTTTTTTTTTTTCCTATAAGATGAGAAATGGTTTTCTTTTAAGAGCAAGAATACGAGGAAATTTTTGGTTTTGATTTTGATTTTGATTCGAGATTAGAGCGTGAAATTAGGGGTTGCCGTTTTATTTATTTATTTTTCCTGTTTGTTTGTTTAGGTACTATGTTTTGATATATATATATATATATATATATATATATTCAGTAAGCAGAAACTGAAACTCAAGAAAATGAGTGGTGAAAAAGAAAGAGAGCGAAACTGATGATTAGTTAGCAGATAGAGACAGACAGCACCAAAAATAAATAAATAAATAAATGGAAATGAAATTCCAAAATTTTGTTTATGTGGCAGGCACCGACTCATTGTGTTATACATATGTGTGGTACGTTTTTTTTTAATTGGAAAGGTGGTTGGGTGATTTGAATTCTTCTCCCATGATATAATAATTACATAAATTATAAATAATTTAAATATAAATTTATTTTACTACATTAAACTATTAATGTACACAACTGCTAAAAAATATATATATTTTTTAAACAATCACATTTCAAGTGCTTATACTAATTTAATTTTTTATATTTAGTATTTATACTTTTTTTTCTTATTAAAGAGTATGTGGTATAATTCTTTATATATATATATTTGTGCACTTTTATTTGAAAATTATGAACATATATATTGAGTGTTTTTTATAAGTAAAATAATTTTGTTTTTGTTTTTTTCTTCTAACAAGAACAAACTACAACTAAGAACTTAAACTCAACCAGCCATGTATTCAATATTTTAATATATAAAAAAGTGTATATTATTCCTAGCAATGTCATGCAAAGGACTAAAAGGAAAAAAAATAAGAAAAATAAACTACCGAAGTTATAAAAAAAAGTAAATTGGAAGATATAAATTTCAAAAGTAAATTGCATAAATAAATTATATATATAGATTTGGTCATCTTCTCTAGTAACTATATCGACTTATTTATATTGATCTAATGTTTGAATTCTATCTAAACATCTAATTTTAATCTTATATAAATTGTTTATATCATATACGAAACTTAGACATTAAATCTTAGTACAATTTAAATTTTCGCTTGCTAATAATCAAGTCCAAAGTTATGTCCTTAATAAGCTCATTATGGTGAGGACTCTTATTTTAAATAAAATTAAACTTTCTAATTATTTATATGAACTCAAACTCTTATAATCGGTTGCTTTCTTTTGATCGATTATGTTTTCTAGTCAATTGATTGACTATGTTGTGTGTTTAGTATTGTAGTAACTTTTGTGGTTGTTATTTGAAAAAAATTATTTTATAAAAAGTACTTTTAGTTAAGGTTGATTTGATATTTATATATGTTTGGTTAAAACTGTGGTTAAAATTAAGGTTGAACAAAAATTAGTTTAATGTATTTGGTTAAGAATACTTTTTAAATTGAGATTATAAAATAAGTAAATATATATATATTAATATTAATGGTTTTAAATTTAAATATTGTAGATTTAATTACTACTATTACATTATGAAATAAATAATACTTTCTATAAAATATTTTTTATTATTCCATTAAACCATGTACAATTCCATTACGTATAAAATTCATCCGATAAGAACTACAGTTTCCATGATTTTTTGAGCGTATAATAAAATTAGATAAAATATTATCAGGAATAAAATTGAGATTATAGTGTGAGTGAATTTAATTCACTCTACACTAGTTTTTCGGGAAAAACAAATTGTTCACATGACAATGTAAATGAATTTAATTCACTCTAAACTAGTTGTTCAAAAAAAAATTATTGTTCACGTCAACGTGAACAGTGTGAGTGAATATTAATTCACTGCACTGGTTTTTTTTTAAAAAAACTGTTCACTTAAAAAAATAAACAGTGCGAGTGAATTTATAATTCACTACACTGTTTTGAAAAAAAATTATTCATGTGAACAGTGCGAGTGAATTAAAATTCACTCGTACTGTTCACTTAAAAAAGTAAACAGTAAAAAAGAAAAGCAACCAAGAGCTGCTTTGATAAAATTTGTATTTTAAACATGAAATGCACTAGGCCCCACCAAAAATAAATTGCGTTTTTAACTTTCCCAAACATTTATTTTGTTGTGGTTGCTTCAAATGTAGAAGCAACCACACAACCAGACAACCACTTAATTAATTAAGAAACTATAGCTTTGGTTCATTCCACTAGTCATGATCCATTTTAGCCTTCTCTTATTTGATAGTGAACAATTAATGTTTTTAAATTGTCAACGAATAAACGTTTATTTTTAGTGTAAATAGCATCCCTTATATTTTTTTTAAGATTGAACAAAGGAATATACATCATCATGCTAATGATGTAATTGATCATAAAAATCGATCATCCATGAGATGGATAATAAACATTGTTTGCTCCAAATTATTGATCATGGTCTTTAGTGTTTGATTGACATGTCAGTCAATGAAGTCATTTTAAGTCTTCACAATGTATAATGTTTAAATTATAATTAATTTGTCAACTTTAAAATTAATGTATGTCACATTCATTTCTTTCATAAAAACTTAAATTCTCTTCAACAAAAACCATAAACACTTAGAAACAAATGAAACAAAAAATCTTGAACTCTTTTTTTTAATCTCATTAATGACACCTCCAACTTTTACTTCTATATAGACAAAAGTTGTGATTTTGGACTTTATTGGCTGGATGAACATAATGTAGCAACACTTTGGTGAAGAATGGTTAATTAGTTTATAGGAAAGATAAAGTTTTTGTAAAAGAATATTTTACAAAGAAAATTATAAAGCGGATATAATTATGAGAATTCATATTGTATTTAATCATTGTTCCTAAATATTTTTTGTCATTACTGTATTAACACTGAATTATTTTGAGACCAATATATATATATATATATATATAATGAAGTCTTAGAAGAGGTCCAACTCACTGTACCCATATGAACTCTTAGAGATCCTTCTCGCGAAAGCCAAGGTTGACATTTTGAGATGTTGTGATTGCCTTCGTTGTCCCTGCTTGGATTGATCTTTCAGCCTTCAATTGTGGAAGTTGCCCAGCTAGTTTTGCTTTGTTTTGATGATGGTGCAGGTCATTGAAGATTATGCCAAATTCAATCTTCTTTTGAAATCAAGGAGGTGAAATAAAGAAGAAGAGAATTTCAAGCTTGGAGAACCTATAAACATAAAAGGGAAGTTTTATTTGAATTTGATACCGCAATATGCCAAAAAAACTTGTGCTTTTATGACAATAAACATACCACTCTGGTAATTATGCTTTTAGCCTGTCATTTTGTATTCTTTATTTCAATTGGTTGGCATACAAAAACTCATGCAGGTCTATATTTATTCTTTATTTTAGACTTTGTGATAAAGAGAGTTTTGCATTGAAACCCTACCCCATCTAAACTGTTATCCTCCCTAGCTAAAAAAAAAATAATATAATCCAGCAGTGCCTGAACTCATTTTTGTTTTTAATTTTTTATATATTAATGGTTTTTTTATATGTTTTTTTTCAAATAATTTTTAAATTTTAATTAATACCCATTCTCTATGATTTTTATTTTTATTTTTTAGCCTTTCTTGAATAGTAATTAGTTTTTAATTATATAAGATGCGTTTAGTTTTTTCAGAAGTTAGTATGATTTATCTATAGTTTGTTTTTGCATATTTTATAATGTTTTTAATATGTGCAACCTTTTATTGTATTGTTTTTACTTTTATTTTGTTCAATAAATTTTATATGTGTCAATCTCTATTACAAATTGATTTTTATAAACAAATTCATTAGACACAATTAGGTAAATAACCCGTGTTGCGATATTAAATATCTTTATCTACATTGGTATCTTAATTTTTCCAATTATATTTTTATTTATCATTGATTAATGTTTTTTTATTTATTTACACAAAGATTAGTGTTTTATTTAATTGAATGCGTGCATAAGTTTTTTGATTTTCATTTATGATTTTTTTATGTAAAAAACCACCTTGAAAAATTCAACATTTTCAAGTTTATTTGATCATGTATTGATGTTTTCAATTTGATGCTTATTTTTATGACTTCTTTTTCATTTCTTAACTCTTTTATAAAAGTTTTGTTCTTTTTAATTTCACCATTAAATCAAAGTTGATAGTGAGTTTTTTTTTGTCCTCATTGATCAAGTTTTTTTATATCTATGTTCTGTTGTTCGCTATTGTTGCCTTTTTTTTTTTCCCAATATGATTTAAATAAAACTAACTAATTTGTGTTTGCGACGCCGAAATATTTTACTAGAAAATAATACAGACCCACAGTGCAACGCGAGCACCAAGAACCAGTATAAAACACTTAAAGGTGTGGGTTTTTCATTGTAGATGCCATTGTTCATATACTCACAAAATACCGTGGACATATTGGCTTTTTATTTTGAGCGATTTGATGTTAATTGAAGGCCAATTGCTTTTGATTTCTTAAGCAATGGTGGAATTGAAAAAAGAGGAACCAAAATGAAAAAGATGCTGAACTTGAATGGTGTGCCAGATATTTCATGAAAAATACACCATGTCCTCAAACTTTAAAAACAAAGCAAATTATACAATTTAGATCCCTTTAAATTTTTTTAAAAATCACTTTTAGTAAAAAAAGTTTACTTGTCGATCCCTGGTTAGAGAGATGAGAGAGAGAAATGTCACTAGATTCTGGAAATGAAAGAGAAAGTCATCGTTTAAGCCATTTTCGACCACCAAAATAGATTTTTTTTTGTTTCCACCGGTTTATTGTGGTGAGATAAGTTTCATTGTGATGTTTTAAAGCCTTAATATTGCCTGAAAAAACATATCCAAGTTAAGAAAAACAAATCTAATCCGGTTTGTTTTCGGGTTTTTGGACCTCTTTTTAGGTTTATTAGGTTGTTGAGCTAGTTTTTATATGTTCCAAAGATATTGTTGGTGAGATTTTTTAAAGTTGAAATGACTTAAAATTGAGTTTTAGAGCAAAATAGACACTTTTCTATTTTTCTGACAACCACAATGGTGGCCAGAATCTAAGCTAACAAATGACATGTCATTTTTGTATGAAAAATATAGGGGTGAATGACTTTAAAAAATAAAAATAAAATAAAAAGTAAAACCGAGCTCAGGCACACGGGCCTAAGCTAGAAGGTCCACCCATGCGCCTTAACTTTTCCATGCATTGGCCTAAGCATACCAGGCATTTTTAGCCTTTTTTTATTTTTTTTATATATATTTAGGCTAAGTATAAATTTTTTTTTTAAATATTTAGCTTAGTTGAGTTTATGACCTAAATATTAAGTTTGACAAGTTAAGCCACAACAACTAGACTATTTATTTCTTAAATTTTGATTTTTTTTAATTAATACCTTTATTGAATGTCTGTTTTTGAAAATAATTTTTAAATGTATGTTTCAATTAATATCATTCATCAATGATTTTTTGTTTTTTTTATTAACCTTTTTTGAAAAGAGATTTAAAAAAAAAATAAATTTTGTGTATTTAATTTTTGAAGAGATTTGTATAATTCATATATATATATATATATATATATATATATATAGATGAAATTTATTTTAAAGGGATAAAATTTTCGATAAGATTTTACTCCCAGCACGGTAGTCGAGTCCTACTAAGATGTTTCAAACACCCAAAGAACTTTCCCTGAATTCTTTCACGTAATAGATGATCAATAAGAACACAAGTAGATAAATCAGAAACGCAAGCACAATTTATAAGAAAATACTCCCAACCTTTATTAATTCCGAAACAAAGGATACACAAAACTAGTTGTATGTGCCATGCACAATTCTGCTTGCAGGCTACACCTCATTAGTTCTCTTTTATCACAAGAGAATGTGGAAGTTACATATAAAACCGTCACCTCTAGATAGATCTATACAACTGAACAGTTTGGACAAACAGTAACTACCAAAAAACTACCTCCAACCGCCCCTATTGTAACTTCCTTTAGTCTGCCACCTCACATACCTTCAAGCCAGTCAGCTAAGCCGTCTCTGCCAACCTAGTTGTGCTTCTGCACGTCTTGGACAACCTTCTATCCATGAATAAAGTCTTGCTGAACATGCTGCCGATGTTCGCACGCACCCGTTATGCAGCGCTGCCAAATCTGCCTCTGCCTACGCATGCTACCTCTGCCTATGCATGCTGCTGAGATCCCAATAGTGTTCTCGTTGGCGCGACCTCACGCCTAGGACTGTGACAAACAACCCCCACCTAAAAAGTTCGACACCCTCATTGGAATCAATGTGAGCTAATCTCGCACCTTATCCTCATACTGCTACAAGTCAATATATTTATCCCATGAAACCTCTTCATTTCTCACCCATTTCACTAGAAATTCAGTCCTTTGGTTCTTTTTATGCTGCCCAAGCTTACGATAATCCATTATTCTAACAATGTCATCGTCAAACTGCTTCCGAACCGTTGGGGGAGCATGCTGTGGCTTGTTTTTGTCCGGGTCCTCCTTATCTTTGTAGTAGGGTCTCAACTAGATAACATGAAACGTAGGGTGAAGTTTCATCCGTTCTGGCAATATCAACTTGTACGCAATAGCCCCTACTTTCTCCCTAACTTCGAAAGGCCCGTTATACTTTGGTATCAACCCTTGTTAAGCCAATCTGCCAGTAATCTTCTTCTAGATCTGAGGTGTCAATTTCAGTAACACCTTGTCACCTACGCCAAACTCTAGGGGCTTTTTCTTCAAATCAGCATACTTTTTCATTCGTTTGCTGGCCTTTCTCAAACTATCCTAAGCTTGTATCAACAACTCTTGCCTTTCCATTGCAAATTGGTATACTTCTGGACTTCTTCCCCCTAATTTCTGCTCCGAAATCTCCATAGAAGTTTGGGGTTGTGCCCCTAGCACTAACTCGAAGGGACTTGCCTTTATCGCAGATGATCTGTGGAGATTATAGCAAAATTGGGCACTGTCCAACATCTCTAGCCAATTTCGTTGCGTTAATCCTTTCTGTTTGCCCATCCGTCTGAGGATGGTTAGCCATGGAAAACTTCAGTTGCGTCCCCATCATTTGAACTGTGAAAAGTGGTGCATACTTGGGCAGAGGTGCTTCAGACTTGGTTCGACGAGGACGTCGATTTCTTTTTGATGGGGGAGGTTTGTCACAGGGTTAAAATGCATTAGGGAGTAGGCTGATGAAAAGCATTGTTGGATAGTAGATATGGGGTGGTAGCTCGCATGACAATAGCGAAAATCGACAGCGTGTGTGCGGCAGCACGCAACAGCTAGCGCAACAGTATGCTAACGAGAGTTGGGGGCTTGGACGATGGATTGCCCAAGACTTGATGAAACATTGCTGGGATGACACAATGGGACAATGGGGAATTTGGTAGCATTGATGAGATCGGTAGCGTCGAGGAATTTGACAGTAGGGGCTGACGATAGTCTAGACAATGAAAAGTCCATAACTGGACGTAGTACACTACTAGCATGAATGACAACACTCATAGGCAGTGGCAATATGCAGAAGGGATAACTAGCTTGTTGGGAGGCAGGCCATGGAAGAAGCAGCAGTTGAGGGCAGTTATCAACAGTTTTTCAGGAGGCCAAACTGACCAAAACATGTTTCTAATACGTGCAGTTTTGTAAAAAAAAAATCTTTTATTTTATTCAATCAATTTAACACGTATTTTTATTTCTATTGTTGTTTGATTGAATCAAAAAATTATTTTGATAAACAAATTTAGCAAAAACAATCGATTAAATATATCTTGTGAGATTAAATATCTTGATTTGCATTTGTTTCTCGATTTTCTAGTTTTATTTCTAGTTATCATTTATGATTTTATTTTCATTTATTAACATACATAGATCTCGATTTATTTGATTATATATATACATAAATATTTTTATTTTATCATGGAATTTTTTTAACTATAAAAACACTGAAAAAACTGGTGTATGTACTTTTTTTTTATATAAAAAACAATATTTGGCCTGCGGGGGGTCAAATAACTAGTTTCAAACAAAACAAATTGGTTTTCGAAATGGGTTGTTCATTTTTCTTTTTCTTTTTTTTTTAAAAAATTAAAATAATAAAGTCTATATCTAGAGATTTAAAAATATTAACAAAAACAGAAACCAAAAACAATATTAAACGATTCCTCACTTATAAAATTTTGTGTAGTCATGCAAAATACGAATGTTCAGATTAGGGGTTATTCGGTATGATTTGTAATTTTCGTCTTGTTTCTATTTTCATGTTTTCTGTAATAGAAGCAAGAACTTTGTTTGTTTTCATTTTTTTGTATCATTTGCAAAATTAAGAACCATTTGAAATCTATTTTGTATGGTTTTGAATTTTTTTTACACTTGGTTGTTTTCTTTACATTTTGAAAATAGAAAATAAAAACGAACAAGTTTTTTTTTTTTTTTAAATTTGAGTTTTAGAAATAAAAAATTAAAAATCATACCAAACTATCCGTAGCCTAATTGTATTATTTATATTTTATATTTGTTATGTATAAAAAAAATAAACTCTTTTGAAACCTGCTTTAAAATTGAGATATATATATTTTTTCTAATTTTAAAGGGGAATGGTGATGATGTTGCTTGTATTCGGTTGCTAATAGGAATGATCACTAGATGTTTATATAATTATTAATTTTAGGACTTGTAAAATTAATCGAAATGCGTAGAAACTGACCCGAAAAATCACATTAATTAAAAAAAAAAGATGTAGCGTATATATGACATCTCTATGAACTGTTCAAGGCATTGCACACATCAATGCTGTCGTGGACAATAAATTAATTTTGTTAAAATAAAAGGATAATATATTACTTAATGCCTAAGTTTTAATGTTTCAGTATTTCTCAAATAAATATTTTGTACACAAGTTAGATGCCTGCTAGCAGGCGAGGGCGGCATTGAACCTGTAATTTCTTTGAAGGCTACTTCTACTCCACTGGTTGGTACAAGGGGCCCTCGTGTACTGTGGTTGGGAGGTCTGATGGCCTGGCACCTGTATACATACCTTAAAATCACACTATGATCATGTCAACTTGTGGATGCCGAAGGAGTCGATTTTATCATGTCCACAGCAAAAGGATGTTTATGGTAGGAGGACAAGATTACGAGTCGTATTATCAATCAATATGTACCTAAAACCACAGATGGCAGGGACGTTTTTCCTCACAAGATGGCCTTTTTCAAACTGATGGAAAAAGATTTTATCACTAATTTTTTTATAAGATTTTCCAAAAAAATACGATGCCGAAGAAAGCGAATGGACCCGGAGCTCCTGTACCTACAGGCGCTCTAGGCTCGCATGAACCAACACAGTCTCGCCATAAAAATAGTTGTGATGGGCGCGCCAGGCCCTGGTGCTGGTGCGCTGGGCTAGCACATGCTCGGCCCAAGCATGTTGGGAAAATATGCTGCCAGGCCCTAGCATGAGGGCCTAACGTGCTGTCCCCCAAATCCAAGACACCAAAAGTCTTCACCATGGTGCCATGTCTTCATCTCCTATAACAACAAATAAGGTTGATGATTTTAATGGGAGACAAGTGTGTGGTTGTAGTTACTTGGGTAAGTTAAGTAAAAAACACTCATTGCTCACTAAGATGGTTATTCTCAGACCTCTCTACCCCAACAAAAGAACAATTGCTCACTAAAATAATTATTCTTCAACCCCTCTACCCCAACGAAAGGATAATGTTTACAAGGTATAAATTTCTCTTGAATTACTTAGATCTTTTAATTCTTTAAATATTTTGGCTCTCTCAAATAATATCTCTCTCACACAGATACCAATTTAAAAATCTAAGAATTCTCAAATTTATTATAAAAAACTTTTTGTAGAATTGGTCTCCAACCTCAAGCTACACCAATCTTGGCTATATTGACAATGAAGAGTGGAAAATATTGCAGCAATAGAGTGATTAACTCATTATCCAATCATAAAAAAACATTATTTTAAGCATTTTCAATTTTGGAACATTATTATTCGGTTATGTCTGTGGGAAATTGATAAAAAAAGGCTTTGTTTCTTTGTATAACTTATTTTTGACATTTCCATAGTAGACAACCATGATACACCTAGGCCAGGATGTGTGATTGATTTACCTACCACCACGGACACCTGTGCCCAGCCGGACCTTCAACAATGTATTTAGTAAGCACAACGCCTCACATAGACAATGTTAGCAATGCAAGGTCAAAATCATATCGTTCCACCCCCATCAAGTCTTGGTACCTCTAGCAATGTTTTTAACCCCAACACTACTAGCCACTCTCAATGCCTATATATAGGCAATTGCATTACCTTAAGGAGTCTGGCCAAAATAATCCTAAGGAAAGCATTTTGCCTCAACACTTGTTAAGTCCTTCAAGTGGTCATTTAAGCCATCGTGCTACCCTTACATAGAGTAGGAATTCTTGGCATAGGCTCTCTAAAAACTATGAGATTGATGTTAATAATTAATCTCATCATTCCTTATCAAACTTTTCAAGCTCCCTTAAACATGGCGGAAAAAAAGATCAAAAGACACTTAATATTTAAGCTTCTCTAAGAAAATATCTACAACCCTCATCAAATGCGGGGCTCTCCATTTTTCAAATGAGTTTTGAATACCTAAATCCCTATGGATTACATTTCAACCAAAATAAGTATGGACAATTATGATGGTCTTACTGATCTAATGAAGCACGTGCAAAATATGTGTAGTAGCTTAGACCTAGTCATCCAACACAATAACATAATATGTAAGATCATCTTTACAACCTTCAAAGGTTCTGCACGTGTATGGTATAACAATTTAGATTTAGACTCCATTGAAGAGTTCAGTGATCTTTGCTCCAAACTAGTGGCATATTTCAGCACCACTATACTCTCCAAGAGGATTTTTATAGAGCTATTTGGTGTTATCCAACTAGAGGGTAAGTCCACAAGGGTTTACTTAAAGAGGTTTAAGGAAAAGATGCTAAAGTTTGAAAACTTTCTTGAGCTAGTGACCTTAAAGACCTTGATAAACGAGGTAAGATAATGTTTTCCCTAGAGAGAGATTTATGCCTTATCAAGCAGAATCTTGCTCAAGGTTAAATAAGTAATGAAAAACCATATACGAGTAGAAAAGGTTAGTTTACTATGATATATGCCTTCTTATTTTTACAAAGAGAGTCAATCAGTACCTTTTAAGGATAATCGTTCTCCTATTGGGAACCAAAGTTCAAGGAAGAATATGAAAGAATTAGCCCATAGACATTGGGTGTATTTTGAAAAGTCAATTCCTTCCTTGAACACAACCATTACACAAGTCTTTACTGCCATCAAGGGTAAAGACTTTGTTTAGTACCCTTCACTGATGAGGGTAACTCCCAACACTCGCACCTCCAAAATGTTCGGCATATTCCACTAGGATAGAGGACATGACATAGAAAAATATTTTACATTAAATAAGAAAATTAATGGTTAATAGCTAAGGGTTACCTCCAACAATTTATGAAGAAGGATCCCCATCCTGAGCAAGCCAAAGAAGAATCTAGGGAACACCAAACATTACCTGAGATTAATGTGATCTTAGGAGGTAACTCTTCAGAGGGTGAAACTGGAAATGGGAAAAGAAAGTATGGAAAGCAAGTTCTAATTACTTCTTGCCTCCTAAACACTTGGTATGAACCCATCACCTTTACTTTAGTAGACAAGGAAGGAGTAACCTTTCCTCATAAAAGTTCTATTGGGCTTAATAAACTTGTTACTATACCCAAAATGCTTGCAAAATATTTTTGTATATTGTTTTTTGAATATGCTAAAACATAAATTTATCAATTGTTAAGATGTGTGAGTAGTGTTTCAACTTTTTTTTTTTGGAAAGGTAATAGAAATGCTGAGAAAAAAATATAGATAAAGACTCATATGAATGAAAAACATTTTAAGGGACTTTTCCATAATGCATGGAGTTTGCAATACATTTTTTAAGCATGATCATGTAAACAAAGACAATTACAACAAGAATGAAAACTAAGATAACAATTTAATCCTAATAATTAAATAAAATTCTCATGTCATATATTAATTCATGTATCATTAAAACAAGCAAAAACATATGTCATGATCTTTTTTATTCATAATCCAGGAAGCATGCAACATAAAAAACAAAGTGCATAAATCCTAACTTTTATCATTCCATATCTAGGTTACAAGTGAACCTTAAAAAACACAAGCTTTGATTTTTCATTCATGCATTTGTTTTTCTTTTAAACCAAAATCAACACATTTATAATGATTTTTCTTATATTTTAGAATAAAAGGCTTGCAACACCTAAATTATACACAAATAAACCCTAAAACCCCAAGCTTTAAATTTTTATGCATGTATTTTTCATATATTTAACCACCATATGTTTTTTGTTTTGTATTTTTTCTTTATAAATTATACAAAAATTTTAACTCATATTCATGCATTTAAAGTCATAAAGCACATACGACATCATTTTTCATTATTTTACTGTAAAGTGTAAAGAAAAACAAAAGGTGTGACATACGTGAGGGATGGTTTTAGAAGAGTAGGGAGGTAATATTGAGGCCCCTAGTGGCTGTCATGGTGGCTAACCATTATTATAGAGGATTATTATGATTGTCTCCCTCTAGAATAGGGTTCCTTTTCTTCCTCTATTGTTCTTTTCTACCCTCTGAAACCCTTTGGTTTGAACCAAACTTTCCCTCTTCCTCATAATTTGGGTTTTTGGTGTTTTAGTGTGGTTTTACCATCCTTTCCTTCTTTTTTTTCTCTCCTCACTCCCCTCAACAATCTAGACAAGTTGGTTTAAACCTAAACTCTTTTGACCCTTATCTCTATTTAATTCATAGTTTCTCTCTTTAGACTCTCATACTCTTTTTCCAGACTATGAACCTCTATTTAAAGGCCATGAGAAACGTCCTAAAACCTTTCTAGGTGAAAAAAATCAATTTGTTGATCTTTTTGGATCAATCTTGGTCATTTATCATTGTTGAACACTTTGTTCAATCATTATTGAATTAGCCTATTTGGCACTCGTTTCTTCAGCCATCGGTTTTCATTCTCTCTAATGATTGATCGACGATTCATCCTTAATAACCCACAACTAGCCTCTCTTTCTCCATTCTGCTGGGTCTATGGTTTTTTCTTTGTTTTGTAGGTAAAGATCAAGCTCACCACCGACACTAGGAGTGAAAAAAAAGGAAAGAAATCATTCTAGATCCACCAAATTTTATCTTCATCGGTGACACCTCATGAACCCACACACCAACAGTGGCGGTGGCACGTGGGTAGACACGGCACTATTGTTCTTCCAACTTAAAAGCTTCCCAACAATGTTTTTCAATTTCTAGTAATTTCTCTAGATTAATTTGTGAATTTTAGGATGCCTATTTTGTAAATTGTAAATTGTAAATGTTTAATGTGTTGTTTAGATTATTTTGAATTTTGGTAATTTGAAAAAAAAAATGTAATTGTAGGGTGTGTGAGCAAAATATAGTAAAAAAGAATGTGTCTGTGTTTGTATTTTCTTATATGTTTTTTAAATGTTTAAAATAAAAAAAACAAAAAGAATTAAATATTTTTA
>Ga0325400_1003880_pt1 | contig 13704 bp, 14 predicted proteins | sample PopdelMetagenome_2_FD_205662 | JGI IMG/M metagenome (GOLD analysis project Ga0325400, IMG submission 205662) | Populus deltoides microbial communities from Bellville, Georgia, United States - Xylem-PdKOR-R1 | ecosystem: Host-associated > Plants > Phyllosphere > Stem > Wood/Secondary xylem... | reverse complement strand
ATGGACTTCTCTCGACGCCACCAGGGGGAGGAAGAAGGAATTCTTCCCTCCCTGGACCCCCTCCATCATCTTTTTCTGTTCGTCGGAGAGGTTTCGGGCCCAGTGCGCCTGAGGTCCATGACCTCAGGCGACGACACGATCAGGAAGGGCGGGACGTAGGGCGCCCCGACGTGATCATCGCATCCGCGAAGCCGAAGGCGGGTCCAGGGCCCTCAGGGTCCTGGCGGGAGGGGCCAGGGAGGGCAGAGCCCTCCCTGGCGAGGCCGTGGAGGACCCTTCGCCGCGGTCAGCGGTTGAGAACGCGGCGTCCAGCCTCGTAGGCAGCTTCGGCGCCGGAAAAGCCCGTCGGGGCGCGCGAGACGAGCGTCTCGCCCCGCCAGATCGACCAGCGCCAGCTATCCCGGCCTGGCCCCTCCTTGCTGACCCGGATTTCCGTGGCTTCGGGGACGTCCCGCATGGGGTTGAGCGGCTTTGCGAACATGGCCGCCTCCTAGGGTTAGATTCGTCGGATGCCAAGCGATGAGTCGAGGGATGGGGCGCTTGGCGTGCGGAAGTGCGATCCCGGCCCCTTTCCGCCTGCCGGATGGGGGGCCGGGGGCCGGGTTCAGATCAGGTGGATGTCGCTGGCGTGGATGGAGACGCCGGGGGAGACGGTGGCGATCAGGACCGGCGCGGCCTTGCCCGCCCCGTCGGCGTCCCACAGCAGCCTGGCGGCATCGGCCTCGAAGATGAACTGGCCGGTTCCCTGGGGCGCGGTCGCGACCCCCGCGTTGTTGGTCGTGAAGCGGGCGGCGTCGAGCACCCCGTGGTCGCCCGCAAGTCCCCCCTGGAAGCGGGCGGCCGCGATCTCGATGATGTCCACGCCGGACACGAAGTCGAGGATCGTATCGCCCCCCTCGGCCGGGCTGTCGAAGCGGAAGGTGTCGGCGCCGCTCCCGCCCCAGAGGCGGTCCCGGCCCGCGCCGCCGACCAGCACGTCGTCGCCGCCGCCGCCGAAGAGCCGGTCGTTCCCGTCCATCCCGTAGAGGGTGTTGTTCAGAGCATTGCCGACAAGGGTGTTGTCGATCTCGTTGCCCCGGCCGGTGAGGGCGGCGCCGGTCAGGACGAGGCGTTCGACATTGTCCGTGAGCGTGTAGGAGATGGAGGCGAAGACCTGGTCGTAGCCGCCGTTCGCCCCCTCGATGACGAGGTCGGCCTTGTGGTCCACGTAGTAGCGATCGTCTCCGGCGCCGCCGGCCATCGTGTCCGATCCGGTGCCGCCGTTCAGGGTGTCGTTGCCGTCGCCGCCCTCCAGCCGGTCGTTCCCGGCACCGCCGTCCAGACGGTCGTCTCCACCCATGCCCCTGATGACGTCGTTCCCCGCCGTGCCGGTAAGGGTGTCGGCACCGTCCCCGCCCTGGAGGGTACGGGAGGAGGAAGCGGCAATGCTGAACTGGGAGGCCCCGAGGGACTTCATGGCGACGGTGGAGGCGGGCACGTCGAGGCCGTCATAGGTGATCCGGTCGACGTAGAGGTTGCGGTCCTCGGTCGCGACGCCGCTCCAGGCGTCGTTGGTGAAGGCGATCTCCACCTGGTGCGCGCCGGTGCCCCAGTCTCCCTTGAGGGTGAGGGTGTCGGAGCCGCCGGCGGCGTGGCTGGCGAAGGCGGAGTACTCGCCGCCGACCTGCACGCCGTCGACCTTGACGGTGAACTGGGCATGGCCGCGCCAGGCGTCCTCGCTCACGCGCAGGACGAGCTCGTCGGGGCCGCTGCCGAAGGTGCTGGCCACGGGCACGGGGGTGGCGGGGGCCGCGGTGCCGGACCCGGCGGCGCCGGGCGTGAAGGAGACGAACAGGGGATGGTCCGTCATCGTCAGGTCGAGGCCGCTGGCGCTGGTCTCGTGCCGGATGGCGGTGGTGCCGAGCAGCGGATCGTAGACGGAGTACTCGGCGCCCGCGCCGATCTTGAGGGTGAAGCTGGAGGAGGTGGAGGCGAGCGGCTTCTGGGTGGCCTCGTTCCAGATGTCGGGCTCCCGCCACAGGGCCAGGACGTACTCGCCGGAGGATTTCTGCATCAGCAGGGTGCGGACATCCGCCGGCACGGAGTTGGCGAAGTCGAGGGCGCCGGGGGCGAAGCTCGCGGCCTTCGCGCCATCGTCCTGCAGGATGGCCTGCATGTTGTGCAGGGCGGTGGCGGCGGGCTTGGGCGAGTTGTCGCCGTAGAACAGGCCGTAGCTGTCCCAGTCCGGGTTCGCCCAGTCCCGCAGCGCGAAGAAGCCGACGCTGACGGCGCCGAGGCGCATGGCGTCGAGGTAGGTGTTGACGGTGAGCTTGGCCTGGGTGGCGTCGTCCACGCCGCTCGGGTTGTTGCCGGGCAGGGTGTAGTAGCCGGTCTCGGTGATGACGAAGCCCTTGCCGGGATCGGCGGCCTGCGCGTTCGCCAGGTCGTTCACGATCCAGGCTTCCGGCTGGTCGCCGTCGCGCGCGTAGGGGTGGATGGTGATGAGGTCGCTGCCCGCGGCGACGGCGGAGGAGGGACCGGAGACGACGATGTCGCGCGTGACGGGGTCCGCGTTCATCGCGGCGTAGAAGTCGTTCTGCCACAGGCGGGCGCCCTGCATGCCGCCCTGCCCGCCGTAGTTGACGCCCCAGTTGCTGGGCTCGTTCGGCCCCTCCACGAAGGCGAGGGAGCCGGGATGCGCCTTGACGAAGGCCGCCACCGCGGCCGCGTTAGCCTGCGGACTGAGCGACGTGTCGACGACCATCTCGACCTTGAGGCCGGCCTCGGCGAGCCGGGCGACGGGGGACGCGAACCAGGCGCCCGGCACGGGCACGGGCACCCGCATCGTGTCGATGCCGGCGTAGCGCGCCTGGGCGATCATGGTGTCGATATCGGACCAGTTGCCCTGGGTCATGTCGGTATGGACGCCGAGCGCATGGTCGACGGTCGAGACACGAACGGCTCGCTGCATAGGCATGGCATCATTTCCGTCTTCGTTGGGTGATCGTGCGGAGCCGGGACAGTCCCGGTCCGCGCTTCAGCTCATCGAACCCCTGCGGGGGTGGCCGGAGGGATCCCGCTCCCGGCGGGACCGAAGGCGCTCACTCGCCCTCCACGCGATCATTGATCACATTTTCTTGCGCTGCCAAGAGCGATTCGCGGAAGATTATATTATTGAATCGTCTACTGTTTTTGGATGTCCAACCTCTGGGATGGACTCCTTTTCCGGTCCAAACTTCCCGTTTTGGGACAGCATCGCTGATCATTCCGACCACCTTCCGATTCACGCCGGTGGCGGCGCTGCCCCTTCGATCAGCGCGCGCTTCGCCGCGACGGCGTCGGCCAGATGGTCCAGCAGGACGCGCACGCGGGGGGTGTGGCGCAGGTCGGGATGGGTGAGGATCCAGAGGTCGGAGGCATGGGCGGGGTCGGGTGGGGCCAGGCGGACGAGGCCCGGCTGGGCATCGCCCACGAAGCAGGGCAGATGCCCCACCCCCATCCCCGCGGCCACCGCCTGCGCCAGGCCCAGCACGGTGTCGAAGCGCGCCGCCAGCCGCCCGGGCGCGACGGCCGCCTGAGCGAAGCGCACCACCTTCAACCCCGCGAGGTTGTCGCCGAGGCAGACCCACGACGCGCTCCCCGCCGGGTCCGCCGGATGCGCCGCCCCGGCCGCGCCGTAGAGCGCCCAGGCGATGCGCGCGGCGCGGCGGCCGACCAGCGCGTCGGGCGGCGCGTCGGTCGCGCGCACGGCCACGTCGGCGTCGCGGCGCGAGAGGTTGAGGGCGGGGTTGCCGGTGACGAGGTCGAGCCGGATGGCCGGGTGGGCGTGGCGGAACGCCGCCAGCATGGGAATCAGCAGGTCGGACAGCAGGCTGTCGCTGGTGGCGATGCGCACCTCGCCGGCGGGGACGGGCGCCTGGCCGGCGAGGCGGCGGGTGACGGCGGTGATGTCCTCGTCCACCCGCGCGGCCAGGGCGGCCACCTCCTCGCCCGCCGGGGTCAGCGCGTAGCCGGCGCGGTGCCGCTCGAAGAGGGGCTGGCCGAGCGCCGCCTCGATGGCCCGCAGGCGGCGGAAGACGGTGGAATGGTCGAGGCCCAGACGCGCGGCCGCGGCGGGCAGGTTGCGCGTGGCGGCGACCGCGTCGATCAGGCGGAAGTCGTCCCAGGCAAGGGTGCGGGCGGGTTCCTTCATGCGGGCTCCTTCCGGCCGCCCCGGCAGGCGCCGCCGGCGGGCTACCGCGATTCTAGGCGGCCCGGGCCACGGCGAGGAGGCCGGGCGGCACCGGCACCGAAGCGAGGCGCACCCCAGCCTCGGATGTTCGTTGACAGGCTCCGGCGGGCGCTGCTCCGCTCGGCCGGACACGCAGGAGCCGACGATGCCCGGTCCGGATGCCGACACCCTTCCCCGCCCCGCGACGGAGAGGCTGGAGGCGCAGCTCGCGACGCTCCGGCCGGATTACGAACGCGACGGCGCGGTCCGCGTGCGCGGCGCCTTCTCGCCGGACTGGCTGCGGGTGCTGGGCGAGGGGATCGAGGCCAACATGGCGGCGCCCGGCCCCATGGCGAAGCGCTACACGCCCGAGGGCAGGCCGGGGATGTTCTTCGCCGACTACTGCAACTGGCAGCGCATCCCGGAATACGAGGTCTTCCTGCGCCACTCCCCCGCCGCCCTGATCGCCGCGCGGCTGATGGGCGCGACGAAGGTGAACCTCTTCCACGAGCACGTGCTGGTGAAGGAGCCCGGCACGACCGAGCCGACCCCCTGGCACCACGACCAGCCCTACTGGACCGTGGACGGCACCCAGGTCTGCTCGCTCTGGATGGCGCTGGAGCCGGTGCCGCGCGCCTCCGGCGTGGAGTACGTCGCCGGCTCCCACCGCTGGGGCCGCTGGTTCCGCCCCCGCCGCTTCGCCGACAACCAGGACCACCCGACCGACGAGTTCGAGACCCTGCCGGACATGGAGACCGTCCGCCGGGAGAACACGGTCCTCGGCTGGGATCTGGAGCCGGGCGACTGCGTGGTCTTCCACGGGCTGACGCTGCACGGCGCCCCCGGCAACGACCGGCCGACGCGCCGCCGCGCGGTCTCTGCCCGCTGGGCCGGCGACGACGCCACCTACGTGCTGCGGCGCGGCTTCATGTCCCCGCCCCCGCTCCCGGGTGCGCCGGAAACGGGCCGCGCCCTCGACAGCGAGACCTTTCCGATCGTCTGGCGCGGCTGAGCCCCCGCTCCGCGCGGGCGAACGGGATTGACACCGGACGGCAGCCTCCTAGGCGCCGTCGCCGTAGGTCGCCCCGAACCCGGCCGCGAGGCTCGCCCGGATCTTGACCTCCTCCACCACGTCGATCGAGGTCGGCGCCAGACAGAGAAGGGTTCCGATCTCCCGGCGGGCCTGGTCCAGCATGCTCGTCCGCGTCGGTTCGGGAACGTCCAGCAGGAACCGTTCCAGAACCTCCTCCGAGAGTTGCCTCAGGGATTTCGAGACCAGAACATCCGCATTGGCTTTTGTCACGGTACTCTCCGTCGAAGCCGTCAAGGTCGTCAGGCTCACCCTTCGCGCGGATTCCGAGGCCAACATATGTGTGCCGGCCAGGAAGAAAGTTCGACAGAAGGAACGAACACCCCGGTCGGCATGGCCCGGCGTCAGCGCCGGACCAGGCCTGCCCTCCTCGCCGACGAGTCGGCGTCGCAGGACGACCTCATCCGCAGGGTTGGTTCGGCAGGGGCATGGGCGGTGCAGGGTGGAGCGTCAGTGCCCTGCCGGATGCCGCCCGGGAGACCCCGCCGGCGGCCCATTCACGTACGATCTCTGCACGAACCGACCTGATCTTGGAGGGAGATCGTCCGGATGTGGTCCGGCTGGTGCTGAAAGGTCTGGCCTGCCGCTACCAGACCCTGCCGGACGGAGGGCGGCAGGTCGTCGCCCTTCTGATACCGGAAGATTTTCGCGATTTCCACGTCGCTATTCTTGAGGAGATGGACCGGCGCATCGCCCTCCTGGACCGCGACCACGGTTGGAATGTCGTGCACTTCGACCCTCGCGACCCGCACCTGAGGCGGAGGACATAGCCTTTCCGCCCACTTAGTGCTCAGGGTCACACGATCCGGCCAACGGGGTTTCGACGCGCGTGCGCAGAGTCCCGGTGCCCTGGAGAGACCGGCACGACCACCTTCGCGTGATCCGGGTCGCACCCGCAGGGCCGGATGGAACCCAACGTCGGCTGGCCGGCTTCAATGCAGGTGTTGCGCCCCGGCATCACCGACCCTTCCGGCATCCCTCGAATGACCCAGCCGCCAGAGCGTGCCGGACCACCCGATCCCGTCGCGATCGTCGGTGACGCCGCCCTGTTCAGGAGCATCGCCGAGGCTGTCGGAGACGCCGTGATCGTCACCAGCGCCGAAATGGAGGCGCCGGGCCCGACCATCGAGTACGTCAATCCGGGCTTCACGAGCATGACCGGCTATCGCCCCGACGAGGCGATCGGCAAGACGCCGCGCATCCTGCAAGGTCCCAAGACGGACCGAACCGTGATGGAGCAGCTTCGCACGGCGGTAAAAGCGGGTCAGAGCTTCATCGGCACCTCCGTCAACTACCGCAAGGACGGAACGGAGTTCATCAACGAGTGGATGATCGCACCGTTCCGCGACGATGGCGGCACCATCGTGCATTGGATCTCCGTTCAGCGCGACGTCACCGAACGCGTGCGGGCCGAGACGAGGCAGAAGGTCCTGCTGCACGAACTCGATCATCGCGTGATGAACAATCTCGCCGCGGTCCAGGCCCTCGCCGCCCGCATCGGCCGCACCTCGGCCTCGGTCGAGGCGTTCCGGGCAGCCCTGCAGGAGCGGCTGCTCGCCCTCTCGCAGGCCCAGAGGGCGATCGCGGCAGCCCATTGGCAGGGCGTGCCGCTTCAGCTCCTGGTTCAGGCCCAGCTGGCTCCGTTCGGAATGGGAAGCCCCGGGCGCGTCGCGGCGACGGGCCCGGAGATTCGCCTCCGCTCCGGTGCGGCGGTGGTGCTGGGGCTGGCGTTGCACGAACTGGGGCTGAACGCCCTGCGCCACGGTTCGCTCTCGGCGCCAGCCGGGCATGTCGGCCTGACCTGGTCCGTCGTGCCGACGAACGAGGGGGATCGGGTCCGCATCGAATGGGAGGAGGCCGGAGGACCGGTGGTGGCGCCCCCAGCCCATCGCGGCTTCGGGCTGCGCCTCATCCAGGACGTGCTGGTACGCGAGCTCCGGGGAACGGTGGATCTGGTTTTCGGGCCGTCCGGCGTACGCTGCGTGATCGAGGCGCCCCTTGCCGGCATCCTCGAGCGCCGGGCCTGAAGGGGCCGGAGACCGTCCGGAGGTGCCTCCTATCAGAGGAACCTGCCGGACGTCCCGGCCGGTCACCCCGCGGCGAGGCGCCCGGACGTCACGGCGCCGTGGGCCACCGCCTCTCCGCGCGGTCCCTGCAGCACCGCCTCCGCCCGGTTCCGCCCGGTGGTCGCGCTCAGCGGCAGAAGCGGGAAGACGAGCTCGGCGAAGCGGTAGCACTCCTCCAGGTGCGGGTAGCCCGAGAGGATGAAGCGGTCGATCCCGAGCGCCATGTACTCCCTCATCCGGTCCGCCACCTGCTGGGGGTTGCCGACCAGCGCCGTGGCCGCCCCGCCCCGCACCAGCCCGATCCCGGCCCAGAGGTTGGGCCCCACCAGCAACCTGTCCCGCCGGCCGCCGTGCAGTTCCGCCATGCGCCGCTGCCCCACGGAATCGTAGGTGGCGAAGGCCTTCTGCGCGGCCGCGATGGCGGCCTCGTCCACGTGGCGGATGAGGGATTCCGCGGCCTCCCACGCCTCGGCCTCCGTCTCGCGGACGATGACGTGCAGCCGGATGCCGAAGCGGAGGGTGCGTCCGTGGCGGGCGGCGGCGGCCTTGGCGGCGGCGAGCTTCTCCGCCACCTGCGCGGGCGGCTCGCCCCAGGTGAGGTAGACGTCCATGTGCTCGCCCGCCACGGCCTGCCCCGCCTCGGAGGAGCCGCCGAAATAGAGCGGCGGGTGCGGGCGCTGCACGGGCGGGAAGTGGATGTGCCCGTTCTCGATGGAGAGGTGCCGCCCCCGGAAGTTCACGGTCTCCCCGCGCAGCAGCGCCCGCCAGACCGTGAGGTACTCGGCCGTCGCCTCGTAGCGCGCGCCGTGGTCGAGGAAGATGCCGTCCGCGCGCAGCTCCACCGGATCCCCGCCGGCGACGACGTTGACGAGGACGCGGCCCTCCGAGATCCGATCCAGCGTGGCCGCCATCCGCGCGGTCATGGAGGGCTCGGACAGGCCCGGCCGGACGGCGACGAGGAAACGCAGGTCGCGCGTCTGCGGCGCGAGGGCCGAGGCGACCACCCAGGAATCCTCGCAGGACTTCCCGGTGGGGATCAGCACGCCGAAGTAGCCGAGGTTGTCGGCGGCCTGGGCGATCTGCGTCAGGTAGCCGAGGGAGACGCGGCGCGTGCCCTCGCTGGTCGCGAGGTAGCGCCCGTCCCCGTGCGTGGGCAGGAACCACAGCACGTCGGCCGTGCTGGCGGGCGGCGGGGCGGTGTCGCTCATGTCGGTTCCAATAGCTGTCAGGAAAGTCGGGGGGCTCAACGCTGCATGCCCCAGCGGCCGATGGTGCGGGCCTCGAGGGCGCGGAAGACGACGCCCTCCACCAGCAGCCCGATGGCCACCACGGCCAGGAGGCCGGCGAAGACCTCCGGGATCTCGAGGTTGTTGCGGTGCTCGGCGATGAACCAGCCGACGCCGCCCGAGCGCGAGGTGGCGCCGAACACCAGCTCCGCCGCGATCAGGGTGCGCCAGGCGAAGGCCCAGCCGATGCGCAGGCCCGAGACGATGGCGGGCAGCGCGGCCGGCAGCAGGATGGACAGGGTGAGGCGCGCCCCGGACAGGCCGAGGTTCTCGCCCACCTTGCGCAGGGTCGGCGGGATGGCGCGCACCCCGGCCTGGGTGTTCAGCGCCACCGCCCAGAGGACGGAGTGGCCGACCACGAAGACGAGGCTCGGCGTGCCCAGCCCGAACCAGAGGAGCGCCAGCGGCAGCAGGGCGATGGCGGGCAGCGGGTTGAACATCGCCGTCAGCGTGCCGAGCAGCGCGTTGCCCAGGGCGGAGCTGACCGCGAGCAGCACCAGCGCGGCCGCCAGCAGCAGCCCGGCGGCGTAGGCGATGGCCAGGACCCTCAGCGAGGCGAGGATGCGCGCGGGCAACTCGCCGGAGGCGACGACCCTGAACAGCGCGGCGAGGGTCTCCCCGAAGGTCGGGAAGACGAGGTCGTTCCCGATCCATCGGCCGTAGCCCTCCCAGGCCAGGGCGAGCAGCGCCAGCACCAGCGCGTGTCGCCACAGCCCCCGCCATGCGGCTGGGCGCGACGGCCCCGGGATGGCGGGGCGGGGCCGCCGCAACACGGCCACGCTTCCGTCAGGCATGCGCGAACGCCTCCGCGCCCGTGGCGGGCGACAGCAGGCTCCGCAGCCGCGCCGCCAGCGCGGTGCGCGCGCCCTCCTCCGCCCCGGGCGGAACGTCGTGCACCGCCCGGACGCGGCCGGGATGGGCCGAGAGCACCGCCACGCGGCTGCCGAGGCGCAGCGCCTCCTCGATCGAGTGGGTGACGAAGACGAGGGAGAAGCGCAGCTCCCGCCACAGCCGCAGCAGCTCCTCCTGCATGTGGTCGCGGGTGATGGCGTCCAGCGCGGCGAAGGGCTCGTCCATCAGCAGCACGCGCGGCGCCGCCGCCAGGGCACGCGCGATCGCCGCGCGCATCTTCATGCCGCCGGAGAGCGTATGCGGATAGGCGTCCTCGAACCCCGCCAGCCCCACCTTGGCGAGCATGGCGTCCGCCCGCCCCTCCGCCTCCGCCCGGCGCAGGCCGCGCAGGACCAGCGGGTAGGCCACGTTGCCGCGCACGCGCTTCCAGGGCAGGAGCTGGTCGAACTCCTGGAACACCGTCATCCGCTCCGGCCCGGGCCGCGTCACGGGCGCGCCCTCGAACAGTACCTGGCCCGCGGAGGGCGCCAGGAAGCCGCCCGCCGCCGCCAGCAGACTCGACTTGCCGCAGCCGGAGGGGCCGAGCAGCACCAGCCGCTCCCCCTCCCCCAGCGCGAGGTCGATCCCCTCGCAGGCCGTGACGACGCCGTCGGCCGTCCCGTAGCGGAGCGCGACGTCCCGGAATTCCAGCAGGGCGCCCATCAGCTTCCGGCCACGTCGTGCAGCGTGGGGAAGAACAGGTCCCGCCAGTCCGCCAGCGGGACCGGAACCTGGCCCGTGCGGTGCTGAAACCCGGCGAAGGCCGCCACGCGCTCCGGCGTCACGGTGTAGTCGATCCCTGCCTCGCCCAGGATCGCCTCGACGAGATCCGGCGCCAGCGGGGAACGCTCCGCCCGCACGTAGAGCTCGGCCGCCGCCCGACGGTTCGCCTTGATCCACGCGTTCGCCCGTGTCAGCGCCGCGGTGAAGGCGGCGGCGGTGCGCGGGTTCGCCTCGTACCAGCGACTCGTCGCGTAGGTCAGGTTGCCGCTGTGCGGGCCGCCGAGCACGTCGAAGGAATCGAGCACCTTGCGGATACCGGGATGCTGCAACTGCTGCTGCTGGAAGGGCGGGTTGCCGAAATGCCCCGTGATCTCCGTGCGGCGGGCGATGAGCTGCGCGGTCGCGTCCGGATGCGGCAGGGAGACGGTGAGCGGATCGAGGCGGCCGTGCTGCCCCGCGCCGAACTGCCGCTCCGCCGCCATCTGCAGCACGATGGACTGGAAGGAGACGCGGATGGCGGGCACCGCGATCCGGTCGCGCTCCGTGAAGTCGGCGATGCCGTTCACGCCGTCCCGGTTGGTGTTCAGCCAGATCGACTGGGAGCCGAGCGCGCCGAGCGAGCGCACCTTCAGGTTGTTGCGCGTCCGCGCCCAGAGAAGGATCACCGGCGGCACCCCCGCCGCCGCGATGTCGAGGCCGCCGGAGAGCAGCGCGTCGTTCATCGCGGCGCCCCCGCTCATCTGGAGCCAGGACACCTCCGGTTCCGGCAGCCCGGCCTCCTGCACCGCCCGCTCCAGCAGGCGCTGCTCGCGCAGCACGATGAAGGGAAGGTAGATCAGGCCGAACTGCTGCGCGACGCGGATGGAGCGGGCCTCGCCGGCCTGGGCGGCCGCGAGCCCCGGCAGGCCGATCGCGAGCGGGGCGGCAAGGAGATGACGTCGCCTCATGGCGCATGGACCTCGAGCGAGGAGGGAGGAGAGGGAGGCGGACGTCGCGCGTCCGCCTCAGTCCAGGAAGATCCTGGCGAAGAGCAGGACGATGACGAACAGGACGGCGATGCGCCCCGGACCATCCACGAAGGCGGCCACCCGGCTTACGGGACGCGAGGCGATCACGTCCCCCGCCTCCCGGCGCCGCGTGACGTAGCGTCCGCCGCGGACCGCGGTGCCGCTACGACGATGCGGAGGTTGCCCAACGTCGCCGCATCCGCCTCGGGCGGCGGCGCACCATCGTCAGCGGTGCCGCCCTGCGCTGCACGTCGCATCCGGCTCGCGATCCCCTCTGCTCCGCTCATGCCCGTTCCACTCCCATCGACGTCCCATCGTTCCGCACCGACGGGGTGCGTGTCGATGGAATGAAGCGATCGAATTCGTGGCCGTTCCTGGCATGAACATTCTCCCCTGCGTGCGCTCGGAGAGGGATCGGATGACCGTGCGGATCGTCGCGCCGCGTCGCGCGAATCCCGATCCGGGACGGCGTCAGTCGGTCGCCGACACTGCGTCCCGCCGACGGTGCCGCGGCGGGAAGTCCCGCGGGAGTTCCGGGCCGAAACCGAGGTCGGAGGAGGGATCCTCCATCCACGGACCAACGCCAGCCCTTCCTTCGGGCGACGCGGACATCCGGCCGGTCACGCCCTTCCAGAAAACCGGATCGAAGAGGCAGCGCACGACCGACATGATCCGCTCCCACAACCCTCGACGTTCGCCGGACTCAGCTCTCCTCCGCGCGGATGCCGGCCTCGGATACCACCGCCGCGAAGCGCGACACCGTCTCGCGCAGCAGGGCGGCGAACCGCTCCGGCGTGCCGCCGATCGGGGTGAAGCCGAGCGCGTCGAGCCGCTCGCGCAGCGTCGCGTCCTCGAGGGCTTGGCGGCCCGCCTCGTGCAGCCGTGCCACCGCCTCGGGCGGCGTGGAAGCCGGGGCAAGCACGCCCATCCAGGTCAGGATCTCGAAGCCGGGCGAGACGGCCTCGGCGACGCTGGGCACGTCGGGCACCGCCGCGGCGCGCCCGGCGGAGGTGACGGCCAGGCCGATCAGCCGGCCCTCGCGGATATGGCCCACCGCCGCGCTCAGCGTGACCAGCGCCGCATCCACCGTACCCGCCAGCAGGTCCGCGATCAGCGGCCCGCCGCCGCGGTAGGGCACGTGCTCCGCCCGCCCGCCCACGGCCTGGTTGAACAGCGCGCTGGCGAAGTGATGGGCGGTGCCCGTGCCCGGCACGCCCATGTTCGGCCGCCGCGCGGGATCGCGGAGGCGCGCGACATACTCCGCGATGCTTCGGATGCCGGAGCGGGGATGGGTGACGATGACGTGCGGCGATCCCGCCGCCAGCAGGACGGGCGCGAGCTGCGGCAGCACCGGCGCGCCGCCGGGCAGCGGAAGCGCCTCCACCGCCGCCAGCGTGTCGTTGGTGATCAGCAGCGTGGCGCCGTCCCCCGCCGCGCGCGCCACCGCGCCGTTGCCGATGCGCGAGGCGGCGCCGCCGACGTTCTCGACCACCACGGGCTGACCCAGCGCCGCGGCGAGGGCCGGCGCGAAGGGACGCGCGAAGACGTCCACGCCGCCGCCGGGCGGGAAGGGCACCACGGCCCGCAACGGGCGGGCCCCGGTGGGCTGGCCCTGGGCACGGGGCGCCAGGGCCAGGAGAGGCAGCGCCGCGAGGAGCGACCGGCGGGGGAGGATCATGGCGTGTCGGGCTCCCTGGAGGCGCGGCCGCGTCAGGCGGCGACCGGCAGGAGCAGGTCGCGCAGCGCCGCCTGCCCCCGGCGCCGGCAGAAGGCGCCGAAGTTCTCGCCCGGATCGCGCTCGTTCGCGAAGGCCGCCAGCAAGGGTTCCAGCGCCGCGCCCACCCGGTCCGTCCCCACCTTGTCCACCAGTGGGAAGGAGAGGCGCGTGCCCTCGAAGTCGCCGCCGACGAAGAGGCTGTAGACCCCGGGCGAGCGACCGACGACGCCGATCTCCCCGGCATAGGGCCGCGCGCAGCCGTTGGGGCAGCCGGTCAGCCGCAGGGAGATCCGCTCCTCCAGCAGCCCGTGCCGGGCGAGCACCTCCTGCACCTGCGCCACGATCGGGGCATGCGCGCGCTCCCCCTCCGCCAGAGCCTGACCGCAGGTCGGCAGCGCCGTGCAGGAGAGGGACCAGCGCGCGAGCGGCGAGAGATCCTCGGCCATCACCACGCCGTGGCCGCGCAGCAGCGTCTCCAGCGCCGCCTGGTCCTCCGGCCGAACGTTGGAGAGCATCAGGTCCTGCTGCGGCGTCGCGATGGGGTCGAGCCCGAAGCGCGACACCGCCTCGCGCAACGCCGTGCGCAGCCGCATGCCGGGCCGGTCGAGGATGCGGCCGGAGGGGATGGGCACGCCGAGCCAGAGGCGCCCGTCGCCCTGGTCGTGCCAGCCCAGAAGTTCCGGCACCGTCAGCCGTGGCAGGGGCGGGGCGGGTGGCAGGGGGCGGCCCAGATCC
>Ga0325400_1003878_pt1 | contig 13706 bp, 17 predicted proteins | sample PopdelMetagenome_2_FD_205662 | JGI IMG/M metagenome (GOLD analysis project Ga0325400, IMG submission 205662) | Populus deltoides microbial communities from Bellville, Georgia, United States - Xylem-PdKOR-R1 | ecosystem: Host-associated > Plants > Phyllosphere > Stem > Wood/Secondary xylem... | reverse complement strand
AGATCTTCACCTTATAAGCTACTTGCATTTAAGAAAGTGTGTAGAAAAGTTGCATATAAAGTGTAAGAAATCATTGTGTTTGGATGTTGCAACTCGATGGAATTCAACTTATCTTATGTTAAAAGCTGTTGAAAAGTTTGAAAAGGTGTTTATGAGGTTAGGTCAAAGTGAACCAAGGTATATGAGTTACTTTTTGGATGTTGATTCAAAGGGGAATAAAAAAAACATAGGGCACCTAGTTTGGAGGATTGGGAAAATGCTAGAACTTTGCTGAAGTTTTTAAAGATTTTTTACATGGTTACATTGAAATTTTCTGGTTCATTGCATGTCACATCAAATTCTTTCTTCAATGAATTGATTTACATGCATACAAACTTGTTGCAATTGTGTAAAAGTAGAGATAATCTTTTGAGTGGAATGGCGATGAACATGATGAGTAAGTTTGAGAAGTATTGGGGTTGTGAAGCAAATTAGAATTTTTTATTGTATGTGGCTAATGTTTTGGATCCACGTCTTAAGTTGAAATATGTAGCAACGATGATAATTAGTTTACAAATTGTGATGCATTTATTGAAAACATATGGTATAAATACTATTTTTTATTTTTATATCTTCTGATTTAATTTATCATGTTATAATTCTAGATTATGAATTTCGGGAATCAAAATGCAATGCTCTTGAAGTGCTTTTTTATTGAGATGATGTGTATATGAAGATTTTTTTTTTTTGCTTGGAGTGTTTTATGATAATGTTATTTGTTGTTTTTTCGTTAAGCCCTTTGAAGGCAATGGTTTGTACTTTGAATTTTAATTTATTGATGTGTGATTGTGAATGTGTGTTATTTAAACTTTTTGAAAGCAAAAAAATATTAGGAAGGTAAAAAATATATTGAACACAAGATTTACATTAATAATTTCATATAAATGAATATTCAGTGGCCAAAAAACTTAATAAACATAAGATTGATAATAACAATTTAATATAATTGAATATTTAGGGGTAAAAAAAATAAATATATTTAGAATCTTCAAAGAAAATGAGACAATATCAACATTAATTGCAAGCTCATCAGAAATCCATTCGAAACCTATAACAAAGCCCATTATAAAGTCAAAAAAGTCCAAAAAATACATATAGGTTTTTCCGGTTTTTTGGATAAAAAACCAGACTGAAACTGGCCGGTTTGGGCCAATTTCGGTTCGGTTTCGGGTCTTTTTTAGGTTTGGTCGTTTTCTTATAAAACCGAATCAAATCGAAAATGACCACTTCTAGTTACTATGCTGGTGGAGAAGGCATTGTTGTTGCTGAGAGAAAGAGCGTTGATCATTAATGGAATCAATGGGGCTGCTGTAAAATGGAAGAAAAAGACGTTGTAGAGGATAGCAATTTGGGGCTAATTTCGGGGGCTGATTTCAGGCTGAAAAATGGAGAAAATGGTGTTTGCCATGAGGGGTAGATGGAGTGGACGGCTAAGGCAGCGCCGTTATTTGCTGGTGGTTGTGGAGATTGCGTGGCTAGAAGTGAAGAGGATGAGGGTGCTGGTGTGGTGTTTGTATATGTGGTGATGTGTATGGCCGTTGGAAATGAAGGCTTGTGGGGAGGAGCTGGTGAGGTGGTGGATCGATTCTGGTGGGAGGCCTGATTTGGTCAGCCATGGGTGGTGGAGGTTTTGCACAGTGGATGAAGGGGGGCTGGCCAGTGGGAAAATATGGGGATGTTTTTTTAAAAAAAAGTAAAATGAGGAATGATTTTTATTTTATTTTGTTTATTTTTTTCTTTTATCTGTATTTTATGATAATATTTTTAATACAAGAATTTTGAATCCTAAAAAAACACAAAATTATTATTTTTCAAATTTAAATTTTATTCAAATTTGAAAATCAAATTTCAAAAATAAATTTATTTATAAAGTGTTTAAATAAAATATATTATAATCTCTAGTTTCTTTTATAAGTTGATGAATCGCGCCTCTAAATAAATTAAATATTAGTACTTGATCTCTTAATTCTTAAATATTAACCCAATTAAAAAAAAATATTGAAGTAAATAGAGTAAAATTTAGGTTACACATCATTCATATGAAATTCCTCTTTCTTACACAAATATTTGCAATTTTATTATTTACGACGAGCTTTTATATGTTACTTAGAGTAAACTATATAAGGGCAATTCAAATGATAATGAAAGTATTCATCTAGCTTGACATCTTTTATTCTAAGTCTTATCATAAACTTTACGAAGAGGTGATAGATAGGTATATTTGTGTTCAATCAGCTTCGTTTGTGGAAGCATCATAAGACAGGTGCTGAAGGCCTTTCACACGTGTGGAATCGAGAGTGCAGTTATTTTTTAAATAATTTTTTTGTGTTAAAATACATGTTAATAATTTTTTTATTTTTTAAGAATTATTAATTTAAAAAACGTTAAAAAAATATTAATTTAAAAAATATAAAAAAATTAATTTTTTTTAAAAGTATTTTTAAAACACGGATGAATTATGCATCGTGTTTTTGGTTCAAGGATGGTTTACAAGAAAGAGAAATAAATGTATTCAAAAGTCGATGCAAACTAGTCAACGCAACAATATCAATTAGCTAGATGAGTTGTTAAGTTCCATAGTCGAATTCGCATAGTTTGAAGACAAGATATTTCGGAGGCATGAACAGAACAAATTGAGTCAATATATAGGAGGTGGGGGTAAGACACGTCTGCTGGAAGAACTAACAGCAACAAAGGAGAAAGCGGAGCTGCAGAAAACTGCATATTTCCAGCATGCATGCGATGCGAGGCTACCGATCCTCCGAGCATATTAGGTGGGGAAGACGTCACTGAAAGATTGAAACATGAGCCTCTCACGAAGAGAAAAAGTCAGGGCACCTTCATCCATCTTCACATTAATTACCTTGCAGTACTAACAAAAACAATAATAAATCCATAATTATGTTGTTGATGATCGATGATATACAAAAAAGGAATGAAAAAAATACCCTTTCTGAAGCTAGGAAGATCTCCCAAGTCATCCTTGAGATCTCCTAAGACTCTCTTGTTACCTATTTCAAGAGGAACAAAGGAATACTTAATTTAATGGAAAATATAAATATGCACGAGGTCCATAGCCAAACTGCACGTAAAGGATTATCAAATAAAAAAATCATGGTACTCTAGTTAAGAAGCTGGTGAAGACAGCGGTGGAAGAGAGCAATTGTGGGCACATCTAATGCATCCAAAAAATGCATCTAAGTACTATGGTTTCCAACACAGATTGACAAAACAGGTTCAGTCATCGATCAAACCAAATCAAAAGCTACCTACCTCAGCAACAACAACATTAGGCCCCCAGATCAAACATCTTTCTTGTTTCCTCGATGAACTAGCATCATAAATTCCTGGTTCACTGTAATTAAGAAACCGCAAACTGTAGCAGCAACTGTAAAATTATGGACCATGACATTATCAAAGTATTTTTGTGGCTTTGAAACTTGAACTATCATCATTAATGGACTTGGAATATGGAGACACTCAAGGACATTGATGATACAATTAATCGAGTGGTTAAAAATGATTAGCACCAAATTCCATGAATTAGCATTGTATTCCTTTAACACGATAAGCTGCTAGAATTTTGGTTTTCAGATATTATTTTTTATCGAGTTGTTAATGATGAATTTTAAATGTTGACAGTGTATTGATGGAATGAATATATTAATTTTCACACACATTACAAATGAATGAAGAGCTGTATATATACATAGAATTAGAGAAGCTGTTTTAGGAAAACTAGTTGTAATTGTGGCTGTGAAGATTGTAACCGTTGTGAGCCTTGATTCAGGGCTATTCTTTTGTGATTTGATCTGAGGCAGAATCTATGGAATGATCTGAGGCAAGATCTGTGGAATGATCTTTAATACGCCCCCGCAAGATGGGGCTGCCATCAGCAAGGCCAATCTTGGTTCTGAGTTGTTTAGTGTGTTGAGTAGACAGGGGCTTAGTGAGGAGGTCGGCAAGCTGATCGTGGCTGTGGACATGATGAACTTGTAGGATGCCTTTCTGAGCCATATCCCAAACAAAGTGCAAGTCGATTTGAATATGCTTCATTCGAGAGAGTTGAATGGGATTGAGACTGAGTTGAGTAGCACCCAGGTTGTCACAAAGCAAAGTTGGTAGGGAAGGGAGAGATAGACCGAGTTCCTGAAATAGGGACAATAACTAGATGGTTTCAGAGGCTGCATTTGTAAGGGCTCTATATTCCGCCTCGGTGGATGATCGTGCAATAGCCCTCTGTTTTTTTGAGCTCCAGGATATTGGATTGGAGCCAAGAAAGCAAATATAGGCAGATGTTGAGCTGCGATCATCGTAGTTGCCAGCCCAATCAACATCGGTGTAAGTTTTGAGGTGCAAGCGGGAACTTTTTTGAATGTGGATACCATGATAAATGGTATGCTTCAAATAACGTAAAAGTCTCTTGCCGCTGTCCAGTGTGTAGCAGTGGGTTTGTGCATGAATTGTGACAATTTATTGATCGCAAACGATATGTCAAGACGTGTAAGAGAAAGGTACTGAAGGCCACCAATGACACGTCGAAACTCTGTGTTGTCCACAGAGGATGTGCCATCAATGAGTAGAAGAGCCGCTGTGGTGGACAATGGAGTGGACACCTCTTTGGCACCAAGCATATTTGACTTACAGAGAATGTCATGTATGTATTTGTGCTGAGACAAGAAAAGGCCATCTGTGCTTGGGATGACTTCCATGCCAAGAAAAAAATGAAGAGGCCCCATGTCTTTGAGAGAAAAAGCAACGCCAAGTTGAGCAACGATGGAGCTCACAAATGTATTGTCATTGTCAGTAATGACCAAATCATCTACATACACTAACAAGAAACATAAAACAGAGGCAGATTTGTAGATGAACAAAGAGTTGTCGGCTTTTGAATTTGTAAAGCCAAGCGCCATAAATTTTTTCTTGAGAGCAGAATACCATTCCCGTAGAGCTTGTTTCAGACCATAAATAGTCTTTTGTAACCTGCAAACATGATTAGGATTTGACAAATCTTTAAAGCAAGGGGGCTGAATCATATACACAATTTCATGTAATTTCCCATGTAAAAATGCATTTTTTACATCCAGTTGGCGCAAGGACCATCCCTGCATTATAGAAATTGTCAAAATAGTGCAGATTATGGCTGGTTTGACAACCAGACTGAAAGTCTCTTTGTAATCCAACCTAGGGCGTTGATGAAAACCCTTGGCAACAAGACGCGCTTTGAACCGATCAACAAACCCATCTGATTTTCTTTTGACCCGGAACACCCATTTGCAACCCACGGGATTGGAGTGAAAAGGTGGTGGAACCAAGTCCCACGTGTGATGGCGCATTAGAGCTGTTAGCTCATCAGACATAGCACGTCTCCATTTCGGGTCATGGAGTGCTTGACTCACACAAGTGGGTTCAATGATGGGTGGAATGGGGTGTTTTGAAACAGAATAAAGTTGCTTTGGCTTGTAGATGTTGTTCATGGAGTGTGTGATCATATAGTGGGTGTGAGATATGTTATCTGTGGGTTGATGAGCTAGGGGGTGCAGGGAGAGAAGTGGATTGACTGGGTGAGGTTGGAGCTTCGAAGAGGGGAGGAGGTGGGATAGTGGAGCTTATGGCGAGTGAGGAATTCTGGAAATTAGGTAAAACAGGGGAGGAGAAGTCAGGCAAAACAGAGGATGAGAAATTAGGGGAAATACCTGAAGGTGATGCAGAGGTAGATGCACCGTCCAGACGCACTGGTGGTGGTTGCGGCACTGGAAGCGACGTGATGGGCAACGACAACAGGGTAGAGGAATTAAAAAACGTGGCTATAGGGAAGGAAGAGATGGGCATCTGTGTTTCATGAAAGGGAACATGTCGTGAGAGATAAATCCTCTTGGTTTGTAAGTCCATACACCGGTATGCACTTTGGGTTTCGGAATAGCCCAAAAAAACACATGGACATGCTTTGGGTTGTAGCTTATGAGTATTGTATGGCCTGGTTAGGGGAAAACACAAACAATCAAATTTTTTTAATTTTAGATAATTGGGTGATTAGTTGAACAGACTTTCAAAGGAAGATTTATGGTGTAAAAGAGTGGTGGGTTGACGATTTATGAGGTAAACGGCGGTTTGAAAAGCGTAAGGCCAAAATGAAAGTGGTAAGTCAGCATCTTTTAAAAGGGTGAGTCCTGTTTCAACTATGTGACGGTGACGTTGTTCAACAACCCCATTTTTTTGGGGAGTGTGAGGTGCGGTAGTATAGTGACTAATTCCATGGATGGAAAAATAATTTTTAAGAGCCACAAACTCATCACCGTTGTCCGAGTAAACAGATTTTATTTTGGCTTGAAACTTTGTTTCAACAAGATGTTTAAATTGAGGAAAGATGCTACTAACGCTTGACTTGGTAGCCATGGGATAAAACCACATATATTTGGTAAAGTGATCAACTAAAATTAAGTAGTAATGGGACCCATCAAGACTAATAATATGGGAAGGACCCCAAACATCGGTGTAAATTAGGTCAAGTGGTGTATGACTTTGAAGACTTGTGGAATGAAAAGGTTGTTGATGGGCTTTATTAATAGAACATGAAGTACAAAGTGTTGACGTTTTAGAGTCTTTTTTTATTGGAAGGGAAAAGGTACGAACAAGAGAGTTTAAAATGTTATAAGAGGGATGGCCAAGTCATTTGTGTCACCCATCAATCGTCGTCCTCTCATGCACATTTGCAACCATTTTTTAGGAGGAGCCCACTAATGAGTCCGGAAACGGATACACACCGTTCTCACATGCACCTTTGAGGAATATCGCCCCCGTGATCTGATCCTTGACAAGAAAGTAAAAGAGGTGAAATTCAACAAAAACGTTATTTTAGGTAGTAAAGTGATGGACAAAAACTAAATTCTTGCGAATACTAGGAACACAAAGTGTATCATTTAATTGAAAATCACGAGTGGGGGAATGAAAAACCAAAGAACCAATGTGTGAGACACGCAAACCCGAACCATCACCGATAACAACTTCATCGGTGCCATCATATTCCGAGTGGACTGATAAATTTGTCAAATCATTTGTAATGTTATGAGAAGCAGCGGAATTAATTAACCATTTGGTATCCTTTTGTTGAGAGATGGAAACACAATTGGCAGTGGGCTTCGAAAAGTGGACTTTCGGACACTGTTTGGCGACATGGCCCAGCTAGTCACACAGCTGACATTTGGGCTGGTAACGGCGTGGACCCGTGGACTTCCATCCATTAGAGATTGGCTTTCTGTGTTGCGGCACATTGGGAGTCCTATTTCCATTAGATTTGTTGAAGCCCCGATAGCCATGATGACCAAGTGAAGAAGCCATACCCTGCCGATACCCACCAGAGCGGCTGGAGAAATTAGCTGTTGCCACTAGGTGTTGAGTAGTGGTTTCAAAACGACAAAGATATGCCTCATGGCTTACAAGCAGATCGTGAAGCTCCTTAAATGTGAGAGATTTCTCACGAGCCCGGATCGGAGCGACAATCTCACGAAAATCAGGTCCCAATCCGTTGAGAATGTAGAGAGTGAGATCATCAGCAGAAATAGGATGATCAATTATGGCAATCTCATCTGCAAGAGTCTTAACAGTATAAAGGTATTCTTGAACTGTTTTATTTTCTCGTTTAATCAACGTAAGGTCCTCTTTGAGTTGCAGAGCTCGGGTGCGTGACTTGCTGACATACATAGTATGGAGTTTTTGCCATGCCCCCTGTGAGGTTTTGGTGGTTGAAATGAAGGGGGTTATTGTGGGAGTGGTGGAAGCCAAAATGGCGCTAAGGATAAGTTTATCCTGCCTAATCCAGTGAGATCTGTGAAGAGTGGATGTAGGAGTGGTGTTGGATGATGGGCATGGATGATCACCAGTAACATAATCGAGAAGATCGTAACCAATAAGAAGATCCTCAAACTGAGCGCGCCATTGAGGGAAGGTGGAAGGAGTGAGCTTCTCGTTGATCTGGGCAGAGATATTGAAGGCAATCAAGGGAATTTCAATTGGATATGTTGGTGTGGAGATGGGGTTATGGGAATTAAGGATCGCGTTCTCGTTGGAGAGTGACTACTCTGATACCATGATGAATTTTAAATGTTGACAGTGTATTGATAGAATGAATATATTAATTTTCACACACATTACAAATGAATGAAGAGCTGTATATATACATAGAATTAGAGAAGCTGTTTTAGGAAAACTAGCTGTAATTGTGGCTGTGAAGATTGTTACCGTTGTGAGCCTTGATTCAGGGCTATTCTTTTGTGATTTGATCTGAGACAGAATCTATGGAATGATCTGAGGCAAGATCTGTGGAATGATCTTTAATAGTTAAAAGGTATTTTTAAAAAATTTGTGTATGTTAAAACTTTTTTTTCTTAGAAAGCTTTAAAGATGAATTCTTCATTGACCTAGGGCCAATTAGAGATGGTGACGAGTATCCATGAGTTATATATTGTAATATTTATATCCAAATGCGATCATAATATTTTTTACCTGAACCTGATTGGGCATGAACCAAACTTGACCTAATCGGATTTCGAGTATCCATTGAATATCTGTCAGCCATTGTACATCTATCAGGCATCCATTAGATATCCATGCCAAACCCCATCACGAACCATTGTGACCATAAATGTTGTATATGTAAAGATCTAAAAGATGATCACAAATTTGACTTCTAAACTTTCATATGCTCATTGCAATTTCATATCCATCCAAGGCATCTGAATATCCAAAATAAGTATTTGGAAAGAAGATGCAGCTTGGCCAAGAGCACTAAGGCTTTCAAACCCAGATGCAACAATAGCAACATTTCAACCTGGCTTCTCAAGTAGTTTCTAAGTCACAGCTTTGTTGAAATCATCAGCATCAGCTAATCGAACTTCCAAGCCTCTGGAAATAGAGGTGGAATGTGGGTGCTCTAAATATTCTTTGGATTCAAAGATTGACTACAATGGATGGATGGTCAAATTTGAAATACAAGAACAAATCCCATGCTTTCAGCAAAACCATGAGAGTTGGGCACTATCTAGATCTTACCTCGCATCAACTACCAAATATAAGGAGGTGGGCTTCATCATTTTAGGGAGAATGCACGTTTGGCAGTGATGAGAGGGAAGTATGAATTGTTTGGGCATACGCCCTAGTTTGTCTTCAAATATATAAATGGGGGTATAAATGTAATTTTAAAAAACTTTAAGGTTATGTCCATAGTTTAGGTCAGGTTCGGGCTAAGTTTCGAGTCAAGCTGAGTAATATTCATACCCTATCTAAATCTGATTTTTTCACTTCGAGTATTATCCGAACAAGAAAAAAACAAAATTCATTTTCATTTGGGTAAATTCAAGTTGACATCCCTCAGATTTGAGTGAAATTATCATCCTAGATCAATCTTACATTCCTAAAGTTTGAACTTTCACATTGTGCCATCTAGCTAATCTTGGCACTTGAAAGTAAGTTACATTAGACTTTGTTGCAAATTTGTAAACCTCTCCCAAGCTTGAATTTTGTTTCTTTTGTTTTTATTTTTTTTTTATTTTCATGCTTTTTGATAATGCACATCTCTTTTTCCCAAATTCCTATCAATTATATAGCAAATAGGTAATCGAATGCTTCCACTATTTCCCCCTACCAAGAGTCAGCATTCCATAATGTCAAGTCAATTAGAGATATTAATGTTTTTCAAAAAATCGCATCAGAGGGACTGTCCTTTGCTAAGAAGCATATGCGCGATAAAAAAACAAAATCTCTGGATTATGAAATCCATTTTAATGGTAAATAGTGGAACCTTTCTATAGTTATATTTTGGTTCCATGATCTGTAAGTGTACTTGAAAAGTCCAAGCCTTGAAGTGGTCTAGATCTAGATCTAGGATAAATAGCTAGGAGTGGTCTCCAAAATTAAGATATAGTTTAAGACTCCAAGATTATCGATCAGCCAACGTGCTTAATGCTAGTACTTCCATACTCTAAAATTTCAGTTTTAAGTTTGCATTACATTAGTTATGTAAGATTACTGAGGTTGGCGACATGAATATATTTTTATCTTGGCATCCAAAATCAAATGACTAGTTTTTCATGTGGTTAGAAACGAAGGAAAGAATGTCCTTGTGGATGTGCTGGAATTTATAATGCTCATGTTGCTATATGACTGTATGCCAAGGTTTTTGAAGAGCTAAGTTCCTGCTGTATGTATTTTTCTTAGACTTTCCTCTGGGCATGAGCTTTGTGATGTGCGGGGACAAGTCATGTATATTATTTGCACTGCAAATTCCATATCTTGGTTACTAGTTTAGCGCATCTTATGTTGAAATTCTGCATGTGATCGGTGAAACACTTAAATCTTGTCTACTATTTGTATGTGTGTTGCATGTTGCTGCTATTACGCATCCATGTTAAAGATTTGCCTGAGATCACATGTTGCGTTCATGTCAACTAAATTACTGGTTTTATTGCTTCAAGGCTGGTGCTCTTGACAAGCTGGAGGCATTTACAAGCTTTTAATGGACCAGATTTTTAGGTACTTCCAAGAAACACCTCAAAGATCAAACTGACTTGGACTCCATGGAAGGTTCTAGATGGTGTTGATTTTCATTTTCATTATATTTGTTTCTTATAAACTTTTATATTTATATTTGATAAATATAAAGACTAATAAAATTAAAAGGGACGGATGCATTATAAAGATAAAATTAATTTCATGGATTCATACATAGATTAGAGAAAAAAAATTATATGTCTCATTGTATTAGTTTTACCTCCTTAGAAAATTAACCTAGCTCCTCCCCTGCTCCTTTAATACCTAATATGCAGAAATCCAAAAAAATAACATAAATTAACACAACAAATAAGATTAAAAAAATGAGCTAAATACCTTTTAAGTTGTATTTGTTTTCTGGCAAACAAAGCAAGTAGCTAATCATCAAAAGCAGCAAAAGATGGCGAGAGAAGAAGGTGCCAAGAGCTGATAACATTGGCTCCTAGAAAATCCTGAGAAAAAATCAGCAACCACAAGGAGGCACAACACAGAGCCTGAAAAGTTGACGGAAGTGTAGTTGTGAGGACGCAAGCCAAAAAAGGGAAAGTTGCGACTATAAAAAAAGCAAGCAGGTTTTAGAAAAAAACAACTACCCAGATAATCGCGAAGACCAACCAGCCTGAACAACTGCACAAATATTCTAGCAGCCAAAGGAAGAACACAAATATAATCGTCTTGGGGTACCTTCCCTACTTTTGCATAACCACTGCCCAGTCTTTTTTATGAACTTGCTTGTAGCCTAGTTTAAGCTCATACTCTACTATAACTAATTTATAAAAAAAAGAAAGAGATACGGGAGAGAAGGAAGGGGTAAGAAATGAGAATAAGGAAAGCTCCAATATATATTTAATAAGCTTATTCGAAATATTTAGACCAAGATAAATTTTAAAGAGACTACGCTACTTAGTCAATTTAATATATGTACTAGAGAGACCTAATCCATTTACTTTCCAGGCTTAATTAATTTTAACAACAATAGGCTTATTTATTTCCATGTGTTTTAATGGATTATAAGATATACAAGGATTCCTTGTTGTGTGTGGAAACATAGATGGCCAAGAAAGGATTAATTGCAAGAGTTTTTCTTATTTGTTTTAGACTCTAAGAGACGACACAACACAGATTTGGTCAAAGGTTCTTTCAACAAAGAATTTCATTCAATAATTATTTATTTTACTCCATCATATGTGGCACATTGGGTTTATTTTTAATCATTATTATTTTTCATATTTTGGGTTTTATTTGAGATATTTTGGACCTTGTTTTAATTTGAGTTAATAGTAGCTCATTAGGTCAACTAGGGTTTTGTTTTTCCAAGTATAATTACTATTGTAAGACATTATTTTTTTCTAAGTTGGAATATACATTGTTTGCTGCATTTATTGTGTGTATTGTAAGAGGATTTTTATATTTTAATTCTTTATTGAACTACTCTAACTTACCAAATAATTAACTAAGTTTTATGGCATTTTATTTACTTCTTGTTCTCATTTCTTTATAGGTTTTGAGTGAGAGTTCAATTATTTATAGTCTTGGTACCTTAGTGTAAATTATCATTGTGTTAAGCTTAATTACAAGCTTGAATTTTGCTTTTTTTTTTTAAATGGTCGATTTGACTGTAGGTTTTTGGATCTTTAAATCCACGAGGTTCACATTAGTTGGTATTAGAGCAAGGTTTTAAAATTAAGTTATATCCCTTTTATATTTTTTTTAGTTTTTGTGTTATTTCATTGTTGTCGTAATCTAAAACCTAGTTGTAGTAAAGTTTTTAAAAAGAATAAGAAATATAAAGATAAAGATAAGAGAAATTGAAAAAAAAAAAGAAAATAGGGTTTATCCGTAAATTATGTTTCATAAAAATAATCCTTGAAAATAAAAAAAATTCTAAACAAATTCAATTCTTTAGATATCTTAGTGACATATCTTGATTTTTAAAATTATTTAGACATAATTTGTTGGGTTATTACTGAAAATTACAAAAACAAATTTCATAACAGGTTGTTTGGCATCAATATTTTCTTTCTTTGTTAGTTTCAACTATTAGTCAAAAGTTAAAAAATGAATAGTGTCTTTAATTAGTTTGGGTTATTTTAGTCTTATTTTATCATTAATTTTATAATTTTTTTTGTCTCTTTGTATCATTTGTAATTCACATGAATTCATTTTGCTATTTGTGTTTTCATATTTATAGTTTTGTATTGATAGTTTTTGTTTTTTTATTGCATCTTGAATCTTTATATTATTTTGGATTATGCTATTATGTTGTTAATTTTTTTAATTTTTTATGAATTAGTTCCTTAAAAAAACTGAAATTTTGAGATTGAAAGATAAAAGACGAAAATGTGAGCATATTATAGTAAAAAGCCTGAAACTTAAATGAAACATGAGAGTAGTGATGTCTAATAAGTGTAAACACTTGAAGGAATGTGCATGGATATATTTGTTTTGCTAATAACATGATTTTCAGATCTTGACAATGTCAACAAAAAAATGGATTATCACCTCCAATGGATATGAACAATAAAAAATAGGGTTATTTGGCTATGCAACAATTAAAGATGATGAAAATAAGGCTTAAAGAGTTTATGAATGAGATGGATGGATTGAAAACCGAAGTAGCTAGCCTTTTAGATGGGCTAACCCATAGAGGTCTCGAGGGTAAAAAACTTGCAAAACGAGTTGTTCCACCTTTAAAGGAATCTATAATTGAAATTATTGATGAGGAGGTCAATGATTTCGATTATGATCATGGTAATAGGTTTCGATAACACATAACCTACAAACATGAGGGGTTTTAGCCATATGACTATTTTGTCCATAAAAAAGTAGGTATGAAGGATGGCTTTCATGATAATCTGGATAATAAACTATGGAGTATTAAGATGAAGATTATAGTTTTTCTAGGAAAAAACGATCATGAAGTTTATTTGAAGTCGGAGAAAAAAGTAGAGTTAATATTTGATTGTCACCATTACTCTAAGAAAAAAACGATAAAACTTATTGTTATTGATTTTACTGGCTATGCTATTATTTAGTGGATCAATTTGTTTTAGTGGAACAATGAGTGAAGAGAGACTTGTAAAGATTTGGGATGAGATTAAAGCAATCATGAGAAAAAGATT
>Ga0325400_1003876_pt1 | contig 13707 bp, 4 predicted proteins | sample PopdelMetagenome_2_FD_205662 | JGI IMG/M metagenome (GOLD analysis project Ga0325400, IMG submission 205662) | Populus deltoides microbial communities from Bellville, Georgia, United States - Xylem-PdKOR-R1 | ecosystem: Host-associated > Plants > Phyllosphere > Stem > Wood/Secondary xylem... | reverse complement strand
CACATTCACGATTGTCTATATGATGCAGGAGATTTTTCCTTTGATCTAACCGTTGTATAGGGCTGAAATTTAATTAGGAGATTCTAAAGGCTCAATTTCATATAGAGTTAAGATTTTGTAACAATCAGAAATCGAAAGGCCTTCTGATAATGCCTACAAGTGATTGTTCGAGATTTGCTAAAAAAATTTCCAATTGGTTTAGGATTCTTTTTTCTATTTGGTTTAGAACTCTTTTATTATTTTTTCAATTTTGTTTATGATGTTTTTTTTAGTATAAATAGAGTTATTTAGCTTGTATTTCAGCAGACTACTTGAAAAGAAAATATTTAGTAATAAAATTTTAAATTAGAATTTATGTGTGACTCCTATTCGGCATAACTTTGTGTTCTTGTGCCTGTTGTCTTTCTTGTGTTGCTTCCATCTACGTTAGTTGGTCTTAGAGTCTAAGAATCCTAGGTTATTGCTTGTTGTGTGAAGCAATCCCAGGTATTTCGTTTCATGTGTGCTGCTAAATAATCATGGCTGGAAAAAATCACAAAGCAGAGCGTGTTCAACAAGAAGGGGATGAGAAGGTTCCCCGTTGGGAGAAAAATGTTCAGCAGCTAATGATAAAAAACATCCATAGACAGATTGTAAAATTAAAAAGATGTGTTCATGAACCAACGATAGAAGATATACGGAGATAGATTGCAAAATTAACTCAACAGTTGATAGAATTAAGGAGTTTAGGGAATCTTGAGAAGTGATCACGAATCCATGACTTGTTTAGATAACTTGTTTCAGAAACATGAGTAGAGATAGCGGCTTCTTGATAAGGATGAGTATCATGAAGATTTTTGGTGATTTCATTTATCGTAAAATAGATGTGGATTGATATTTTTCATCAATTTATGATATTTATTTCGATGACGATTATGTTGATGATAATATCATTAATAATTACAATAATACAATTGATGATATCATTGATGATGTCTTGGGTTGAATGCAAAGAAAACATAGAAGGTGTTTGAGGGAAGAAAAAAAATTATTTAAATTATGTTAATATTTTTTATTACAAGGTTAATGTAATCACAAATGTAAATATATTCAAGGTTTATGTGCTTACAACAAATATTAGTGAAACAAATTTGATGTTTGGAATTCATTACTTTAGAAACACAATGGAAGGGAAATGATTTGTCAAGTTTTATTTATTATACAAATTTTAAGATAAATGAATTGAAGTTAATGTCTAAAAAATTGTTATATACTTGAAGAGAAGGAAAGAAAAGGGGCTGGAGAGTCTTTGATTGGAGATCTACGAGATCAAGACGAGTAATTTGAACTCGAGGACGAGTTCTTTCCAACCCATAAAGACTGATGCACAAGATTTTTTCATAACAGATAGTTTTATGTTATTGGACATAACTTTCGATATGATCCTTAGATCGAGCTGAAATTTTGTTTGGAGATTATAAAGGTTTTGTTTCCTATAGGATTAAATTTTTTTAGCAATGAAAAGGTCTTTTCATAATGCCCAAAAGTTATTGTTCAAAATTTGTTATATTTTCCTAGTTGGTTTAGGTTTTTTCAGCAGAATACATGAAGAGAAAATATTCATTAATAAAATTTTGAATTAAAGTGTGTTATCACTGTTCGGCATAACTATGTGTTCTTATGCTCGTTGTCTTTCTTATGTTGTTTCCATCTATATCACTATATGCTTGTAAAGTTATATAAGAAACAAGACCAATATGAAATTAGAAGAGCTGAATATTTATTATAACAAAAACAAAAAAAGTGCTCTCTTTCGCACATGAAAATTAAAAACAAATAGGTCGTTCATCTTTTTTCAAAAAGAAGAAACATTAATCAGGATGACACATCCTTCACAAAACAAAATACAGAACCAGCATAAAAAAAAACTATAAAATAATAGCTAAAAAAAGCCTTTAAATGCTCAAAAGAGAAGTCCCCAAGTTCTTACAAAACACCTATAAAGATGGAAAAACAAATCTATCTCACATCGGATTTAATCTAAGACTACCCATTTATCTATTGCTTTTCCAAAGTCACTACAAGGAGTGAAAAAAAATCTCCTAAAAAGTTTTGTATCTATTCCTCTTCATATCACCTCAGGTGAATCAACTTCGAATAACCCAAAATCTTATCATAAATTCCTGCTTCAGCTCCAAATATCCAATGTTACAAGGCAATGCATAAAAAGTAGCTCTGTGTATCCATCTATTAAAGCACATCACGCACATACCACGAATAATGCTCTTGAGGTCTACTCACCTATAAGTAGTCATTGGTGCTACTATCGTTGAGAATTTTTCCCGAAATGAATGTTTTAGTCTTAAAAGTAACCTTATCTCTCCAAATAAAATTGCACATGGAGCTAACATAACCCAATAGTCTCTGTCATGTTGGCAAGAAACGATTAGTAGGAAGCAATATTACAAGAGGAGACTATTGGGTTTTAAGCATGCTCTCTCTTATCAGTTCAATATTCCTTATCAGATTAGTAGGAAGCAATATTACAAGCTCTTGAGCTTATCTACGATTTTAAATCCTATAAGAACTAGAAGTTCCAGAATTTTTACCTTCCTATTATGAAAAAGAAAGAGGGGCACATCATGTAACAAAGGTGCAGTTCAGAAAGGAAGAATCCTAAAATCAAAATGATGAACAATTCAAGAAGAGGGAATCACACCACCTTATGAATCTTTCATTATGACTGAACACCTCCATAAAGAATTATGACAGAACACCTCAACATTTTTCATAACAACTTGTTTTTCAACACCTCTAGAACACTCTTTAAGTGCTCGATATGATTTATTTTATTATTTGTATCCCACAATGATTTCATTGACAACGCAACTATCAACACGCATACACCAACTACCATCCTTTTTTGGTGTCAGTAAAATAGGGACAACACATGGACTTAAGCTCTCTTGAATCATCCCTTTCTTCAACAATTCTTCTATTTTCTCCCTCAAGATCTCACCTACTTTTGAACTCATTATGTAATATGATAAATTCAAAAGGCTTGCCCCTAGTATCAAGTCAATCAAGTGTTGAATATCACGCATAGGAGGTACAATTAAAATATCTACTTCCTTCGTCTCCTTTAAAATGTTTCAATTTTTGACAAAGATTGGTTAATAGTAAGGAATACCTTTCCTCCAGCCTTTCAGGGTTTTGGTTGGGAATTCCCCTTCAAAGGCATCAAAGTAAAACTAATCTCATCATTAACAAATCTATAGATGTTTTCTTGTCCCCCATACCATGCATTCACATTATATTGTCATGGCCTACCAAATAACAAGTTACAAGTATTCACGTCAACTACATCACAGTAAACTTCATACTTATACTTGCCTATGGAAAAAGAAACTTTACATCTTTCAATTACTATTATCTTTGTTCCCTTTTTAATTGAACCTATAGTGTAAGGTTTAGGATATTTTTTAATATTCAAACTCAATTTAATAGCAGTTTCCCTACCAATAATATTCTCGCAGCTACCATTATCAAAAATTCATTGGTTTATTGTGCACCTAGTACAAAAAAGTTTGTGTCATGTCTCATCATCAGCTTTTGGTGTGAGCATCAATCGCCTCACCACAAAAACCTAACCATCATCATCCTCATACTCACCCTCATCATCAGGTTCACAACACTCCTCCGGATACAATTTTGTACCTTCTTTACACTCTCCATCCTTATGATCAACCACGTTTATAGGCCTCCTCTAAGATCGTACATTTGGATTTATGCCCTTCCTGATTGCATCTATGACACTTTATTGGAGGTGGCGTGGCACCAAGATTATCTCTTCTGGTTATTCATGTTAGGAATTGCTTGAGGCCTTATTTATCATAGCCAAAGTCAGCAGTAACTGGTTTGGATTTACTATTTGTCTGTGGCAGCTTACCCTTCTCAGCAGGTGTAATTCGAGGCTCTGTTGTAGAAACCCTCCTTTTATAATCAAATCTCGTATTGGTTCTAACCAGCATCAACATCTCTGCCTTAAAGCCATATTTCATGCATCAGTAACATTCAGCAACATCTGAAGCCTAATTCTATCTCTAATGGCAGGTTTCAGTCTCTGCATATCTAGCAACTTGTTGCCCATCAGTTTCATGCATGTTATTCTGCTCAGCTAGGCGCAAAAATTTCGCTGTATATTCATGCAAAGTTCAAGAACCTTGGGAACACTTTTCATACTGATGGAACAAAAGCTTATCATAATTAGGGGGCCAAAATCTATCTCCCAAAAACTGCTTCATTCATTCCTAAGTCTCAATAGGTCTTCTACCCTCTCGCCATTTAGTATCCAATAACATATCCCACTACACTAAGACCTCGTGCTACAATTTAAACCCTACATTTTTTACCATTCTCGATCTGAAATTCTCATATACGCATAAAATTGATCACATTCAACTAACCAATCAAGAAACCCCTATGCTCCTAAATCACAACCAAAAGAAGAAATTTCAACCTCCACACGATAATCTTGTTCATAATTATTCCTTGCCTCGATCTTCTTCACCAGATGAATACTCATCGTCATATTTACCACGAGGATTTGCACGAACTAGTTCAATGAAAGGTTGGCCACAGGCGTCATCCCCAGCGCGTGCCTCTCTTCTTCCCCGATTCATGTTTACGAGCAACCATAGTGCCTCAAACCTGGTTGTAAAGTCAAGATTGATGTCATCAAACCCAATTTGCATTCGTCCCTCTAAAGCTACTATCGCTACTGAAAGGTGATCTAGTTGATCCCAAACAAGTTAAATCCCCTAATCACCGTCACAGAGATGGTTGGCATCAACTACTCCATAATTCTCTTCATAATTCGCAATTGATCCAAATATTAACCCATTTTGATACCACCTAATGTAGTGTATAGCGAAGATAAAACTAGGGTTCTTATACCCTAAGGTTACAGACCAAACTGTAAAGAAATTTAGAAAAAATTCTCTAGCATTTTTATTTTATCTTTATAGGAAAGGATTCATAATTAAAACTTAATTAATAAAATTCATCTAGCATTAGGATTGCTAAATAGTAAAATACTAATTAAATTAAAAGTCATGAGCTAAATAAAAAAAATAATTAAAATTCAAAATTAACAAGAAAAATAATTAAAACAGGAAATTGTAACTTTAGGCTTTATATCATGTTTCCGAGTTTCTCTGCGAATTTCTTTTCTAGCTTGGTCTTGTCAATTAAAGCCATAAATTCATGGGATAATTGTTCTACGTCAACCTTGTATTTGGATTTCTTTTTTCTATTTAAATTAGGACTTTTAATTTAATTAGAATTTTACTATATAGAAATCCTAATGCTAGATGAATTTTATTAGGATTTTATAAGTTAGGTAAGTTTTAATTAAGAATCATTTACTATAAAGGATTTTAGGTCTAAAACTAATATAAATAGAATATCTAGTTTATTTTAAGAACATTCAAATTCAGACTATTATTTAGATTTTTATAAAATATCAGATATTTTCCTTTTATTCCTCCAAGGTGTTAGGACTGTAACTTTAGGACTTGATAACACTAACTTTTATCCACGTTATATGTTGCGTCAGACTCTATGCTAATGAGTTTGGTTCAAGGGAAATCCCCATATACAAATGTAGATGCCTAGTTCTTGATGCGGACCCAAACAATGAACAAAGCAGCAAGAATACCTATAAGAACCAATTCTCTAATTCAAGTTTATTTGATTGATCAAATCTTCAAAACCGCTCTTAAATGTTTAACTTGGAAGCTATAAATCGCAACCAAAAAAAAAATAAGGAGAGCAGGAAAAACTGAATCTAATAGGAACAAGAAATTTCAATGGTAGGAAAATTGATATTCCTATACACTGCTAAAATCAAGGATAATCATATAAATTAAATAAATCAGATTATAATTCTCAAAGTCATTCATTCTCCATCCATTATGGTTCCAACAACGTTGGGACTTGAGAAGAAAATTTTGGAGAGAGTCATACCCTTTACCATTTTGCCTGAAATAACTAACACGACACTGCACCCTCGTGGTTGCAAGCCCTAGAGTTTGACTGTCAATAACCCCCCCCCATCAATCTATGTGAAAAACACGCCAAAAATTAATGAACTAAAATTTCATATTTTGATTAACAAAGTCATTAATACTAACCAAAGAGTTGAGAAAAAAAATTTGTAACAGCTGGGAGTATGAAATTTTTCAAGTTTTCATTCCATACATGAACTAAGACACAGAAATAGCAAAATCTATATTTTCACCTGATCTTCTGATTAAATCTTCATTAAAGTAAGATTTCAAAAGTGGATAATTTTACTTTTTACTGTGCTGAGAAATAAAAAAAAATTGTAGAATGTAAAACAGTTTTAACCATGAGTCAGTACAATAGTAGTGAAAGAAGGAACACCTGATTTGAAAAATTGCTGATGCTCGTTAGGCAAGTCCTTAAAAATCCTCTACTTTGAAGTTGGCTTAAGAAGTATCTCTCATGGTCAATACATATTAATGCCACCAGAACATACAGTGCTATTGTCTTCCCAGGTTCGCTTCCTTTAGTTGCATCATTTATTACCTGGAGATTCAACAACAAACAAAAAATAAATGAAAAGCAAAGCAGTCATGAAAACATATCTTTTGATTCAGAGAAAAGCAACCAGGAAAAGAAAATAAGTCATAGGCATTAATAACAACACTGGCAGCAGACAAGAATGAGAACTTGAATAATATATGTTTTTGAATCAAATTAAATATCTTAAAATTCTTTTGTGACAAGAAGCTCGACTTGAAGTGTATATCTAAACAGAAATTGAGAAGCCTTTTAACTAAAACTTCAAAGACATTACAAATATTTGGGCCTGAGCATGATGACCTCTTTAAACTAGAATCCATAAATTTAATCTGAATTTCAGATCCCAGTAATGTCTATCTAAAATTCACACTGAGGATAACAGCCATGATTCCCTACATTCCAGCCAGTTTCCATACTGGCAAATATATGATGAAAAAGTAAGAGATCTACCAAATCCAAGATGGCCTGAGCTTCTTTCCTCATAATTGAAAAATTGGTACGAGCTAGTTCTGCCTGATCTTTGTCAATCTGGAAAGCGGACAGTGAATAAAAGAAGATAAATATTTAAACGTGAGAGAAAATTAAATCACTGGTTTGGAATCTACACACTTTATGGAAATCTAGATCTTCACTATCTTGCTCCTCGAGCATCAAAAATTGCATAACTGATGTTGGGATATTTGGATCAAGCATATGCTGACAATACTGAAAATAGCCAAGCAGCAATGCATATTGACTGCAACCACCAACCAATGAAAAAAAATACTCAGACTTAAACTAGAAGTTCAACAAGTGCAATAAAATCAATCAGCTTCTAGAAAGCCATACCGTCTTCTCAGAGATTCTGATGATTCGTTTCTCAGAATTGCCATTATAAGCTTAAATAATATTGAGTGACAGGCACCATTTGATAGTTTCTTTGCCGTTATAACATCAAGACATGTCATATTATCTGAATTTAAACCACCAGAGCACAAGAACCTTTCATCACGTAGTTTAGCCATGCATGTTAGTGCAACCTACAAAAATTTCAAAACCAAGCAAATTATAGTATAAATTAAGAAAGGGGGACCTCCTTAGATACCTTGTGAAATCAGTTCCTCAAAAAAATAAAATTTGAGTTAATCAAAAAGATCAATCATACCTGACTCAATACAAATGCCATCCTCAATGAACAGTCTCGAGAAGCAGAAGCACTTAGAGAGGCATCAAGAACCCTGCCAATGCCAGAAATATATTTACAAAGTATCCAAAAGGAAACTTGAATTAAGAGGAAAAACTAAAACAAGTGATGGTACCCACCGATATAAAATGTCAGATCGATTTTCAAGTGAATGTATTCTTCTGGATGCAGACACCTAAGCAAACGCGTTGATCAATGCAAAATGGAAGTGTTTTAGACATAAGCAGCCAAAATCTTATTTCAAACAGCACCATCAGCGAAAGGATCTAGGGAGATAGCAATAGACCTCAACAATATGTGACCAGCCAGTTAACATATGAAGTTGGGCAGCTTGTTCCTCAAGGTTCTTATTATACTTCCACCCCCATCTCAATAACTGTTGAATTGTCTCTCTTACATCATTGAGTTCAGCTTCATTTTCAAAGTTACTTAACTGGGGATAGACTGAATTGAATTTCTGGAGCAAAAAAAAATCAATACCAGCATCCTTCTTTGGGCAAATTTCAGCAAATTAATAAAAGAAAATCAATCCTGGACCAAAAACTTAAATTATAAAGTAACCTGCCAAAGCTTATCACGGAAAGAAGCAAGGTCAATCAGACGATCAGCGCGCTCTGAATAGTAGTAGATACCGCCCCTTCCTGAAGTTCTTGGATCTCCAAGTATGTCCTCTGCCTGCAAAACATGTAAAGAGAAGTCAGCATAGAAGAAACAAAGCAAGGACCAACAAAAAGTGCAATCTTACCATCAAGTCATACTTCATATTGGAAACAATCTGAGAAAGCTTCATGGTAGTATCAGGAGATCGAAATTGGATAACCTCGAGCAACTCCAAAACCTAAATTTCATAACAGAAGACATGTTCCCAGCAGCAACAAAATGAGAGAGAATATTTTTCCTTCAAAATACAATCCACAAACCTTTTTAAATATAAATTGTTTCGATAATCTTTTGCAATTTATGAAATTGGATACCTATGAAGCAAGAACCGAGGATTTACCACCCATCTACAGGGAAAACAAGAGCTAAAAACCAAATACTTATATGGTACATACTAAGTAAGAAACAAAAACCACCAAAAACATTCAAGAGTTAAAGAAAACCCTCCTCGCTAACAAAAAAACTGTGAGGAGAAAAAAATAGCTAATTGTATAAAGCTCCAAGACTGAAATTGATTAAATTTGTGACACCATGGAGCATAAACATTTCATATAAAGCAATTTCAAATAAGAAAAGAAATGTTAAAGTCAAGCAGCATCCAGTAAAACAAACTGAAATGCAAGTGTAAACACTAAGTAGCAAAGAAACCTCTAAAAAGATAAATCCACAAAGCATCTGAGAATAATAAAGCTGGCATGAAAAATACAAAACTTTAAAGATATTTAATACAGCATAGCAAGGCAATGTCTCACTGACAATTACACTGAGCCAGAAATCAAGGAAATAGAAAATGATGTGAGTGAATCCTTTAGATGGGTAAAACAGTCAGTCAATAAAGTTCAAAGAGAAACACAAAAAAATAAAATAAAGCATGCTTCTAGATATTTAGAGTACAGAGAAACAAAAAGCAGTAGCAGCGGTCATATTGTTAGAGGTGGGGCAAAGCAAAGGAAGATGAATCATTCAGTTCTTTGCTGTAATTCCATTGGCAAAGTGGCGAGGTCAAGTGTGGTCAAATATTAAGGCATTCAGAGTTTCATGCAAAAGTGCACTTCACATTCAGGTCCAATTTCAAGTCCATTATCTTGTGGCTCTGGCTTTATTTTCAGTGACCTACAATTAGCTATGGATAAGAGACTTAAGCTCCATTTGGGAACGCGGTTCCTCAAATTTTAAAATTTTTTTTTTTTGCTAAAATTTTTTTATATATATTTTCAGATCGTTTTAATGTGCTGATCTCAAAAATAATTTTAAAAAAATGAAAAAACATCATTTTGATGCATTTCTAAGCAAAAAGCACTTTGAACCGCAACCACTACCACAATCTCAAACGGGCTAGACTAAGTAAATGTACAAGTCATTAAGGAAGAATGTACGTGTGTAATATTTTAAAAAATAAAAGTAAAGACTGAATTCTTATAAAACAAAATAAATCTATCAAACACCAAAAAAATGCATGTGCTCCCAGTGAATCTGCTATCCCTATGCTTGCTGCACTGCTTGAAACTAAAAGAACCAAATGAAAAGGCTCTATACATCAGTCAACAAGTGATAAATTAGAGTGTGTAACGATACCTTATTCTTACTTATTGTCTGGGTTCCAGCATGCTCAGTGCCATTTCGAAGTATAACGGAATCATAAACTACATGATCAGGCCCACTTTCAATTACATCCCGTCCAAAAAGATGAGCGAGTATGGTCTGACATGCTTCTCGATGAGAGGGGCCACCCACATAACCAGAGTGCAATTCTACAGCTAAAAGCTTCAAGAGCCATGCTCTCTAGGAAAAATAATGAAATTAAATCAATCATCAGCTGTGTAGAGATAAATCATAAGGATTTCTTCAGTGGTAAGGACAGCATGGAGGTGGGAATAGACATCATAGGTTCAAGCAGTAGCAGTCTCCATTGTTCCCAAATAAAATAAAAATGAATTCTTGGTTTCTTGTCCATATTCAAAGATTAGCAAGCATCTAGACATGAAATTTTAAATGCAATGTTAATTACTTGGCAGTTTTCCATGTAACACAGCATGTATAAATGAAATCCATGTGCGAGCTCAAAAGTAAAACATCTTGAGAATTTGCAACTCAATTTCCACAATTTGAGGCTAATGCAATGTTAAGATCAGGAGCTTCAATGCTTAGAGAATACAGAAAATGAACACTGCAAAATGAAAATTATAAATTCTTGTTCCAGTATCCACATCATGCAAACTGCAAATTAGTGTTTTTAGAATAGACGATACTTTCCCATCAGACAATGGCATTAGTGAACTGAAGCAGCATCCTGAAATGGTCCAGGTTTTCAGTTGAACTATTTAAGGCAAAGAAAGCACGAAGCCTAATTCAAGCTGGTCATAATTGTGAAACAGCCAGCTCAGCAAACCAGATATTTTGGTTCTTAGAAGATTTAACACTTACATTAAATCTGATTGTGTATCATTTTAAACTGTGTACACAATTGGTAATAAAAATAGTACTAATGTTATATTTTGAACTTTTTAATTGAACCATCTATTCAATAGGGTCACTACTGCATCTGGTTCTTCTAACAATGGATCGGCCGAATTAGAAACTACAAAGACATTTTTATATATAGAGAAATCTTGGTGGTCATGATATTCCCATAAAATCCATGTCTTTAAACATTGATCATGCTAACAACAAAATGCCAGATGGTAGCTATTTGTAAATATTGGCGGAAAAGGGCTAATTCGCCCACTGTCTAAATGCTGACTGCCATACTACAAGAATGGATGTATGAGGAGACTATAGAATGCCACAATAGAACAATAAGCCTGGTTAATCATCAAATATTAAAAACAATAACAAACCTGGTGAAGGGAGCTGATGCGAAGAGGCTGATTGCTATTCCGTTTAGGAAGCGGAGCAATACCAATAGTATCAAGGTGCTGTCATATAAAAAGATTCATCCAGAAAGAAAACAGGTACTGAAATGCTTAAAACAGGTGCCAAAATGCATAAAAACTTTATACAATATAAGCAGAGTAACAGTACCAAAGAGCTTTAGATTATAATTCATGTTGCACCTTTACAAAGAATTGATACTTTTTCTTGCTCAGCAAATCCATGGTAGGGCCACATGTAAGCAGGTCCACGGACAACTCATAAAGGAGCTGCACCAGTCAAAATGGTTAGATATTCTTCAAATGCCAGAACAGGAAAGGAACCAAATAATCAACACTATAATTGATAAAATTGAAGTAGCATGAAACCTGAAAACCAAACTCATGAAGCATTGCATTCTTTTCAGGTTTTAAAAGCCTGTCCAAGATTTCAAGAATAACCTTCAAGCAACTGCAAGTTAAATAATAAAGTACAATCTATCATATAGACATCACAAAATTAAATATCAACGTACATAAGCAACTTGAAACTAAAAAAACCTGTAGTGAAACTTTGGTTGCAGAACTGTCCGCTCAACTGCGTGGTCAATATCAAATTTAAGCAGTAAATGTGTAACATTTGGAGCTGGCCGACTAATGTTATCTATTAGGAGCTGAAAAGAAAAGTAAGCTGATTACAGACATCAATAAAGATCATTAAACATTATTGATGCTGGAAGCAAAGCAGTAGCTGGACTTGCCTGCATTATCAGAACCCCTGGATCATCAACCTTGTTCTCTATAATCTGACATTCTTCTGATCGTACCTCAAGGCAGGCTGCATAATCCTCAACCAAAGAGTTTGCAGCATTGGATTTCAACAGTAACTGTACGAGCCCCACCACACGGGAACTGTCACCAAAAGTAACAATAGTGCAGTTAACGCTTTCTGCAGAGGGCCATGAAGACCCAAAAACACCAAATATATACAGACTGCCACCAACAATTAGGGGCATTCTTGTTTCTGATAACGGAACAAAAAGTTCAAATAAAAAGGTAGTGGAATCCAGGAACCCTATTATTGAATAGCTGGCTCAATTTATTGGTTAACCAACTTCTATTTTTAAAACTTTCTGAGCTTCTATTGAAAATTTTCATAATGAATTTTTGGTCCTTTAAAAACATTTAACAAGAAGACATTTCTCAATCACGTGACATTTGCAAGAAAAAAAATATAAAGTTATAGTAATAATGATAAAATATAAACGGAAAAGAAAAGAACTTTTATGGCTCAGCTCAGGTAGTCTAACCAATCACATAGAAACTGGTTTGGTTCGGTTACCTAGTAATTGGTTCAGTTAAAGGCTGGCTGGCACCCACAGTTCACTGATCTCAAATAATATCAAACCAAAGAATCAGAAAATGTGAAATAAAACCATACCAAACATAATGAACAGATCATTTTAATTTATTTCAGCTTTGATTCGTTGGCTACTTTAGTTGGTTGTTTTCCTGAACACCACCACCTTAAGCACACCCACCCACCAATCAACATTTCACCTAACCTCACTCTTTCTTGGAATGCAGCCAGACAAAAAGGTGCACAATTATGTGTTCAGTACCTTAGAATGCTCATGATTTTGATTGAGCATTGCTGAATTTTGGGTAGAAAATCATATCTGACATACTCCAGCAATGCCACAATTAGATTATGATCTTGTGAAAGAATAACATCCAAAGGCTGCAACAGAAATAACCAAGTAATGAGAACATTATTTGAAATCTACTTCCAAATTATATGTAATATGTTACTTCTCCAAGTTACATTATAGATTGATTTAGGCAAGTGGATAGTTGGTTGCGATTAGTTAGTGTCCTAGGATAGAAAGGACAGAAACGTATTTGATTGAAGGGATGGAAACAAAGACATATAATAAATCTATCTCTGATACAGTTTCGGAGTGAATTCATATCCTTTCAAAACATAACATGCAAGGAGACATCCTCTCTATCCCATTGTCTCTATCTTTTCCCTCTCGAGACAGTAACCAAACGCAACCTTGATATTGTGTACAAAGAATAAAAATGAGAAAGTTGTATGAGATGATCATATTAGAACATTAATTGTGGAACACTTCGTGAACTAGTAAAGGCCTCCAAGCCAGAAATCCGAAGCTATATATAAAGTACTCTCCTTAAAAACTTCTCAACAACTATTATACCTTTAATACAATACTAACATTATCACATATCCGAATAATAATATGTAAATTTGGTCCCACCTCTAATCAAGGCAAAGACTAATATTCAAAAAACGTTTTTTAACAAAAAGGACTCTTAAAATTTCTATTCATTCTTGCATTGTAATTTCTATTAGCATCACATCAACTTAAAAAGAAATATTCAGAATAAAGAATCAAAAAAAGT
>Ga0325400_1003874_pt1 | contig 13709 bp, 10 predicted proteins | sample PopdelMetagenome_2_FD_205662 | JGI IMG/M metagenome (GOLD analysis project Ga0325400, IMG submission 205662) | Populus deltoides microbial communities from Bellville, Georgia, United States - Xylem-PdKOR-R1 | ecosystem: Host-associated > Plants > Phyllosphere > Stem > Wood/Secondary xylem... | reverse complement strand
CAGAATCTTGCTGAGCTTGGTATCCTGAAAGCCCGCCGTGACGGTCACCCGCACCAGGCTTTCGAGGTTAATCATGCCGGCCAGCACGGCGTCGCCCGGCTGCTTGGTTTGCGGGGCCGACTCGCCGGTCAAGGCGGCCGTGTTGAAGCTTGCCGCCGTTGCGTTCAGCGTGCCATCCAGGGCTACTTTCTCGCCGGGCCTGATTTCCATAACATCCCCCACCTGCACAGCTTTGGGGTCGATGACCTGATTTTGCCCGTTGCGCACCACCGTCACTTCGGTGGCCTGAATTTCGAGCAGCGCCTTGATGCTACGCTTGGCCCGGTTCACGGCCGCATCCTGAAACAGCTCGCCCACGGTATAGAAGAGCATGACGGCTACGCCTTCGGGATACTCGCCGATGGCAAACGCGCCGATGGTGGCCAGGCTCATCAGCAGAAATTCGTTGAAGACGTTGCCGCTGGGGATGCTGAGCACGGCGGTTTTCACCACATTCCAGCCCACCAGTACGAAAGCCAGCCCGTACCATATCGGCCGCACGTAGCCGGTAAAGAAGCCTGCCTGGTAGTGGTCCAGCGCCAGGCCGACCAGCAGTAGCGCCAGGCTTATGCCGGGCAGCAGGTAGGGATTAGAACCGGCCGGGCCGTGGTCATGGTCGTGTTCGTCCTCCTCCTCATCGAGGTCCAGCTCGCCGGGGTCGTGGGAATGCCCGGCGTGGCTGTGGTCGTGGTCGTGACCCGCGTGACCTCCTTCGGCGGGCGCATGGTCGTGGCCCGCGACGTCGTGCCCCTGGGGCTCAGCGGCGGCGGGCGGCGTGAGCTGCTCGCGGTTGAGCGCGCCCACGTTGTCGAGGTCCACCTGCTTGGCGGTGTTCAGCTCCTCGTTGGTATTGGATGAAGTGGGGTCAGGCATATACGGTAACTATAAGAATGTTAAGAGAAGCGGGCGGGCAGCTAGTCAGCTACCATTCCACAAAGAAGCCGGCGATGCCCACCCCCACGAGTACCGCCCCCGTCAGCCGCCGCTCATAGCGGGCAATGCCGGCGAGGGGCAGGCGGTGCAGGCCCCGAAAGGCCACGGCCACCAGCGCGCACATGGCCGCCACGGAGGCTACCAGGTACACGGCCATGAGTAGCGCCAGCACGGCCGGTCCCCGCGTGCCGGCCGTTAGAAAAAAGGTTTGCACTTCCAGGCAGGGGGCCAAAAACATGGTCAGCGCCAAGCCGAGCACGAAATGCTTACCCCGACGCGAGGGGGTAGCCGGGTCGGGGTGCGTGTGGCCGGGACCCGACAGCGCGTAGAGCAACCCAATGCCGATAAGCAGCGCCGGTGCCGCCCAGCTGGCCACTTGCGCAAAGCGGCCTGACAGCCGCCAGCCCAGTAGACCCAGGGCTAGGCCCAGCAGTACGGTACTCAGGACGTGCGCTAGGCCGGCCATTGCCGTCAGCCCCACGGCCCGGCGCAAAGGCCAGCGCTCGGTCCGCGCCACGGCCAGCACCGGCGCCCAGTGGTTGGGAATAGCGGCGTGCAGCAGGCTAAGTAGCAGGGTACCGGTGAGCAGTTCGAGCATAACAGCGACTAGGAGCGGGGCCAGAATAGAATAATGCCGATGCCGGTAAAGCAGACGAGCCCCCCAATGATGTCCAATCGGTCGGGCCGGAAGCCATCGAAGTACCACGCCCAGGCAATGGACATGACCACGAAAATGCCGCCGTACACGGCGTAGGTTTTACCGAACGAGGTGATTTGCCAAGTCGCTATCCAGCCGTAGAGTACTAGCAGCAACGCGCCCAGTGCCCCCATCCAGGCCGGGCGGTCAGCCTTCAGCCACTGCCACATGAGGTAGCCACCCCCTATTTCGCAGAGGCCGGCCAGCAAGAAGAGCAGTAGGGGATTTAGGATAGCGAGCATGTGAAAGGAGGATAAGATGGCGGCTGAGGGCCAAGTCAATTAGTCTTCGTCGGCCGTGTTCTTGAGCTTGGCCAGCAGCGAATACGCGCCCTTGACCACGAACGTCGTGGTTGCCGGCAGATTCGCCGGGCGCTTCACTTCCGTGTAGCCATCTTCGCTGCGGCCGGTCGGCAAGGCTATCATCCGGTAGGAGCCAGCCGGGCTGGCAGGTACGAAGCCGTAGGTTTGGCCGGCGTAGCGCACCACGGCCGCATCGGGTAGGGTCGGCACGGTGTTGCGGCCCGTTTCAATGGTAGCCCGCACGTAGAGGCCGGGCAGCAGGGCCGGGTCGTTCTCCTGGTCGAGGTGGCCGTGCACCCGCACCGTGCGGTCGGGGCCGTTGATGGCGCGGCTGATAAGATAAACGCGGGCCGTGCGCTCGCGGCCCGCCGCCGAGTCGCTGGGCAGCGCAAAGCGGATGAGCTGGCCGGCCTGAATGCGCGGCACGTCCCGCTCGAACACCGATAGCTCGACGTGCAGGTGGGTGGGGTCCACCAGCTCGAACAGGGCATCGGCCGCCGTTACGCTTTGGCCCACCGTCACGTTCACCGCCCGCACGAAGCCGCTACGGGGGGCGCGCACGGCGGCCGTGCTCACGAGCTTGCCCCCGACCGGCAGGCCGGCCAGGCGGAGCCGGGCGGCCTGGGCCTGGGTCTGCGTGCGCAGGGCATCATACTCGGCCTGAGCCCGTTGGAAGTTCTTCTGCGGGGCTACCTCCTGCTGGTAGAGTTCACGCTGACGGTCTAGGTCGGCTTTGGCGTAGCGCAGGCGGCTGGTGGCTTCGAGGTAGTCCTGTTGCAGCTGCACGAATTCAGGATTGCGGATGACGGCTAGCACCTCGCCCTTGCGCACCCGCGAGCCTTGCAGCAGACTGGTGCTTTCCACGAAGCCGCCCAGCGGGGCGGCCACGGCCAGCGCGCTTTCGGGGGGCACGTCCAGCGTGCCGCTGACAGCTAGACCAGTGCCCAAGGGGCGTTCTTCGAGGTGCCCGAGCGCTAGGCCCGCGGCCTGCTGCTCGGGGGCCGACAGGCGCACGACGTCGGCCGGCGCGTCGGCGTCAGCCTTTTCGGGCGTGGCCTCGGTTTTCTCGGCTGTTTTCTCTTCACCGCCCGACCCGCAGGCAGTGAGCAGCAGCGCGGTCAGTAGGGTAAGTCCCACTCTCCCTAGCCGCGACGGGCGTAGAGGAGTGGCTTGATTGAATAAGGGAATCATTAGGCAGTAAGGCGTTGAATTACTGAGCGTCGCCGGCTAGCAGCGCGTCCAGTTCGATGACAGTTTGGTTATGGGCCAGCAGGGCGGCCAGGTAGTCGGTGCGCAGGCGCAGGGCGCGTTCCAGGTTGAGCAGGTATTCCGCGTAACCGGTTTCACCGGCCTTGAAGGCCCGCGTGCTGAGGCGCACAATCACAGCCGCTTGCGGCAGGCCCGTTTGCTCGTAGAAGCCTAGGCGCCCGATTTGCTCGCGGCGCTGGGCCAGCAGCTCATCCAGGCGGCCGGCCAGCTCGGCGCGGTAACGGGCGTAGCTGATTTCGGCCGTTTGCTCCTGCAAACGCGCGGCCTGCACCCGCGCCTTTTGGGGGCGGCGGTAGAGGGGCATTCCCACGGAAGCCTGCACCCCTTGAAAGCGGTCGGCCGGGCCGTAGTCACGTTCAGCCCCGCCGATGCCGCCGATAGTTTGGGGGCCTTTCAGGGACTGGTTGAAGTACCCCACCGTGAAGTCGGGTAGTCCCCGCGCCTGTTCCAGGCGGGTTTCCGCCCGGCGCTCCTGAATCTGCTGGGCTAGTACCCGCGCCTGGGGATTGGTTTGGAGCAGCGCCGTATCGCCTAGGGCGGGGGCCGCTTCCGCCGCCGTATCCAGCGCTACGGTAGCAACTGGTACCAGAGGGCGCAGCACACTGTCCGCTACCGTCACGGGGCCAGCTTGTTGGAGCAGGGCTTGCAGTTGGCGGCGGGCCACGGCGTAGTCGGTGCGGGCTTGGCGCACGAGCACGCGGGTTTCGCCCTGCTGCACCAGGGCCGTGGCGGGTTCGAGGCGGGCCACCTCGCCGGTTTTGAAGCGCAGGTTGGCCGCCCGCAGAAACTCCGAGTACAAGCTGTCCTGCCCGCGCAGGGTGCGCAGCCGGTGGCGGGCGTAAACGGCCTGCTCATAGGCCAGGCGCACTTGCCGGCGTAACTCTACCCGTGCCTGGGCGAGTTGCAGCTCCCGCCCGGTCAGGACCTGACCTGCCACCCGCGCCGCGTTGCGGTACACGCTAGGCAGGGCCAGGGGCTGGACAATGGAAAACTGGTTGTCTACTCGGTAGCTATTGTACTGGCCGACCGAGCCGTTAAGAGTCGTTTTACTGAAATCCACGGCCCCGCGTCGCAGGGCCTGTTGCGCCTGCACGGCGCGCTGAGCCGCCTGCACGGTGCCCCCCGCGCCCAAGGCCTGCGTCACGGCCTGGGCCGCGTTCAGGGGGGAGCCGGCCGCGGGCAGCTGCACATCCTGGCCCTGCACCCGGCCCGGCAGCAGGGTAGCTACCCCCATGACCAACAGCAGGCATACGGTCTGGGCAAGCGTGGGGCGCGGCGTGCTCGCGGGGGGTGCCGTTGGCTTGGCCACTCCTTTCTCACTCAGGGCGTACAGCACGGGCAGCACCAGCAGCGTCAGCAGCGTGGCCGTGACCAGGCCGCCGATAACCACCGTGGCTAAGGGGCGCTGCACTTCCGCCCCCGCCGAGGTAGCCAACGCCATCGGCAGGAAGCCCAGGGAGGCGACCGTGGCCGTCATCAACACGGGCCGCAGCCGCACTTCCGTGCCCTTGCGAATGCGCTCGTAGAGGTCGGTGACCCCTTCGGCTTTCAACTGGTTGAAGTAGCCAATAAGCACAATACCGTTGAGCACCGCTACCCCGAACAGGGCGATAAAGCCCACCCCGGCCGGGATGCTGAACGGCATACCCCGCAGCCACAGGGCCAGCACTCCGCCGATGGCCGAGAGGGGTATAGCCGTGAAAATCAGCAAGGCCTGCTTCACGGAGTTGAACGTAAAGAAGAGCAGCACGAAAATGAGCCCCAGCGCCACGGGCACGGCAATGCTGAGCCGGTCGGTGGCTTCGCGCAGATTCTCAAACTGGCCGCCGTAGGTAGTGTAGTAGCCCGGCGCAAACCGGACTTGCTGACTTAAGCGCTGCTGCACTTCGCGCACCACCGTTTCCACGTCCCGGCCCCGCACGTTGAAGCCGACCGACACCCGGCGCTTGGTGTCGTCGCGCTGAATCTGGTTCGGGCCCTCAACCAGGGCCACGGTGGCGACCTGCTCCAGCGGCACCTGCTGGCCGGTGGGGGTGGCGATGAAGAGCTGGCGCACGCTGTTGATGTCGCGACGCAGGTCGCTGCGCAGGCGCAGCACCAGGTCGTAGCGCCGCTCCTGCTCAAATATTTGCCCAGCGGTCTGGCCGGCGAAGGCGGTTTGCACCGTGCGGTTGACTTCGCTCACGCTCAGCCCAAAGCGGGCCAGGCGGGCGCGGTCGAGGCGCACTACGATTTGGGGCAGGCCGGTGACCTGCTCCACGTACACGTCTTCGGCACCCGGCACCCCGCGCACCACGGCCCCTGCCTGACGGGCATAGTCGGCCAGCTGGGTGAGGTCCTCCCCGAAAATCTTGAGTACCACATCCTGCTTGGCGCCCGAAATCAGCTCGTTGAAGCGCATCTGGATGGGCTGCTGGAAGCCGAAGGTGACGCCGGGAATTACGCCCACGGCCGCCGCCATCTGCTCGGCCAGGTCGGCTTGGTTGTCGGCTTTTTTCCAGTCGGCCTGGGGCCGCAGGATAACCATGACGTCGGCCGCTTCGACCGGCATGGGGTCGGTCGGAATCTCGGCCGCGCCGACTTTGGCCACCACTTCCTTGACCTCATCGGGAAACTGCCGCTTCAGAATGCCGGCCGCTTGCTGGCTTTTCTCGATGGTATACTCCAGCGAGGAGCCGGGCAGCGTGCGCAGTTCCACAGCGAAGTCGCCTTCCGCCAATTGGGGAATGAACTCCCCGCCTAGGGTGCGGAACAGCAGGAATGCCCCTGCTAGCAAGGCCACGGCTGTGCCAAGTACCAGGGTTTTGTGACGCAGTGCACTGGTTACTAAAGGGTCGTAGCGCCGGGTAAGCCAGCCCAGCATTCGGTCGGAAATGGTAACCTTGGGGTCCGCGTTGCGACTCAGCGCCAGTGCCGACATCATGGGCACGTAGGTGAGCGAGAGCATAAAGGCCCCCAGAATAGCGAAGGCCACGGTCTGGGCCATCGGCCGGAACATGCGCCCCTCAATGCCCGAGAGCGCCAGCAAGGGCAGGTACACGATGAGGATGATGATTTCCCCGAAGGCGGCCGAGGAGCGGATTTTGCTCGCGGCTTGGTAGGTTTCCTCGTCCATCTGCTCGCCCGAGAGCCGGCCCGTCAGCCCGGCCCCGCCGCCGTGCAGGCGGTGCACGATGGCCTCGACGATAATTACGGCACCGTCCACAATCAGCCCGAAGTCAATAGCGCCGAGACTCATCAAATTGCCCGAGACGCCGAAGAGGCGCATCAGGCTGATGGCAAAGAGCATGGCCAGCGGAATGACCGACGCCACCACCAGCCCGGCCCGCCAGTTGCCCAGGAAGAGCACCAGCACGAACACGACGATGAGCGCGCCTTCGAGCAGGTTCTTTTGGACCGTGTGGATGGCGCGGCCCACTAACTCGGAGCGGTCCAGATACACGTCCACTGTCACCCCCTTGGGCAGCGTCTGGCGAATGGTGGCCATACGCTGCTTGACGGCTTTAATCACGTCGTTGGCGTTGGCCCCTTTGAGCATGAGCACGATGCCCCCGGTCACTTCGCCCTCCTGGTTGCGGGTCATGGCCCCGTAGCGCACGGCCGAGCCTAGTTGCACGGTGGCCACGTCGCGCACCAGCACGGGCAGCCCGTTTTGGGTGGTGCGCACCACGATATTGCCGATGTCAGCGGGGGTTTGGGCCAGGCCTTCCGTGCGGATGTAGTAGGCCGTGGGACTGCGGTCGATGTAGGCCCCACCCGCGTTCTGGTTGCCCTGGCTCACGGCCTGGTACACTTGGTCCACGGTGACGCCGGTAGCTTGCAGGCGCTGCGGGTCCAGGGCTACTTCGTACTGTTTGAGCAAGCCGCCGAAGCTGCTCACATCGGCCACGCCGGGCGTACCTAGCAGTTGCCGGCGCACTAGCCAGTCCTGAATGGAGCGCAGTTCGCGGGCATCATACTGCTTTTCGTAGCCCGGTTCGGCCCGCACCAAATACTGGTAGACCTCGCCCAGACCGGTGGAAACCGGGGACAGCTCGGGTCGCCCGATGCCGGCCGGAATCTGACTTTCGGCTTCCAGCAGCCGCTCGCTGACTTGCTGGCGGGCCCAGTAAATATCGGTTTTGTCCTCGAAGACAATGGTCACGACCGAGAGGCCGAAGCGCGAGAACGAGCGCACCTCCTGGCGGCCGGGAATGGTGGCCACGCTCTGCTCGATGGGAAAGGACACGAGCCGCTCGATGTCGCCGGCCGCCAGCGAGGGGGCCACCGTGTAGACCACCACCTGGTTGGTGGTAATGTCGGGCACCGCGTCGATGGGCAGGTGGGTGAGCGAGTAGCCGCCCCAGGCCACCAGGGCCAGGGTCAGCAGCCCGATAATGAGTTTATTGTGGATGGAGAAATGAATCAGCCGGTCGAACATGAAGCCGCTGGGGAGTAAAAAGCCTAACCATGGGAAAGACTTTCCGGCGCGCTTAACATTGGCTATCAGATGGATAGCACGTAAACGCACGGCAGCCAGCCCCGCGTTTGACAGGGCCGGCCGCAAAAGCCGGAAAGTAGGAAATGGTTAGACCCCCTGGGGCGGCAGCCACGGGGTGACCGGGGCGCGGGTCTGCACGGCGGGCACAGCCCGAACGCTGAAGCGTTGCGCCGAGTAAAGCGTTACCGGCCGGGCGACGAATGCCAGGGCCGGAACCGGGGGCATGGCGAAGCCCGCGCAGCAGTGGCACTGACACAACGGGGAGCACCAGTCGATGCCGCCCTGGGAGGTGCCTCCTTGGTGGTGCGCGGCCCGCATAGTGGTGCCCACAATGGGGGCTACGCTCGGCTCCACGTCGGAGCAAGGCAGGCAGCCGAGCACCGAGAAGTAAAGAGCAAAGAGCAGAGCCAAGACGCGCATTAGGGCAAAGGTACGAAATGTGAGAGCCAGTGGTTGGGCGTTTGGCTTTAGGAAGGATGGCGTTGCGTAAGGCGTGAGGATACCGACTCGACTCGCTTTTCTTCTGCTTCCAGTTAGTTGACCAGCAGCAAATCTTCTAGTCGGGTTGTGAAAGCGGGAGAGCGCCATTGCGCCTTACCCTCCCAGGCCGGCCGGTTGCTGCCTCCAGGTACGGCTGGCTCTGCTGGCGCTGGCAGTGCCGTGGCTAGGCGTACTGTACCGCGGCCGAAACGCTGATTTAGTGCGTCGAGGCTGGCCATTAAGCCTGGTCGGCTAGCCTGCGAAGTCTTTTCTTCCCTTTCGTTATCCGGCTGAGTGGCGGCAGGAGGGGAGCTGAATAAGCTGAGCTGCTGGCCAGTACCGGGAGGCTCCAAGCCGTCGAGAACCACGCCGGCCTTGTGGTAAGCAGTACCCGGTTCCCACAACCGGCCGAGTAGGGAACTGGCGTAGCTGAGCAATACCGTCGTATCGGCTGTCGGGCCGCCCGGTAAGGTCAAAGTAGCTGACCGGGAATAGGGGGGGAGCACGTGCGGCGCGAAGCGATTCTTACTGATGTACACCGTCAGCACGTAGGCGATATCCCCTTGCGCCCGAAGCTTTTCGGCTGCTCGCGAAAGGAAGGTTGTCACTGCCGCCAGCACATCGGTATATCCGGTCAACGGCCGGCCGAACGTGCGCGAGCAACTGATGCTTTGCCGGCTGAGGGTTCCGTCTTCCGAAGGGTGCAGGCCCGAACAGGGGCGGCCATGTAGTTCCTGCACCAATCGTGCTCCGACGACGCCTCCCAGATGCTTGCGGGCCCACGCGTCAGAAACGCGGGCTAAATCGGCGGCTGAGTCAATGCCGGCGGCCATGAGCTTTGCCGCGTATTGGCGGCCAATACCCCACACGTCACCCACCGCCACTTGCCTGAGAGCCCAAGCTTGGCGCTCAGCCGAGTCTAAGTAGAGTACTCCATCTAGGTCCGGTAGCTTCTTAGCCAAGCGGTTGGCAAGCTTGGCCAGCGTCTTGGTGGGGGCGACTCCGACGCAGGTAGGAATACCGGTGCGTCGTTTCACATCGGTTCGGATGGTGTGAGCCAGATTATCCAGGCGGCCCAGGTAGGGAGTCAGATGCTGCTCCAGCCCATGCAAGTCCAGAAAAGCCTCGTCAATCGAGTAAATCTCGATAGCCGGTACTCGCTGAGCGATGCAGTACATGACCCGCGCACTCATAGAGCCATAGAGGGCATAGTTGCTAGAGAACACGGCCGCGTTATTGGCTTTCAGCAACTCCTTCACCTCAAAGTAGGGCGCGCCCATCTGGATGCCGAGCGCCTTCACCTCGGCGCTCCTACTCACAACGTTCCCATCATTGTTGCTCAGGACCACTACCGGTCGCTTTTCATAGCGCGGCTGGAATACGCGCTCGCAGCTCACGTAGAAATTATTGGCGTCTACTAGTCCGAACATACAGTGTGGGTTTAGTCGCGCGTCCGCAGCAGCGCCGCGAGCTTACCGGGTACCAATTCGTGCAGCATATGCGTGACTACCCCCCAAATGCTAACCTCGTCAGTATCCCGAATCTCGTAAGGCTTAAAAGCGGGATTCGCGGGCATGAGCCACCAAGTACCCCCTTTGCAAACCAACTGCTTGACGGTGCATTCGCCCTCCACCACGGCTACCACGATGTGGTTATGGTCGGCTTCCATCTGTTTATCAACTGCTAGCAAGTCCCCCGCGTGAATCTCCGCGCCGGCCATACTCTCGCCCGCGACCCGTACCAGGTACGTCGCGTCGGGATGGCGAAGTAGCAGCCGGTTTAAATCAAACAGCTCATCTTCAAGGTGGTCAGATGCTGGAGAAGGAAATCCCGCAGGTACGGTGCAGCTGAAAAGCGGCAGGAAGAAGGGGGTTTCGGTTGCTACAACCGGGATTAATTCAACATCACTCATCGACCAGAATAGCTAGTGGAGGTCGCAAGTATACGTTATTGCCAAGCAAATTAGTTTTAACTTGGCTAAAATAAATAGTATGTATATTCGCTACTGAGGAGAATTAGGCTATTGCGCAGATTGGGAGAACGACCTACCATTCGAAAAAGCCACGGCCAGAACTTACTTATCGGAAGGGAGGAAGCATCGCGTAAATCCTTCGCCTGAGCCAGGTAGTTTTGCTCCACCAACTACCTCACTTCTCTGCTGCGCTGCCCGGGAAGAAGTAGATTATCGAAACACCCCTCCCTTAATGGCTAAAAGTGCCAGCCCCTCGTCTTCAACCAGTAGGCCAGTTGTACCGACTCCTGAAGCCGATTTTGACTTAGCTGCTTTAGTGATTCCACCAAACTTGTCCATAGAGGAGAAGTTGCAGGCTGTTGAGCGACAGCTTGCCACCTTGTCAATGGAGGTCTGCGTTGTGCTCGATACCGAAGGAGAGGAAGTGCTTAGAGTACAGGGCAGCGATTCCAGCGTGGAATTTACCAATCAGCAGGTAGGGCAGGCATATGGGGGTTACATGACGCATAATCATCCGGCAGGCACTGGATTGAGCTGGCGCGACGTGCGAACCGCCCACCATTTGAACCTGTTGCAAATCCGAGCCGTTTCTAATCTAGAGCCGCCCGTGGTGCACGTACTGACCCGGCCCGCTGGCGAGTGGGCTACCCAGGAATGCGAACAGCTATGCGTGAGTGAGTTCAATCGAATTAAGACCAAGTTTGGAATGCCGGGAATAGCCCCAGAAGATTACCCGGTTGGTTTAAAGAAGAAAATCAACATCCGCCTGGGCAAGTTCGCGGCAACTCTCGTAAATAAGCTACATTTGCCCTACCACACAGTTATCCTGTCATGAATCTTCCATCTCCTTTCGCTTTCATGTCTGAAAAGGCACAGGATAACTGGCTCAGTGAGTTTCTCACTGCTCCTGAAGAGGCGAGGAAGGAAGCCAAAGCTTTACCAGTGAAGCGTAGCAGTAAGAATGAGAAGCCATCTTCTCGCAAGCTGCTCCTGAAGAAGTAACCAGGCCTGTTGCGGCAGCCAAGCTGATGAACAAACGTAGGCCATGCCCTGCGAGAGTAGCAAGCTATGCCGCTTGAACAATGCCGGCCGTCGAGGGCTTCTTTGGTGGAAAAGGTGAACAGGGCCATCTGCAATGCGGCCTGTAGCAGGGCCACACGTACGTATAGGGGGTGCTACATCTGACTTTTGTGCTTAGCATTGTTCAAAACTTGCGACCCTCAGCAAGCAACCTACTATAGAGCATGAATATAAAGGATAGGGTATTTTCAGTGGTGCCGAGGGAGAATAGCGGTCCAATGGCTTCTAATAGATTTGATTTTCAAAAGAATTGGGCGATTACTAAAATATTAGAGCTTCATGCTAAGCCGGGAGATTATTTAGTCAGTTTTGAATACCACGACGATATTATCGTTTTTGACTCTAGCTCTGACCCTAAGAAAATATCATTCTATCAAGTTAAAACCAAGACAGAAAAGGCTGCTCACTGGACTGTTAATGCGCTAATCAAGAGGGAGAGCGGAAAAAAAGGCCCGTTAAATTCTTTTATGGGTAAATTATATGACAACATCATTAAACACAATGATGATGTTTTATCTCTAACTTTTGTAACTAATTCAAGAATAAAAGGCAAGCTTTCTAATGATGTGAGTTGTGCAGATATCTCAGGATTCTGTTGCAATCAATTGTGTGACAAAGATTTGAGTACAATAATAGATGCATTGAAGGCAGAACACTCATTGAATGACCTTGGCAATTTCAAGAATATAATGTTCTTCAAGTTAGGGGAGTTAGATATCAACCACCATGACCAATTAGCAAAAGCGCAATTAGCGGACTTCATTGATTCCAAATTTCCTGGCGCCAAATATCAGATTGTTCCTCTATATAAAAGCATATTTGATGAAGTTAGAAAGAAGAGTAACGTTGAAGAAGTGATAGTGGACTTCGAAACACTTAAGAGGAAAAAGTCAATTAGCAGGGATGATTTCGACAAGTACTTGGAAGTAGTAACTAAGAATTCATCAATTGAATCTACAATGGCTTCTATTGAAGGAAGACTAAACGCAGAACAGGTCAGCGTGAGCTTCATAAAAACATTCAAGCGCTATGCGAAGCTATTTGAGATAGAACGCATGAACCATGCAAATCGGATGCTCAAAACTGTTATTGATGAGTCTAACCTAATTGTCAAGGCAAGTGCTTGTGATGAAGCGACGCTTTGGGCAACCTTGGATTGCTTATTTGCGGAGGTGAAGAAGACTATTGCTGCAGCTAGCTTTATAGAGGATGATTATTTGAGAACGATACTCCTTTTTCACTTCTACGAACAATGATAAAAGGCAACTTCAAGCAACTCGTTCACACACTGCGAAATTGGCCAAATGAAGGCATTTTACTTAAAAGAGATACTGCTTCTATCCCAAAAGGAAAAAAGCGCCCTAAGCTTAACCTTCGACAAAAGAAGGACGGTGATAGTGGGAATGAATAGTACAGGCAAATCTTGCCTGATGAAATCAATCTACTATACGTTTGGAGCGCAGCCGCATCAGCTACATCCAAGCTGGCAGGATGCAGAAGTAGTTTCTATAGTTCGCTTCACAGTAGACAGAGTTCCCTATGCTATGATGAAGCAGGGTAACTTTTTTACTCTATTCGATTCGGAGGGAGAAGTGCAATTCCAATCGACCAAAGTGTCTGAGCTAGGAAGTGTATTAGCAGACCTATTTGATTTTAAAATCAAACTAGTAAATCAAAAGGCAGAAATAGTTATCCCCCCGCCGGCTTACCTTTTCTTACCTTATTATGTTGACCAAGATTTGGGGTGGGCCAAAAATTGGTCTTCTTTCGACCGTCTTTATCTGCCTAACCCAAAAGGCGACCTTGTTAGCTATCATACAGGGCTTAGACCTAATGAGTTCTTTGAAGCAAAGGGAGAAATAAAGCTAATTGATGAGAAAATTAAAGTTCTTTCCACCGAAGAGAAAGTAGTAAAAGGGCTACTAGCAAATCTGAGGGAAAAAATTGCTAAAACTGAATTTAGCGTAAGTATCGAAGAATTTCAGAAGGAACTATCTGACTTATTAGTAGCATGTGAAGACCTGAATATCTCACAAAATAAAATCAAACATGATTTAGCACATCATTACAATGCGCGAATCAGTGTTGATTCTCAATTAGAGATAACTAGACGAGCTCTTGAAGAAACTCAGGAGGATTACACTTATGCAGTGGAAACACTCAATGATGTGGTCTTGTGTCCCAGCTGTGGTGCTGAATACGATAACTCTTTTGCAGAGCGCTTCGATATGGCTCAGGATGAGCAAAAGTGTTTAGACCTGATAACAGAATTGAAGGAAGAGTTAGTGGCAATTGATAACAACATATCAGTTGTATCGGAACAGTTCAGCAATAATAATTATATTATTCATGATATCGAGAAACGTTTGGGAGTCAAAAAAGAGGAAGTAAAGCTTAAAGACTTGATAGCTAGTGAGGGCAAGCGTGAAATCAAGAACATGCTTGAAGAAGAGGTTG
>Ga0325400_1003873_pt1 | contig 13709 bp, 24 predicted proteins | sample PopdelMetagenome_2_FD_205662 | JGI IMG/M metagenome (GOLD analysis project Ga0325400, IMG submission 205662) | Populus deltoides microbial communities from Bellville, Georgia, United States - Xylem-PdKOR-R1 | ecosystem: Host-associated > Plants > Phyllosphere > Stem > Wood/Secondary xylem... | reverse complement strand
AGCGACCCGCGGCCTGCTCGCTCTCCATGAAGGCAACGCCCCATGCGGCGAGCTGCTCGGGCGACGGCTCGCCCTCATCGGTGATCGTCTTGTCGGCCGGCGCCGCCTCGCCCAGCGCGACCACCGGCTGAGCATTGTCGAACAGTTTCCTGAACGCGTCGACCGGCGCCAGCTCGTCGCCGAGCTCACCGAAGCTGACCACCGCGAGCGGCTGCAGCGCACCCAGAAGGCCGACAACCAGGTCCTTGCCGGCAGGCGCCAGCTTGGCCTCGTCGATCAGCCCCTCGGCGAACGCGACGTGCTCGTCGCGGGTGCGCAGCTGCTCGGCGGCGATCAGCGTCGCCTCGCGCTCGATGAGACCGGCCTCGCGGGTCGTCGCGGCGGCTTCACGATCGGCGATCGCGGTTTCGCGCTCGGCCAGCGCGATGGCTTCGGGGGTGTCGGTCACGGCAGGCTCCTGTTCGGGGATGGTGATGGCCGTCTCGTCGTCGGCCGCGAAGGCGGGGATCAGGCCCAGGCCCTTGATCGCGGGCGCCATCGCGCCGAGCAGCCCGACATGCTTCAGGCTGAAGCGACCGGGCTTCGGGTTCGCGGGGTGGGTGGGCGGATAGTAGGAGGCGGAGACCTTGCGGTACCGCTTGGCGCCGACCGCCTCCGACAGCTCGGGCGTCACGTCGCCGGGCACGGCCTGCAGCGTGTCGCCGGCCATTCGCAGCCCACCGACCCAACCCATGGCGGGATCGTCATGCTTGGGGTGGCCGAAGACGAAGGGCGCGGGGTCGGCCGGGTCGTAGGCCTCGGCCATGTCGACCAGGTCGGCACGGGTGACGGTTACCCGCGTGCCGTGGATGTCCACGAACGTGCCGGGTCGCAAGATGTTGATCGGTTCGGGTGCGGCGGTGACCATGGCGCCGCTGTACGGGTGCGCGAACCGGAGGCCGGGCTTCCGACAACGGAAGCCCGGCAGATCAGGGGTCAGAGGTCAGCTGGCCCGTTTGCCTCCAGCAGCGGCAAGGGCAGCGTCGGATCGGGCGGCGGTGGCGGCTCCAGCCCGAATGGCCAGGGCTCGGTGACGCCGAACCTGCCCGGCACATGGTGCATCGTCGCGAGCACCATGTCGGGCGCGATCACCACCCATCCGCGGAACAGCCGCTCGATCAGCCGATCGACCGCGATCTCCACCTCCCGCTCCGGCCGCAGCTGGAGGGCGGTGCGGACATAGCGGGGCAGCACCTTGAGCTGGATCTCCAGCTGCATCCGCAACTCGGCTTCGCTGATATGCCTCATGCGTCACCCCGACGCTGGTGGTGGCGAATGACGTCGCTCCGGTGCGGCGGATCGCGCTGGATCATCGCCGCGGCATCGAGGTAGATGCAGCGGTCGTCGCGATCGCGCCGGGCGTTATGGCTGGCGAGCGCATCCGCCACCACCTCGCGCAGCGAGGCCCGCCACGGCCAGCACAGGTCGAACACCCGCAGGCGGAAGCGCGGATAACGGTCAGTGGGGTGGCGCAGGATCACCGCCGCCCCGGGTCCGTCGTGCGACACCTGGCGGGGCGGCCAGGTACGCCGGTCGCGAAGCGGCGACCTCATGCGCGCCCCCATTCGCGCTCCGCCGCCTCCAGCGCCTCAAACGTGTCGCCATCAGCGCCCTTCGCTTCCAGGTGGGTGCGGACCTGGTTGGGATCGCCACCCTTCGGGAAGCGGGGGTCCTTGCTCGCCTGGTCCGCCAGCAACCCAATCCAGTCGTGTCGCCGCGCCTGCGACACTAGCCATCCGCCAAACGCATCAGTCATGTTCTTCGACTCGCCATGTGGAACATATCAGGAACATGGCGGAACGGACGTTCGGAGTCGAGAGCCTCTTCCGGCGATGCAGATCGATGTGCCGATGTGAGCCATTCACAGCCTCGCAGGACGGCGACCGGCATCGTCGCCGCACTCGGGGCTTGCGAGGCGCTGATCGCGTTCTAGAGGCCGTCGGATGCCCGTTCTTCTTGCCTGCGCCCTGATCGCGATCGATGGCGACACGCTGCGCTGCGGGCGCGAGCGCATTCGCCTGATCGCCATCGATGCCCCGGAGCTGCCGGGGCATTGCCGGCGCGGGCGATCATGCGCGCCCGGCGATCCCAAGGCGTCGCAACGGTCGCTGGCGTTGGTGGCGCGCGGTCGCGCCCGGATCGATCGGATCGGCCGCGATCGTTACGGGCGAACGCTGGCGACCGTCCGGGTCGACGGAGTCGACCTCAGCTGCCACCAGCTGCGCACCGGTCAGGCGCTCTATCGAAAACGCTGGGACCCCGGCGAGCGGGTGGCGCGGCAATGCCCGGCGGTCACAGGCAACAGCTGAACCGCGGCGACGCGGCGAAGGTGCGCCCGCCCCGCTCGCGGCGTACCGCATCCAGCGTCGCCATGCCCCGCGCGATGTCCTGCCGATCCTGCAGCCGCTGATCGCTCTCCATCTCACCGTCCACCTCGCGAAAGCCGCACTGGCCGGATCGCTCCGCGGCCCGGTCTCCGGTGTAGCGGATCGTCACCGTCCGCAGCGCAAGCCGCCGCCGCGCCCAGAGCGTGTGCTCGAGCTGCCACAGTTCGGCGCGCGGATCGTCGGCTGCCGGTCGCACGAGGCCGATCGCCCGATCGAAAGCCGCCACCGTCGTCGCTGGGCCGACCTCCTGGACGGCGGAAATCCGGCGGTAGCTGTCCGGGCTGTCGAGCCGCCCCGACAGATGCGCCTCGCAGATCGCCAGGGCGCGATCGGCGTTGTCGGCCTGGAGCCCCGCCTGACCCTCCGCACCGATGGCGGCGATCGCCGCCACGACGATTGCCTTGCCGATCACAGCCACTTTTCGGTCCAGACCGCCCGGCCGACGAACTCGAACCGCTGGTCGGACAGATCAATCTCCTGGTCCTTGTAGGCGGGATTGCTGCTGACCAGCCTAACGGTCCGTCCCTCCATCTGGATGCGCTTGATCAGCAGGGTATCGTCGACCCGGACGACAGCGATGCCGTCGCGCCGACCGGAGTTTCGGTCGATCATCACCGAGTCGCCATCTCGGAGGTCGGGCTCCATGCTGTCCCCGGCGACCCGCACGATCGCGAGATCCGCATCACGCCCCAATTTGCTCGCAAGGGTATCGCGGTCGAACGGGCGCGCGCCGATCGCCTGGTCGTCGGTCAGGAAGCGGCCTGGGCCGGCGGCCACCTCGATCGGATAGATCGGCACGTCCACCCGGTCGGTCTCGTCATCTGCCGCGCCGACCAGGTGCAGGGGCGTGACATTCAGGTGGGCGGCCATCGCCATGACCCGCTGCTCGTCGGGCGTGGCGCCGCCCGCGACGTACCGCTTCAAGGTGGCGATCCCGATTCCGACCGCCTTCGCGAGCGCCTCCTGCGTCAGCCCGGCCTCGACGATCGCCACCTTGAGCCGTCGACCTTCTGCAGCTCCCCAGATCATCGCGCGAACGCCAGCGCAAAAAAAGCTGCTGATCTGACTTGCGCATGACATGATACGTTCGTATCGTGCGAGCGCACTAAGGGGATCGCAATGGCTGCTGATTGGCACCCGGAAGATATCAAGGCGGCGGTACGAAAGCGCGGGATCACGCTGGCGGATGTCGCTCGCGGTGCCCGCCTGGGTGAAGCCGCCCTCCGGCTCGCCCTCACCCTTCCGCGCTCGGAAGCCGAGAAGGCGATCGCCGCTGCGCTCGATGTGCACCCGATGGAAATCTGGCCCTCCCGCTACCATGCCGATGGCGCCCGTCGCCGTCCGCAGCCGGTGGATAACTACCGGGTCACCGCCCGGTTTGGCAACGCGGCATGACGCTGCGGCAACCGTCCCGATCTGATGCGATCGGCTCATGCTGACCGGACGTTCGCACCTGTCTGCGCAGGAGATCGCCGCGCTGGCGCTCGACGGACTGCCCGAAACCAAGCGCGGGGTGCAGCTGCTCGCCGAGCGCGCGGGCTGGACGTCGATCCCGCGGGTCGGCCGCGGCGGTGGGCGGCTCTACGCGATCGGCGACCTGCCCGAACGCGCCCGCCGCGACCTCGCCGATCGCTGGGCGGCCTCGACGCCAGCGACGGGACCCGGCCGGCCCAAGGGCACGGACTATTTCACCCGTCACCCTGAGGTCGCCGACGCGGTCGAAGCGCTGCTGGCAGAGCGCGCGATCGCGACCTCGAGCATCTACGAGCTGCTCGGCACGCGCTTCGCCAGGCTGCCGTCCAAGCGCACCGTCGAACGGTTCGTCGCACGGCTGGAGGCGGAGAAGCCCGCGCTTCTCGCCAGCGTGCGCGACCCGGATCTCTACAAGTCGCGCTATCGCGTCTCGATCGGCCGCGCCGATGCCGGGGTCACCCACGCCCACCAGGTCTGGGAGATCGACACCACCAAGGCGGACGTCCTTTGCAAGGAGGGTCGCAAGTCCATCCTCGGCATCATCGACGTGTGGTCGCGCCGCACCTTCTACCTCGTCGTCGACTCCGAGAGCGCCCAGTCGGTCCGTCGCACGCTGACCGCCGCAATCCGGAAGTGGGGCGTGGTGCCCGAGGTGCTGCGTACCGACCAGGGCTCGGGCTACATCAACGCGACGATGGCGACGGCACTGCCGCTGCTCGGCATCGTCCACGATCCCGTCCCCCCGGCCAGCGGCGACAAGAAGCCCTTCGTCGAGCGAATGTTCGGCACCTTCACCCGCGAGCGCGCCTCGCTGCTCAAGGGCTTCGCCGGCCACTCGGTCGCGCAGGCGGCGAAGCTGCGCCAGGCGGCCAAGGTCGCCACCGGCCGCGCCGTCATCGTGCCCGAGCTGACCGCGGCCGAGCTGCAGGCGATCATCGACGCCTGGCTGGACGGGGTCTACCACGTCCGCGAGCACGGCGGGACCGGCGCATCGCCGATGGCGCGCTGGACCGCTTCGCCCCGCCCCGCCCGCGCCGCCCCCGACGAGGGCGCGCTCAAGCTGGCCCTATCGGCCGCGATCGGGCCGGCGCAGGTCACCAAGAAGGGCATTACCTGGAAGCGCGGGCACTATTGGGCTCCGTCGCTCGCCGCTTGGGTTGGCCGGCAGGTCACGCTCCGACGCGACGAGGACGATCTAGGCGAGCTGTACGTGTTCGACGACAGCGGCCGGTATATCGCCACGGCGGTCAACGCCGAGCGTAGCGGCCTCAGCGACGAACTGTTCGCCCGCGAGGCCCGCCAAAATCAGTCGGAGTTCATGGCCGAGCAGCGTGCCGAGCTGCGCAACAAGCAGAAGGCATTCCGGTTCGAGGACGCCGTCCAGGCGGTGCTCCGCCGCGATGCCGAGGCGGCAGGCAAGCTCGCCACCCTGCCGGTCGCCACCAGCCGCCACACCACCGACATGCTCGACAGCCTCGCCGAACCCCGGCCCGAAACGCCCAGCGCGCCCGCAATGGCCGCCGCAGCCGCCCCGGCTCGCCCACGGACCCGTGCACCCGAGCCCGCCGATCGGATCGCCGAAACCGATCGCGTCCTCGCGGCGGCCGCCGCCGGCCAAGATGTCGAGCCCGACGCGCTGCGCGCCGCGCGCACCTACGCCCAGTCCTCCGAATACCGCGCCGACAAACTGCTGCGCGCCCCCTTCGGCCGGCCCCGTCCCGGGGCGGCCACCAACCTCTCTACGCCCAAGGAGATCGCCTCGTGACCGACAGCGCCTCGCCCTTCCTTCCGAGCAGCGGCGCCTCCGCGCCCGCCATGCTCACCAACATGCGACTCGGCCTCGCCACGCTGCTCGACTGCCAGGACGCCGGCGACGGCTCGCCCAGGCTCGGTCTGTTCTACGGCCCGTCTGGCTACGGCAAGTCGGTCGCCGCCGCGACCTGCGCCGCCAGCTCCGCCGCCGCCTATGTCGTCGCCAAGTCGATCTGGACCCAGCGCTCGCTGCTGGAAGCGATCGCGGGCGAGCTGGGGATCACCCGGCTGGAGCGGACCGGGCCCCGCCTGCTCGAACAGATCGTCGACCAGCTGCTCGGCGACCCGCGCCCGCTGATCATCGACGAGATGGATCACCTCGTGAAGAAGCAGTCGGTCGAGATCATCCGCGACATCCACGACGCCGCGCGCATCCCCGTCCTGATGATCGGCGAGGAGGCGCTGCCCGCCAAGCTCAAGGCCTGGGAGCGGTTCGACAACCGCATCCTCGTCGCCACCCCCGCCCAGCCCGCCAGCGTCGCCGACGCGCTGCTGCTGCGCGATCACTATTGCCTGCGTGCCCAGGTCGAGGACGACCTCGTCGCCGCGATCGTCGAGGCGACCAAGGGCGTCACCCGCCGCGTGGTGGTGAACCTCCAGAAGGCGCAGGCCGCCGCGATCAACGCCGGGGCTGACCGCATCGGCCTCGCCGACTGGGGCGACCAGCGCTTCACCACCGGCGCCATCCCCGTCCGGAGGGCGGCATGATGTCGCTTAGCATCAACGAGCAGACGGTCATGGACGCGTTCGATCGCGGCGTGCCGCCCAACGCCATTCCCCGGCAGGTCGGCCTGCCTGCCGCCTATGTCCGGCGCGTGCTCGGCTACCTGCAGGACGGGGGCGAGGAAGGACAGGCCCGGCGCGCGGCCGAACGCGGCTCGGCGATGATGGTGGCCGCGATCGCCGCCACCGGCCGGGATTACCGCTGATGCCCTGGATGCCGAAGGTCCGCGTCAGGCGCCTGACCAAGTACGACTTCATCGTCGGCCGGGAGGGCTGGTCTATCCGGTTCGAGCTCGGCGGAGTGCTGGTCGAGATCGGCGTCGCACGTCAGGTGCGCCACTGATGCCCGGCTACGCCGTCATCGGCACCCCCGACCACGCCGTCGAGGCGCCGCTCTGGCGCGCGCTCGGCGCGGCCACGGCGCCCGCCAGCACCTTCCAGCTCCACGCGGCGACCAACGCCCACCCCAACGCGATCCAGCACCGCCTCGACCGCTGGGTCCGCGCAGGCCTCGTCACCCGGATCGAGGGGAAGCCGAAGCTCTATGCCATGAACGACGACACGCCCCGCACCGCCCTGCCGCCCCGCGTCGCGCGGGACGGCAGGGTCACCGCCCGCGCGCCTACCGCCCGGGATAAGCTGTGGCGCGCCATGCGCGTCCTGCGCACCTTCGACCTTCCGACCTTGGTCATCTCGACCGGAGTCACCCGCCGCTCGGCGGAGGACATGATCAACGTCCTCCACCGCGCCGGCTATCTACGCCAGCCGGTGCGCGGCAACGCGGCGAAGGCGACCTGGTCGACCTACCGCCTGGTCCGCAACACCGGCCCGCGTACCCCCTCTGTCAGCCACCGGACGATCGACGGCCGCGTCCAGCGCGAGCTGGTCGATGCCAACAGTGGTGCCCGGATCGACATCTCGGCCGGCGCGGCCAGCCTGCGGAGCCGCAAGGCCGACCCCGTCGCGGACGGGGGGGTAGGTTAACCATGCCTGGTAACCCTAACAGCAACTTGCAGCGCGCTCAGGCTGCCTGGGGCGCTTCCATGCCCGCATGGATCGCGATGTTGGCCGACGCCTGCGATCGGACCAACCAGACCGTCGCGGCCCAGCGCCTGGGCAAGTCGAGCCCGTACATCAGCCGCATTCTGCGCGCCCAATACCCTGGCGACCTTGACGAGGCCGAGAAGCTGGTCCGCGCCACCTTCTCCGACGAGCGGCTGATCTGCCCGCTGTTCGGCGACATGGCGCTGGCGACCTGCATGCGGAACCGGCGCCGCCCGATCCCCCGCTTCGGCGCGAACTGGACCCACGAGGCCTTCGCCCGAACCTGCCCGACCTGCCCCAACAACACCGATCTGGAGGACTGATCATGCCCGTTTCACATGACCTGCAGGACATCATCAGCGGCGTCTCCGCCGCGATCGCCGAACGCCAGAGCTGGGGCCGCACCGAACTGGAGCAGCTGCGCCGCTCGCTGAACGAAGCCGCCCGCGGCGCCGGCAAGGCCGAGCGCGCCGCGATCGCCGGGACCGGCCTGATCGACAGCCTGGTCGGCGGGATCGAACAGGGCGTCGCCGACCTCGCCGGTCTCGCCAGCCGCGCCCGCGCCGCCCAGGCGACCGGCCCGGAGGCGGGGGCCGCACGATGACCGGGCTGCAGCAGCGCCTCCTACGGTTCATCCGATCCGAACTGGAGCGCACGGGCGGGGTCGCGCCGGCGTTTACGGAGATGCGCGATCACCTCGGGCTCGCCTCCAAGAGTGGCGTCCATCGCCTGCTGTGCAAGCTGGAAGCGCAGGGATTGATCCACCGCGACCGGGGCCGCGTCCGCAACATCGTGCTGGCCGACCCCGACCTGTCGCACGTCAGCGACACCGCCCTCCTGGCCGAGACCGCCCGCCGCGGCTTGCTGCAGGTGGCACATGCCTGATCCCGTCCGCGTCACGCCCATGCGCGGCTTCACCGCCGCGGTCGCTCGCGAGCAGACGCCCGCGCCCCAGCTGCAGGCCAGCGGCATCGCGGTCGGCGCCGACGGGGCGGGGGCCGATCGGGTCATCTCGATCGCGCTTCGACACGCTGACGGCACCGTCCTGGTCGCGAACCTCAGCGAGGACGCGATCCACCGGCTGGCCTTCATGATGGCCGAACTGGTCGACGGCGAAGGACCGATCTCGCCGTCCAAGGTGCTCCATTGACCCCGCCCGCCCCGCATCGCCGCATGGGCGAGCTGGTCGCGCTGGCGGCCCGGGAGACCGGGCTGTCGGTGGCCCAGATCGTCGGGCCGTCGCGCCGAAGCGACATCGTCCGGACGCGCTTCGCCGTCGTCTGGGTCGCCTACTTCGTCCTCGGCGGATCGATGCGGGGCATCGGCCTTCAACTGGGCGATCGCGACCACACCACCATAATCAACGCCTTTACCCGCGCCGAGCAGCTGCGGTCGGTCGACGCGACCTTCCAGGCGCTGACCGACCGCCTCGCCGAGCCCTTTGCGGAGATCACCCGTGGCTGACGACGCCGACATCGCCGCCGACCTGCAGGCCATGGAGGTCACCAGCGCCCTGACCCGTGTCGCCGCCCACATCCCCACCGGCACGGCCGGCGAGTGCAACGACTGCGGCGAAACCATGCCGCGCCTGGTCGGGGGGCGCTGCGGCTACTGCCGCGACGGCCGCCGCCCGCCGCTGTCGCGCTTCGACGACGGTGTACCTGCGCGTCCGGCCCCGCCTGTCACCGCGTCGGCCGCCCCGATCGCGCCGGTGCCCGCCGCCCAGCCCGCACTTCCACCACCCGTTCAACCCGAGGAGACGACTGCCATGCCCGAGATCGACTACGCCAACGTGTCGATTCACCTGCGCGGCGACACACTCGCCGCGTTCCGCACCTTCGCCAGCGACCAGGATCTGACGCTCGGCCGCGCCGGCAGCCGCCTGATCGAGGAGGCGCTCCGGCCCAAGCAGGAGCAGGCCGCGCCGGCAGCGTCGGTTCATTGGGACGGCGGCGAACCGTCTGCAAAGGCTATCCTGCGCGAGCTGCCGAACGGCTGGCTTGCCGACGAGCTGGCCCGCCGCATGGGCGAAGGTGTGTCGACCGAAGAATACGCCGCCGCGGTAACGCGGGCCGAAAAGGCCGAAGGTCAGCTCGCGCTGATCGGCGGGGTGATCTCCGGCCATGTCCAGCAGCCCACCCATGGCTAGTCCGGCGCGAGCCCGCCAGCCGGCGCGCCGATCGGCACCGGCCGCGCCCGATCGGGTGAAGCTGATCCGCGCGATCCACGCCGCCTGCCGCCAGGCCGGCCTGGACGAGGACGACCGCCGCGCCTTTCAGGCCGGCGTGGTCGAGGGCAAGACGTCGCTCGGCGACATGGATGCGGGCGAGCTGCGCCGTGTGCTCGGCCGCCTCAACGGCCAGAGCCAGCCAGCCCCGGCTGGCCGCCCTCACATCGGCAAGGTGCGGGCGCTCTGGTGGTCGCTCTACTGGCTGGGCGAGGTTGACCAGACCGACGAGCGTGCGATCGACAGCTTCGTCCAGCGCCAGACCGGCATCGCCGCCCTGCGCTTCCTCGACCACCGGCAGGCCGACGCTGTCATCGAGGCGCTCAAGGCCTGGGTGGCGCGCGCCGGCGTCACCTGGCCCAGGCCGGCCGGCAACGCGCTCGACGCCCGCCGCGCCGTTTACGCTGAGATCCGCATGCGCCTGCCGGCCGAGCCGATGTCCGGCCTCCCCGCAGGGCTGCCCGCCCGCTGGACCGCAGCCGAACTGGATGCCGCGATCCGCGTCGTCGGCCGGCGCTGGCGCGCGGTGCTGGGGAAGGCCTGATGGCCCGCAGCCAGCTCACCCCCACCAAGCCCGCCCGCGTCCGGCGATCGCCGGAGATCGCGTGGCGGCGCAAGGGCGGCGAGCTGCCCCGGCTCGACCAGCTGCCGATCCCACGCGACGTCCGCACGGGTCCGGGCTGGACCAATCAGATGCTGGAAATGGCCGATCACATCGGCGCCTATGCCGTGCTCAGCATCGTGGCTCGTCATGGAGGCGAGCAAATCTATGTCCCGCACGATGCGGCGCTGTCGCCGTTTGCCGAGACCATTGATCGAGCCGCCGCGACCGAGATCGCCCAGGTCTATGGCGGTAACCGTCTGCTGATCCCGGTCGCCCGCGCCGCCGTGTCCCGCGCCCGCCGCGCGATCGTGATCGCCGCTGTCCGCGAGAAGAAGATCACCGGCGCTGAGGCGCAGAAGATCATTGGCACCAGCCGGACCTATATCGCGCATCTGGTCAATGCGACTGATGAAGGGAAGGATTTCGCGTCGGTCGGCGCCGCGCGGCAGTTGCCGTCCCAGCCTGACCTCTTCGCGGCCCTGCCAGACTCTGCAGTCTGAGGACGCCGCCGGTACGAGCGCGGACCACTTTTCACCCGGGAATATCGGCTATATCGTCCGCCACAGGGAGGCTTGTATGGCACGTGATCCGAAGCTCGAAGTGGCGGCTATCAACATCCGCGTTCCTGAAGACAAAGAGCGGGACTACACCGCGCTCATGCAGGCTCTCGCGAATTTACGCCAAGGCATCAAAGTTCATGGCAGCACGTACGTAGCCATTAGTTTCTTCGACCCGGACGCGAACTATGGCGTCTTTTCCAAGTACACCGAAATAGATATCGACGGGGACTGGTTCGATCTGGAGGATTTCGAGACCGCGACACCCGACAAGGTTGAGGGCATCGTAATCCCGGACAACCTCCGGCCGAACCATTCGGCCTTTCGCTTCTCTCTCGATCCTGACCTTCACGTCGTCGCATTCGAGTCGTACAGCGCCTCGAAAGGCCTTAGCGCACGTTCCGTCGGCCGCTACTTCAAGGACGCGCTGAAGGCGCCCGTCGTGGCAGATGCGTTCGGCGATGTCGAAAGCGATGTCGTCAAAAGCTATAATGAAGTGGAGCGCATTCTCTCCCTACCTCATCTCAAAGAGCTCCACATCAGCATCAGTCGGCCCAACAGTGACGATGTGGGAGAAGGCTTGGCATCGATCATTGAGAAGCGTCTCAAGGAGCAGAATGCCGACACCTATGAGGAAAGCCTGCGGGCGAAGGGTGAAAACGACATCAAGCCCAACGAGCATACGCAAAGGCTTGCTCAGGTTGCCGCCGAGAACGGAAACGTCAAAGCGAAAGCGCTGGTGAACGGTGTCTTGACCTCGCAGGAGACCGATGAGCAGCCCCTAATCGAGCGCGAGACCTTCAAGCCCGACGAACGGGACGAGGGCAGCGTCTTCGTCTCTCTAGCGTCGAAGATTTTCAGCCAGATAGCCGCAGCACGGGCCGCGCTAAAGTGAGCATACTCCAAACCGGGATGATCGCTTCGCTGCGCTTGGTCTATAGCAGCCATGGCGGCCTCCGCTCCATTTTCCGATCAGGATACTTCTGGTTCAGCGGCGCTATGACAACGCTATGTTGGCCAAGCATCAAGTCGGAAACTTGGGCGAACGCGGCTCTCAGCTCTCTGCCGACGCTGGCTGGGTTCTCGATCGCCGCATACGCGATCCTGTTTGCTGTCCTCGATGAACGTTCTAGGCGTGCGCTTTCTGCACCTGAGCCCGACTTGGATAACCGCTCTCCACTGTTAATAATCGTCGGCGTAGTGACTCACGCAGTAGTTACCCAGGTTCTCACGCTGCTGTACGCCTTCACCTTCGAGCAAAAGCCGTTGCCTCCGTCCATCGCGATTATCGCGCCGGAGACGGCGAACCATTTCTTCTCGGCCCTAGGTCTGTTCCTGTTCGTGTATAGCGTGATCCTGATCCTTGCTTCGATATTGACGCTCTTCCGCGTCTTGGAGATCAGGACTAGGGTTTAACCTATAAACAGGTGATGCGCCTTCCGGCAGCGGAAGGCGTGTAACTCGCGTGCGCGACGCCACAGCACCTCCATGATCGGCCGATCTCCCGGCCGCGGAGATGCGCGTGACCTGGTTCCAAATCTGGACAATGGCTTGGCAGGTCAGCGTCTTCCTGACGCCGATCATCGTCGGCGCCGTAGTGCTCTGGATGCGGAGCCAGTTCGTCACGAAGGCGGACGCGATCGTCGAGCGCAACCGCATCGATGGGGCTCTCGCCGCTGCCGCTCAAGCGGCCAAGGCCGAAGCCAATCGCGTCGATGCCGTCCTCACCAGCCACAAGACCGAGCGCGACAGCCGCTGGGACCACGTCCGCGACGAACTGGCCGACCACAAGGGCCGCATCGTCGCTGTCGAGAAAGACTCCGCGAAGCCGCCGTCGCGGCATCAGCTCAACAACGCCATCGCGGTCCTGCAGGGCAGCATGCATGGCGTCGAGCGCGGCCTGGGTGACGTCCAGCGCCAGATGGAGTCGCAGAGCGCCGACCTGCGCCGGCAGATGGAGACGCTGAACAGCTACCTCCACACGGTCATCGAGAAGCACCTCCAGTGATCCCGGCGAGCATCCTACCCGTCGTGCGCCGCGCGATCCTCGATCTCATGGAGGCGATTGGCGGCGAGCATAATCACGACACGCTTACCATCCTGCTGCGCGACCGCAGCCACCGCGTCGCCGGCCGCGATGTCGCCGAGCAATTGCTGTGGCTGGCCAGTGCCGGGCTGGTGAAGGCGGAGAAGCTGGGCCCGTACACCGTTGCCGAGATCCTGCCCGACGGTTGCGACGTCGCGATCGGTCAGCTCACCGTGGAGGGCGTCAGCCGCCACCGCACCCGGAGCGAGCCCTGATGGCCGGCCGCTCCACCATCGACGAGCTGCCGGACGATGTCCGCTCGGCCGTCCACGCCGCGATCGAGCGCGGGGCAACGATCGACGGCATCGTCGACCTGATCCGCGGCATGGGCGCCGACGCGTCGCGGTCGGCGGTCGGCCGCTACACCAAGAGCTTTGCCGAGCTGGCCAAGCAGCAGCGCGACATGCGGAGCGTGGCGGAGGCGTTCGGCCGCGAGTTCGCCAGCCCCGACGATCTCCAGGGCCGGATGATGATCCAGCTCATGACCTCGATCACCACCCGCGCCCTCATGCCGCACATGACAGGCGAGGCCGAAGAGGAGCTGTCGACGCTGGAACTGTCCCGCCTCGCCAAGGCGGTGAAGGATGCGACCAGCGCGTCGAAGATCGACGTCGAGCGCGAGGCCAAGATCAGGAACGAGGCCGCCCGCCGCGCTAAGGAAGCCGCCGCCGCCGACGCCACCACCGCCGGCCGCGCCGCCGGTGCGTCCGAGGAGACGCTGGCCCGCATTCGTGCCGGCATTCTCGGGATCGCGGCT
>Ga0325400_1003872_pt1 | contig 13712 bp, 11 predicted proteins | sample PopdelMetagenome_2_FD_205662 | JGI IMG/M metagenome (GOLD analysis project Ga0325400, IMG submission 205662) | Populus deltoides microbial communities from Bellville, Georgia, United States - Xylem-PdKOR-R1 | ecosystem: Host-associated > Plants > Phyllosphere > Stem > Wood/Secondary xylem... | reverse complement strand
CTAGAAAATCAGAACAGGGGAGAAGAAAAAAGAGGAAAATTTTGATAAGAAAGCTAAGTGTGAAGGTTTAAGAGCCTAACACAAAGTTTTCTTAAGTTTTGAAAGGGTAGTAAGTTATTAGAAGCATAACTTTCCAAATAAAAGAAAAAAAAAGAGTAGTTGTTCTGGGTGTATTTTCTGATCCAAAAGTAGAGTCCATGTGGTTTGGATGAGCTGTTTTGATTTGTTTTGGTTTATGTTTACAAGTATGAAAATAAGGTTTGGAATGCTTAGTAAGAAATGTTATGTTTACCTCTTTTGTTGTCATGATAGTTTAATCTAGTTTTTTTTATCTAGTTTTCTAAATTTCCTATTGATGTTCCTTATGTTTTAGAAGCTTTATAGTTTAGTTGTTTTTTTATAAAATAGTTTTGCTTTAGTTTTTGTTTGCTTATACAATGCATGCTGGAGTAAGGATGTTTATTCTGAGCTTACTAGGTTTGTGTATGACCAAAATGTTTTAAGTTGTTGTGAATTTGGAATATCTAGCATGATTTTGATGTTTTGACGTTACTATTTGAATATGTTTGTTATGGTAATGTGACTCATTGGGATGAAAAAAGCATGTTTAGATGTAAAAAATGCCAATTTCTAGGGATGACAGTGGTTGGGTTTTCTAAGCATTTTTTTGGGTTTAAGATAGTGTTTTTGAGAAGAACATTGTCTTAACCACATGATTTAAACTAGTTTTGGTCTATTTATTTGTACTATATAATTTGTTATGCTTGATTAGTTAATAATCTAAGGTTTATTTGCATTAATTAATTTTATTTATGAGTTTTATTCTTAGGGTTTTGGTTTTGAACCAAAACCTTCTATGATTAAATCATGATGATTAATTGATAATCAAAGTGAATAGATATCAAATTATTGATCCTTGAATTATTTTAACATGTTTGTGTCCTTGTTTTATTCATATCTAGTCTAGTATGAGAGCCATATTGTTAGGTTCATGTTGAATATTCTTTGCGTTTTTCATGTTTTTCTCAAGAATACTGCCTAAGCTATGTGATTTTGTCTATTTTGTTTCTTATTTGCATCCGCTTCTCCACACGACATTATTAGCTAATAACTAGGGTTAGTTTGCATTTATAACATGTATTTCAGCGTTTTAATCTTAAGATTTTGGTTTCAGATCGAAATCTTTTTGTGATTAAATTATGAAGATTTAGTGATAATCAAAGTGAAAGAACTTTATCATTGCATGATTTCCAACCTGCATTATTATAATTTATAATTTTTTTATTACCATCAACGATGCACAAAGGAGACATTTGAAAAGTTGTTTCCTACTAATAAAAAATCATCTCAACAACAATCTGTCTTTAAATTAGATGTTTCTATGAAGAAACGAAGTGAAAGATGCTAATGCTGATCATGGATAACTCGAAGGAGCTGTCCAGGAAAAAATTCGAAGCAACATCCAAGAAGCTTCTGGGACAGTAGAATGTAGAAACAGCTTGGTTTCAAGCTAGACAGGAAGAGCTTAAAAAAAGACACCAGACTGCAATTTTGGGTCTAATTCCACAGCAAGTGAAAAGACAAGAACAAGTCTTGAAAATTGAAGTACAAATTGATGAGTGCATTGATGTTCAAATTAAAGAAAGGTTGTCTAAAACAATCAAGATCGAAAAAGATGAAGTTGCAAACAAAATCTGAGCTTGTAGCAGTTCAAGTCAAGAATGAAATAAATCCGATTCTCGCCAGTCTTTTTAATATTTTCTGGAAATTTATAGATCTGGGTTCATATTTTACCAGTCTTCCACGTCCATCCCCAATTTAATTTACAAATCCTAGAACACTTTCTTCTTTAGCTAAACCCCATTAATCCCCTATTTTCCAAAATACTAAACCACCATAATACAGGACAGTAAACTAAAAAACCTAAACTTGTGTTTACAAAGTATCCAAATTTAGCCAAATTTGTTCTCCACACAATCTTCATGTGATGGTGTTAGCTCCTAAACTGTTTCTTCTTTCTAATACACTCAATGTCCAAAATGCCAGAAAAGTGGCTCTATATAAGGACTGTTCACAAAAATCAAATAATGCTTCTTCACTTCTTTCAAGCAAGAATTATACCCAAACGTGGATAAACATCTTTTTTCTTTTCTTTTCTAAACGGAAAACCTAACCAGTTCAACTTGTATCAACTCTTGAACATCAATGTTATTATCATTTCAGGTCAACTGTTTTATGTTACACCATACTGCATGGTACCATGCTTGGCACACAAATGCAGTTGCTAACAGATAACAATGCCAATATCCTCTCAGCTACCACAGATCATCACGGATCTTTATTAATTTGCAACAATAAAACAACAGTATTTGCTATTGCTCTTACCCTCTATGATAACCTGGTGAATTTCACACATCAAAGGTTAATTGTTAATCTGATTTACACCTATCTTTTTCGACAAGGGAACAGCTACAGAAGTTCTTCGGGTACATAATGGTTCCATTCAATTCATGTTTATTTGGAAACATAAAAAGTGAAAAATACTAAACTATTCTTTACCTTCCTTCTGTTATTTCAGCAAAGAGTGAAAGACTCGGTATACCAGAGCACAACACATTAGACACATTTATACATCAATCAATTATTAAAAAGGTGACAATGAATACCTGATCATCATCCATAAATTGACATCCCACCACTTCAAAAACCAATTGCTATACCTCGCTGGTTTGTCACAACAGCGCATATATGGTGTCAAAACTCCAAAGAGACCAATAATACAACAGGGTTTCCCAATTTAACAGCATATAAAATTACTGCAACTGGAATTCACTATATCCAGTCCAATTTCTTCACAACCCATTGATGGCATATAAAGCTAAAACGAATCGAACTCAAATGCCTCCACATCCCACGAATCAGAATCAAACTTCTCATTCTCGACTTGGAATCCATAACTCCCATCCCGTTGCAAGCTCATAACATGAACTTCAGAATTTGAATCTCTCCGATTCTGCAAACCTCTAGTCTTACTAATCCTACTACCATTTTTACTCCTATTATTACCACCAGCATCGAAGTTGGAAATCCCCCCCACTCTTTTCTCTTTCTCAAAACCAACCTGCCCTGAGTCAAATGCATTAAAACCACTCCCAAATCTCCTCCTATTCCCCTTCTTCCTGTGTTTACCACTAATTCTCTTTGCATTCCTCTTATCCATCCCCAATTTTCCATCAGGATTCTCCCTATACGCGCTCTCTAAAACCGACCCATCCTCATCATCCCTGCTTAATTTCCCATTAACGGACATTCCATCATTCTCATATTCACTTTCCGCTTCAGTTTCGCTTTCAGTATAGCTTTCTAATTCAGAATCCGGCATTTCACCACTCAATTCACCAAACCCAGAAGCAGAAACCTTCCCATAAGGTTTCACACTATGAACAACACCTTTAGGGAAAAACCGGGCGGAGGGAACCCCATCAGGGGTCTCAAACAACTGGGGTCCATCTCTTTCACTCCACAGATCAAACCCTCCTGGTTTCTGAAAGCGGTCGGCCAAAACCTTAACTTGTTCATCAGCACCAACAGAAAACAACTTGGGTGCTTTCTGAACAACTTCCCAAGGACGCTCTAATTCAGAAACAGAGGCTTTGAGCTCTGCCCTTTTTCTCATTTCGTAAATCTGTCTCTCCCGAGAAAGCCTAGCCTTTAGGAGTTGTTTAGCTTTGTTTTTTTGCATTCGTTTCCACTGCCACTTGGAGACTCCTCCTGGGTATGTTCTTGGGCCTCCACCCATTCGAATTATTGAGGTTTTGCGAGGGAGAGTGAGGCTCAAGGGTTTTCGAAAGAAGAGGGGGTTTTGGGATGAGAGGGTTTTATAGAAAGAGAGCTGCGTTGGGATTGAGAGAGAAGATGACATTATTGAGGATTTTAGGATGCTTGATTCTTTTGGATTTTTGCAGTTGAAGGAAACGCAATGAAGGGAGAGGAGGAAGAGCTTGTGGCTTTCGAATGTTTTTCTAGTAGATAATATTGGGGTAAATTCAGGAACGATAATGGATATTTGAATTTTTTATATATTTATATTTTATTTTTGGGTAAAAAAATCTTAATTAATTTAATTGGAGCTGTGTTTACAATATAATTTTAATAAAATCTAAAATGTTTTATTTAAAATTATTTTTTTATATATTTTTAGATTATTTTGATATACTAATATTAAAAATAAATTTAAAAATATAAAAAATATATTATTTAATATATTTTAAAATAAAAAAATTAAAAATAATTATTTATAATAATTTGTTATCATTTTTTTGATGATGTTGCCACTGTCATCAACCAACTTCCCTCTCTATCTTCAACATGTTAATTCCAATAGTAAAAATTTTCATGGGTATGTCTCTTTAATTCTCTCATCCCACCACTACTAAGGATTAAAATGTAAATTAAAGAAAATATCATCACTTACTCATAAAATCAAAAAACAATAGGGACACAAATGAAAACATAAACTATAACAACAAACAAACCTCTTGGTAAAGAAATAGTGTTTTGTCTCTAGATGATTATTACAATTGCGTTGCATTTATTTTTTTAATTCCTGCAAACCTTAAAGTTACTGTTAATGTTTTAGGAAAAAGGGGGAAAACATAAATACTAATAAAATTTCTTAGAAATTGGTAAGAAATAAAAAAAAATTAACTATTTAAAAAATCAAAGTTTCAAAATGTTTTAGGTATAAAAAATGAAAATAATTTAAAATAAATTTTCAAGATTTTAATAAATAAGAAATCCCAACAAAATAGGGTCATGCAATTTCTAAATAATATTTAAGAAATAAAAAGATACTTTTTTGAGGATAAACTTGAAATTTAGAAACTTTTAAGGAAGAAAATAATCAGAAATGTTTAGATTAATAACTTTAAAATACTCAATCATTAAAAGTTTTTAATATGTTGAAGAAATTTAAAAATCAATTAAAAATGATACTTTCAAATATCTGAGTGATAAAAATTATCAACAATTAAACTTTTGAAAAACTATGAAATAAACATTTGGAAATTCTTAGCATTCAATTTTCCAAAAAAATATTTTTAAAAAAATTGAAAACAATGATTTTTAATTTCTAGAACATTCTCCAGTCATTGAAAACAATGATTTTTAATTTTTTTTAATTATGAAAAAAAATTTTGAAAAAAAAACAATTTAGTTTTTTTCTTAAACAATTCTTATCGATTTTTATATAAAAAAAAATATTTCATTGTTTGTTATTCCACTCAAATTTTCCAATTTGTTTTTGTTGAAAAAATTAATATTTTTTGTTTTTTAAAAAGTTTTGAAAATGTTATGGTATTCTTCTTAGAATTTAACCAAATTTAGTTAATTAAATTGATTAAAATTTTCAAATTACTAAGTAAATTAGGATGAATTATATATCTTTTCTATATTATTACAATATAATAGGCAACTAGATACACTAGAAAAGTAATTACAATCCTTACAATACAATATAATCATATTCATTGAAGGAAATTATAATCAATTGTTATAATTAGAAAAATATAAACTTGTGACTCATACTAACACTCCCCCTTCAATGTTTTATAATATTTTTATAAATTAACTATTTTTTTAATATTTTATAAACTAAAACTTCAATCAATCTCTAAATGTTTAGTTCAATCATGTTGTATCAAATTATATATAATCTTTAGAAATGATTGATTATCATAATACAACTTCATAGCTTCTTTAGGAAGAAAACCAAGATTCTTCATAAGCTATTTTAAACCATAATAATTCCTAATACTTTTTACCACTATTTTATATTAAGCTTTAGTGCTAGATAACAAAAATAACATTTTGTTTCTTAAAACTAGATTACATTTAACAAAAGTGAACTATCAATTGTTGAATGTCATTTTTATCATTTTGCATCACAATTTGAATCATAGTATTTAATAATATTTGCATGATTATTCTTAGAAAATATAAGACCCTTTCAAGGTATGACTTTAAAGACCACAAGATTATAAAACCAATATTCATATGAACTTCACTCGGATTATATATAAAATGACTTACCACACTAATAATATAAGCAATATTTAATCAAATATGTGATATATAAATCAATTGACCCACTAGTCTTTGATATCTTTCCTTTTTAGCTGGAACTTGATCAAGAAGTTCCTCAAGGCTAATCCTATTTTATAGGTGTATAGATAGGCTAACATCCAAGCATAATTGTTACCTCTAATAAGTCTAAAATATATTTTTATTGTGACAAGAATTATCCTTGTTTGGACATGATAATTTTAATGCTCAAACACATTTTAAATTTTCAAGGTCTTTTATATCAAATTTAAATGCCAAATAAGTTTTTAATTTTTTCATCTCATCATATCATTACTCATAACAATCATGTCATCTATATAGATGAAAAATGCATTTATTTTTTATTATGTTTAAAAAAAAAACATATGATTTACATTGCTTTGAGTATAACCATATTTCTTCATAGTTAGTTGATATCTTTTAAATAATGCTATTGATGATTGTTTTTAATCATTCTGAGACTTTTTTAACTTACACACCAAACTTGTATTATTGGAGGCAGTATACCCGGGTGGCAATTTTATATAGATTTCATTGGATAAATCTCTATGTAAAAAGATATTTTTGGCATCATATTTTTGTAATAGCCAATCAAAGTTTGCAACAACAAATAATAAAATTGAATAGTATTTAACTTTGCAATGGGTGCAAAAGCCTCATTATAATTGTTACTATAAGTTTATGTAAAGCCACAAGTAACTAACATTGTTTTATACTGATCAATAATGTCATATGGCTTATACTTTACCGTGAACACCTATTTATATAAAACATGTTTCTTTTCATCTGGCAAGGTCATAACATCCCATATTTGGCTTCTGTTTTCTAGTGCTTGCATCTCTTTAGTTATGGATTCTACCCATTTGGAATCATTCAACGCTTCTTGTACCCTTATAGGAATAGAGACAACTGACATTTGATTCACAAAACCTTGAGTAGCTTGAGGTAAATGCATGTAGAGAAAAAATCAGCAAAATACTTTACATTCTCTGAGCTTTTAGGTGAATGTCTTTCTAGTGGTTCTCCTTCATTACTCCAAAGAGGTAATTGAATTAATAGCATCACAATCTATTGTTATCAAAGCATTAGTTGGCATTCTTGACCAATTAGCACTACTTTAGCACATGTCTCATTCGAAGAGGAGAAATGGATATCGAAGAAGAAAAAAACATTTTTATTTTAGAAAACATGACACCCATAATCATACAAAATCATCAAGTAGGATGATGATAGCACTTATATCCCTTTTTATAAGACATATACCCAATAAACACATACTTCAATGCACACAAATCAAGCTTTGTATGTTAATATTTATGAAGGTGAACAAATGCAACACTCTTAAAAACTCTCATTGCTAATGTTAAGTTGGAAGGAATATTAACATAAGTAGAGAGTTTTTTCAAAGATGTTTTGAATTTAAGAGCACTACTAGGTACAAGTTTCATAAGATAAATAACATGCACGATAACATCTCCTAAAAAAATAAATTGCATATGGGCAACAATTAGACATGCATGTGTAATCTCAAGCATATAATGAATTTTTTTTACTACACTATTTTATTGGGGTGTAAAAGAACATGTTGTCTTATAAATAATACCATGATCTTGGAAATAAGTTGTAACACATGATCGAAAAATTCTCCACCATCATCGGGCCTTAGAGCTTTTATATTAGTAGAAAATTGAGTTTGTATCATCTTATGAAATACATGGAAGCATTCATAGACATCAATTTTATTTTTCATCAAATAGATCTAAGTTATATGACTACAATTATTAACAAAAATTACAAACTAGCTATACTGAGATAAGGTAGAAATTAGGATAGAATCCTACTCATCAGAATGAATCAAACTAAATGGTACAATCATCTTATTAGAACTCAAGGAATAACAGTACGATGAATTTTTACCAAAACACAAACATTATAATGAAAATAAGGATATAAATTTTTTCTGTTTGTCAGGATGTGAAAATAAGGATATTAGGATATGAAAATAAGGATATCCTTTATTATTACTGAATTGAATGCTTGTAAATCATGCATATGGATTTTACGTTCTAAAGAGCCTTTTTTTGTCTCGCTGCTAATTTTGTGGTAAACTCAATCTAGAAGATCAAGGAAGGCAACCGGCAACCAGCAACCATGGCCACCAACCCCAAACCGCTAGCCACTAGCTGCCAACCGCCTTCACACTACCACCAACTATTTATATTCACACTTGAATTTTGATTTTTCTTACTTTCAATTTGTGTATAAATAGGCAGCTAAGTTTATGCTATTATGTGTGGGAAAGATAAGAAAGAAGGAAAGGGCGTGTATTAAGAGCTTCTAGTTATTTGTAAGCTTCTTGTTGTTGAAATAAAATAGTGTGTTTTATCCTCTCTGAGTGTTTCAAAGCCACCACCAGTGGTTTCTCCCACCAACAATTGGTATCAAAGCCTCATTCGTCAGAAAACAGAGGCGTTGTTGAGATACATTTGTTTTTGCAAAATTATAAAAAACATGTTTTGATCATTCCACAGTGTATGGTTCATCCATACACTGTGGAATCTATGTAAAAATTAGATTCATCGGATCACGCAATGGACAACACGCGCCGCCTGAAAGTTCAGCACTATAGCCCATTCTCAGCCGACGCGCCCAGAGGTAGACGACGATTGGAGTGCACGCACACCATATTTGAACTAAGCCGAGCCGCCTAAGCCGAGATGTAAGTCGCGCCGAAGAATATTCCCCAGAATATTCTCGGTTCAACCCCAGCAAACCGCCTGACATCCAGAATCGGTTTCCTGACTAGTTCAGCCAATTTCTGACCCATTTTAAACTAAGTCTGACGCATTCCCTACTATTTTAAGCATTCTGAATCCATCTATAATGTCTGGTTTTCCAAATTCAACTCCTAGAAGGTGATATAGTCATTCAAAGAGTAAAAGACAACTATGATAGTTGGTGTATCAGGTTAAAGGCATTTCTTGGTTCACAAGAGTGTATAGAGATTGTGCTGTATGGTTATGATGAACCAGAGTCTAAAGAAGCAAAAAATGCTCTACAAGAGGCATAGAAACAAGTCCTTAAAGCCAATAGAAAAAAGGACAACAAAGCAAAGACCATCATCTATCAAGGTCTTGATGAAGCCATATTCGAGATTATTGTTTCCGCAGAAACATCAAAAGAGATATGGGAGGCTCTCCAACAAAATTACAAAGGTGCTGACAGAATCAAGAAGATTCGTCTCCAATCTTTGCGAGGTGAATTTGAATTATTGCAAATGAAGTCCTTAAAATCTATTTCAGATTATCACACAAGAATTATGGTGATAGTTAATCAAATGAGAAGAAATGGAGAAGCCATTATAAATGCTCGAATTATTGAGAAAATTTTGAGATCCCTATATCCAAAATTTGATTTTGTTATTGTCGCTATTGAAGAGTCTAAAGAAATGGACAAGTTGATGATGGATGAGCTTATGAGTTCTTTGCAAGCTCATGAGCAAAAGATTATGAAAAGAAATGGAGATAAGGTAATTAAGCATGCCTTACAATCAAAGTTGTCTCTCAAAAACAGATATGAGCAAGGAGAGACTTCAACAAGTGGATATACCACTCAAGAAAAAAGTCAACAAAGACAAGGAGGATTTCAAGGAAGAGGATCTTAGAATACAGGATTCATAGGAAAAAGGAGGTAGAAACACCACCAGAGGAGGTAGAGGACAACAAGCATTCACTTCTAGAGAAATAGGAGACAGTTACAATAACCGTGACAAGAGGAATATCTAGTGTTATAGTTGCAATCAATTTGGGCGCTATAGCACTGAATGTCGAAGGAAAGCTCCATTAGAGGTACGTGAACAACTAACTATGCAGAGAAAGATGCCATCATCAAAGGATCAGCTGCATTATTTGTCCAACAAGGACTTGGCGAGAATCAAGAGAATATTTGGTATTTAGATTCTGGAGCCAGCAATCACATGTGTGGCCAACAGGATCAATTTGGTTATATAGATGAAACCATACAAGGACTAGTCACCTTTAGAGATACCTCAAAAGTTCCAGTAGGAGGTAAATGCAACATCCCAATTAAATTGAAGAATGGCGATCATAGCTACATCGCAAATGTTTACTATATTCCAGCCATAACGCACAACATGTGAGTGTAGGTCAACTTATGGAGAAAGGTTATACTCTTTACACGAAGAATTGTCATCTAATAGTCAAAGACTATAATGAGAGATTAATTGCCAATGTGAAGATGTCCAATAATAGGATGTTTCCTTTAAACATCTAAGAATAGGATGTTTCCATTATGATGTCGCAAAGTGTTTGAGTGTCATCACCCACAATGAAGGGTGACTTTGGCACCTAAGGCTTAGACAACTGAATTTCACAAGTCTGAAGAAGCAAGAAGATGGTCAAATGTATGCCCCACATTGATCATCCAGATGAAGTTTGTGAGAGTTATGTCCTCAACAAACATCACAGATCCAGCTTTGCCAAAGAAATCAATTGGAAAGCAAATAAGCCACTGAAGTTAGTGCACACAAATGTGTGTGGTCCCATAAAGCCTATGTCAATAGGACAAAATAGGTACTTCTTTACTTTTATTGACGATTTTAACAGAAAGATATGGATATACTTTCTGAAGAGGAAGTCAGAAGTGTTGAATTGTTTTAAAGATTTTAAAGCAATTATTGAGAAGTAAAATAGCTATAAGATCAGAACTGTGAGAATTAATCAAGGTGGAGAATACACTTCAAATGATTTTGAAGCCTTTTGTACACAACAAGGCATCAGACATCAAGCAATACCAACTTATACACCACAGCTGAATGGTGTAGCTGAGAGAAAGAATGGAATGATTTTTGATATGGCAAGAAGTCTACTTAAATCAAAGAAGCTGCCCAAACAATACTAGGCTGAAGCTGTATCATATGCAGTGTATCTACTGAATTGCTGCCCAACCAAAAGTTTGCAAGTTGTCACTCCAGAAGAAGCATGAATGGTCATAAACAAAGTGTTACTCATCTTCGAGTCTTTGGTTGTGTGGCATATGCAAAGATCCCAGATGCAAGAAGGACCAAACTCGATGATAAAAGTGAGAAATGCATCTTTGTCGGATATGGTGATAGAAGGATGGGATACAAGCTGTAAAATCCCATCATAAAGAAGGTAATTATAAGTAGAGATGTTATCTTTAAAGAAGATAAAACTTGACAATGGAATGATGATTAAGAAGCAGTCAAATGGATTAGCACTTATTTAATCCTTGAAGATGAAATGGAAGTACCAACAGTACTTGCAGAAGGTCCAATATTACCAGCAAATGAGCCACAAAGTCCGGTACACAGATTCCCTGTATTCAACAGGAGAAACACATTAGAATCATCATCAACACCACCATCAACATCTTCATCAGAAGAACCAAGAAGAATGAGAAATCTAGAAGAGTTGTACGATGCCACTCAAGTCATAGAAGATATAACTCTCTTTTGTTTCTTTGCAGATAATGACCCACTTAGCTTCAATGAAGCTGTTACAGAAGAGAAGTGGATAGAAGCAATAGATGAAGAAATACATGCCATTGAGAATAATGACACCTGAAAGCTGACTAATCTACCAGAAAACAAGAAAGCAATAGGTGTTAAATGGGTCTATAAGACAAAGAAGAATTCAAAAGGAGAAGTACAAAGATTCAAAGCAAGATTAGTAGCAAAAGGCTACAAACAGAGAGAAGGCATTGACTATGGAAACGTATTTGCTCTAGTAGCCCGGCTAGAGACAATTAGACTGATGATCTCACTAGCTGCACAACATAGATGGAAGATCTATCAACTCGATGTGAAGTCAACATTTCTAAATGGCTTCCTAGAAGAAGAGATCTATGTTGAACAACCACTTGGATACATTGAAGCTGAAAATGAAAACAAAGTATACAAGTTGAAGAAAGCCCTCTACGGTTCGAAGCAAGCTCTGCGTGCTTGGAATACCAAAATTGACAGGTATTTTCAAGACAATGAAATTGAAAAATGTCCATATAAACACGCAATATATGTGAAAAAAGAAGCATATGACAACATATTATTTGCGTGCCTATATGTTGATGACTTGATATTCACCGGCAACAATCCTATCATGTTTGAAGACTTTAAGAAAAGCATGGTACAGGAGTTTGATGACAGACATTGGTCTAATGGCATATTTTCTTGGCTTAGAAGTAACGCAAAAGGAGGAAGGGATTTTTGTATCTCAAACCAGTTATGCCAAAGATATTCTTGAAAGGTTCAAGATGGAAAGCTGCAATATGGTATCAACTCCAATTGAGAATGGAGTAGAATTGAGGAAGAGTAAAGTTGGAAATGTTGATCCAACTTACTTCAAAATCTTAGTAGGAAGCTTAAGGTACTTGACATGTACCAGACTAGATATACTCTATAGAGTTGGACTTATCAGCAGATATATAGAGACACCAGACCAGTCTCACTTGAATGCAGCCAAGAGAATTCTTCGCTGCATCAAAGGAATAATAAATGAAGGTATGTTTTATACCTCAAGTAAAAAACTTTAATCTTGTTGGCTACTCGGATAATGATTGGGATAGAGATCTGGATGAAAGGAAAAGCATAACAAGATTTGTTTTTTTTATAGGAGATACATCTTTCACATGGTCATCCAAGAAGCAATCGATAATAACATTATCAAGCTGTGAAGCTGAGCATGTTGCTGCCAACTCAACTGTATGTCATTTAATATGGTTAAGGAATATGCTGAAGTGTTTGGAATTTCCTCAAGAAAATCCTACAGAGATTTATATTGATAATCAATCAGCAATTGCATTAGCAAAGAACCCAGTGTATCATGAAAGAAGTAAACACATTGATACACGTCATCACTTTATCCGAGAGCATGTGAAGAACAAATAAGTTGAACTGATATCATGCAAGACAAATGATCAAGTTGCAGATATCTTTACAAAGCCATTGAAGGGAGAAACATTTATCAGATTGAAGTTCATACTTGGCATGACATCCCTTGATTGAGTTTAAAGGAGGAATTTGTTGTGGTAAACTCAATCTAGAAGATCAAGGAAGACAACCAACAACTATGGCCATCAACCCCAAGCCGCCAACTGTCTTCACACTACCACCAACTATTTATATTCACACTTGAACTTTGATTTTTTTTACTTTCAATTTGTGTATAAATAGACAGTTAAGTTTATGCTATTATGTGTGGGAAAGATAAGCTAGAAAGAAAGAGAAGGTGTGTATTAAGAGCTTCTAGTTATTTATAAGCTTCTTGTTGTTGAAATAAAACAGTGTATTTTATCTTATCTGAGTGTTTCAAAGCCACTACCAGTGATTTCTCTCACCAATAGCTAAAAGTTTTGTTTGTACAAGTGTCGAGCCAGCTAGGTGCTTCCTGCTACAAATGCCTAGCCACACGATGATTTTGCTGCAAAGGATCCCTCAAATTGATCAATGACATAAATTTATATAACCCGAAAGGACCACAAGAAGCACCAGTGGTACTTATGATTCATGCGTTTCTATTGTACTGTTAGCACCATGCAAAAACATGATTTTA
>Ga0325400_1003871_pt1 | contig 13713 bp, 10 predicted proteins | sample PopdelMetagenome_2_FD_205662 | JGI IMG/M metagenome (GOLD analysis project Ga0325400, IMG submission 205662) | Populus deltoides microbial communities from Bellville, Georgia, United States - Xylem-PdKOR-R1 | ecosystem: Host-associated > Plants > Phyllosphere > Stem > Wood/Secondary xylem... | reverse complement strand
ATTATTTCATTCTTTGTTCTTTGAAAATTTTATTTTCACTAAAGTCTTGTTTTTAAATAAAAACTTAACATAAATCTAGAAGCAAGTTGAATAATAAATTGATAATTTTGACATTGGAGTGTTAAAATTATAAAAATATTAAATTTGAATAAAACTATATAAAAAACTTCATAAAAAAATATTTAACGCACAACTGAGAGATAATTATTAAAAATTATTATTAATATCATCATAAAAATTAAAAATATTATTTAAAAATAATGATATAATTGAATAATTATTAAATTTATTTAAAAATCATAATTATAAATATAAAAAGTAAAAAATTAAAAAAATTAAATTGAAAACCTAGTCTGGATGTGCTAGAAGTTTGGGGCTAGCATGACATGCTTTTTTTTATTTTTAAGTGAACAGTAATTTATTTGCCCTTTATTATGTTTTTTTTTAAAAAAAAAACAAAGGTGAGTGGAAGGTACATCATGAATTTGGTACAATCTTTTCTAACCATTAAGTATAACTTTGTTTATTATTTTCAGTTTATAAATTTTATTTTATTCATTTTCAAGGCTAATTGAACTCCTTAATGTTTAAAATATTTATTTATAGGAGTATTCTAATGCTTAAGTTATTTATTAAGAAAATATTTCCTGTATGATCCTAGAAACTGGGCAAAAAAGGCTTTTTATTATTGGTAGTGCAATGGCTATACACTTTTAATTGTTCATAAATAAAAATTTCAAAATAAAATGTAATTGGTTGCAAAATGTCATGATAAGAGAGTGTGGTTGCGGTTGCTTTTCAAAGTACTTTTCACTTCAAAATATATCAAAATAATATTTTTTTTATTTTTTTAAAACTATCTTTGACATCAACGTATCAAAATGATCTAAAAACACCAGAACAATATTAATTTGAAGTAAAGAAAAAAAAATTCAAAAACGCTCTTAAATCGTAAAAACAAACATATAAAAATTCATCAGCCCACAGCCTTGTTTATCAGTAAAATGTGAATAATAATAATAATAATATGGTAGAAGCTCTGAAACGGGAATACAACATCAAGCTTCTCAATTTTTTTTTAAAGAAGAATATCCAAGAAAAGAAGGAAAAAAACATAGTAATAACCAGTAAAAACAATAAAAATCTTTCACGTTATTTTTTTTAAAAAATACTTATCAATAATCTGGTACGTTAGGCACGTCACTACATTTTCCAATGAAAAGGATCACAAAATTCAACTAGTAAACATGGGAACAAAAGCCCAAACAAAAAAAAAAAAATTGTTCACCCATTTACATAAAGATCCCAACAATTTTCTCCATCAATTTAACATTTTTAATTATTCAATCTTTTAAAAGCTTTGCCCTACAATTCTTTTGTATATGCTAATGTGCTTAAGTTGCTGAGCCAGATAGTTAAGATCCAATCTTGAGCTTAATTAAATATGCAATGAAACACGATTTCATTGAAAAGAAAAATGAAAGAATTGAGAGTTGACATGAAACATGGAAGATGACGTGATTCTAGCTTCAGCACTAAGAGACTAAAAGATTCATTAGAGGTTTTATTGGGTCTAGTTACAAGACTTAAAGTAAAGAGGTTCAATGAGACAATTAATAGACTTCTTCATGATACATGAGCTAAGGTGGGCTTCGAGAGGATATCAAAGAATAATTTCTTCCTCTTCTTCTTTATTATTATTAGTACTACTACTACTACTACTACTACTACTACTAATATTGCTATTATTATTATTATTGTTCTTCTTCTTATTATTATTATTATTATTTACATTCTTGTTATATTTTATGTACTTTAAGTATGCTCTGTATTTGATCAAGGATCCTGACATTGTTGGTCTTGCCTTGTTCATTCGCATCAGAAATCTGTTTATATTATATAATATATCTCTTTGATCTTTTCATAAACTCGGTATATAGGCTGGAAACCTGTGACCCGATCTTTGAGATCATTCTCAGGTATAACAACGCCACGTACTGAGTATTATTATTATTACTATTACTATTATTGTTACTATTATTGTTGTTATTATTGTTGTTGTTGTTGTTGTTGTTGGTTTATTAATTATAATTTATACAATTAACCTCTCTGTGGTTCGACCCCGATCTTGCCGGGTTATTTATTACTGTGACACTCCTGCACTTGGGATAAGACATCAACTATTTGATCGTGTCATTTCCTTTTGAACAAAAGAAAAAAAAGGGTTGCAAGTTTACCCAAGTAAATAGATATTCTAAGTTCTATTAAAAAATACTTCATTAGTGAAACAAGTGCTATTTGAATTGCGGTTTGGTGGTTGAAAAGCAGAATGAAGAGAAGGATTGTTGCATTTGAAACTTGGAATTTAAGAAACAAGAATGCAAGTTGGTGGTTGCTTTTTTCTGCACATCCTTAACTAAGATGGTGGTCTGAGAGTTTTAGATGCTTTTTTTATGGTGAATATTGTTGCCATTACTACATGTTGTTGAGCTTAAGTTGATGATGATTATACGTGTGTTTAATTCACTTTGACAAGAAAGACAATCTTTCGATGGTTTGTTGAATTGCTAGCATTGTTTTTGTTAATAAGGGGTTATTATCATTATTAGGTTGTGTGTTTATTTGGGCTACATATTAAGAGATAAAAAAGAAATAAGTGAGCGTTGTTAATTGGGTTATGAAAACAAAGTGTCAGGTTTACATTGTTGATCATTGTAGGTAGAGCCGCCGATTGCTTTTTAATGCTTTTATCATATCAGTGTAGCAATTATATTCTTTTAATCACCCTAGGAAATTTATGTTGTGGTTGTTTTAAGTTGTTGTACACTAAACTTGCCTCTATTAGTTAGATTTTTCAAAAACTTTTTCTTTGCATTTTTAGGATTTATTGTTCTTCAACTTCATTATGATGTTTGTATATATACACTGGTTGCCATGTAATGTCGGGAACGCATATACTTTATCATATATTTTTTTTCTTATTTAATTTTTTGGTTGTGTTTTTTATTATAAGTATTGATGTGCTGGTATTTGTTCATAATTTATTCATATTATTGAGCTATTTTATTTTTGTCTAAATTTTTTAAAAGTTGCTTTGAGAAATAAAATAAACATTCTAGGTAGAGAAATAGATTAATTTTTTTTTATTTTATATGTTGCTCATTTGTTTTGTTTGGAATTTGATCTTTGTTTTTTGTTTCTTTGGTCAATTGTCAAGGACTATGCAAGATGATTTTTTCCTGTTGAGATACCGTTCATCAATATAATGTATCATACTCCTACAATGTTTTTTTAGAGAATAACAAAAAAATAGAAAATAAATATTTGATATGCTAGATTTTGTTGATGCATTATTGTGCTGTAACTTTAATCTTTCTCATGAGGTTTTTTGGCTGATTCATTGTTGCGCTTAGTTAACCTGATAAACTTATGACTTCAATCATGAAATGAGAACAACCCATTAAAATGCAAATCCAATGTTTAAGAACCCATGAGTTTGGTCATGAAACCGAGATAATCTTAAAAAAGAATTAAAAAAAAAACTTTTTTAACTAGGGTTCAAATGTCCAAACTGACAACCTTAATCTTAAGGTTAAGATATCTCCATAAAAATCATATCAAAACAAATTACAAAACTCGATACCCAATTAACCAAGTGTTGACTGCTGGAATTAGAAAAAAAACACAAACAAAATCAAATCAATTCAGATCTACGTTTTGAACACTATTCTCAAATCATTGGAACAAGATAATATAATGCAAAGTAAAAATAAATTAATTATGAAATCTAATTTTAAATCAAGCCAATATAAATGATGCAATTAGAAAAAAAAATTATTAAGAAAAAGAAACAAAAGAGTCAACTAAGTTAACCCACCAGATATATAATTTATGTTATAAAAGTATGATAACTAAATAAAAAGCAAATCCAATATTAAAAAATTAAATAAAAAAACAAAAATTTTCTAATTAATATAAAACCCTTACATTTATGCAACTTCAATTATTGATTTCATACCTATCATGTCAGTGTTTCTGCTCTAAGTCTTAGCTCAATTTTATTATCGCTTTTTTCTTGCACCATTTCTTTATCTAATTTCATGTTAAGCTTTTTTTAATGTTTTGTTTTTTTAACTAGACTTTATACATACATGACTACCCGACGACAACGCTTGCATGCAATCATCATATGCAATTAATAATGAGCAAGATTCTCCATATATTTCATCGCAGCGAGAAAATGAAACTTATATTTGCTCAGTTGGTACATTAACACGATCATCAAGGTTGGCTACAAATCTTGATCCTAGGCCTTCCAATGCTCAGCTCTCACATTTTTATAATTTTTTCCTTCATAAAATATTGGTTTATCTAGCATTAATTTACAATTATAATACTATTATATATATTTTTTTTATAAGCCCGCAGCAGCACGCGGGCAACTCGTATATTAGTAAATTGTATTGCTCAGTTGTTGTCGACTTGTGCACTAACATGGTGGGAAGCAGTGAAGATAAGAAAAACTGTAGATGTGATGACTTCAGGAGATTTCAGGATGGAATTTGAAAACAAGTGTTATATTAGATGACCGAAAAATAAAGGAACAAGAGTTCTTAGCACTGAAACAAAAATAAATGTCGGTGATGGAGTATGAAAGATGATTCCATGAACTTTTTTATGTTTTCTCCCCAATATATACCCTTTGAGCAGCATATCGTTGATAGATTGAGAAATGGATTGAGACCTAATTTGAAACAAGCATTGATTGCTTTCCAGTTTAAAACTGTAAGGGAGCTAATTGAAGTGACTCGGGCTTTCGAAACATGTATAACAGAAAATCAAGGCCGAAATGAATTTGAGAAAAGTAAGACTTCTGACTTCTCATCTGGTAGACCATCTCTGCTAAAGAAAGGTAAGACTGGACCATTATTTAAGAAAAAAAGAGGAGAATCTAACAAGAGCAGAGCTCTAGTTAGAGTATTCCAAAATACTAATGGAGGCACTATAGAGGGTCGAACTAGAATTAATCCTAGTGGAGGGTTAACTGGACAGAGGACAGCTACATACCTTTAATGTGTGATGTGTGATGTGTGATGTGTGATGTGTGAGCGGAATCATCCAGGGGATTGTTCAGCCATACACAATCGATGTTATATATATGTAAACTGGAGTGGTACTGATGGAAGGAGTACCCATATCTAGATGCCCTCGTTATCATTATGGCGAGATTGGACATCGCCGGAAGGAATGTCCTTAGAGGACTGTTGAGCAGAATAAGAGCCATGAACAACCAATTCATAGTTAGCAACAATCGGTGACAGTAGATGGACCTAGATGACTAGCTTGATCAGGAGCTAGTGTTAACTGAGGCAGACCTAGAGGACAAGGAGAGAGGACTCAGGGTTGAGTCTTTCATATAACCTAAGAGGAGGTTCATGCTGCTCTAGATGATGTAACATGTATACTACGATTAAATGCTCATGATGTCTATGTTTCGATTGATCCCGGGGCTACCTATTCTTTTGTGTCCACAATGATTAGTAGGAAATTGAATATGCAATTAGAAAACATAGAGAGGGGATTAGAAATAGGTATTTCGAGGAGTGAAAAATGAGGTAGAAGGGCATGAGACTCGGGTAGACTTATTGCCTTTATAGTTACTGGATTTTGATGTAATTCTTGGAATAGATTGGTTGTGTACCCACCGAGCCCACATGGATTGTTTTGCTATAACAATAAAGTCACAACCCATGGATGGAAATTGGGTACTTTTTAGAGGAGAAAGAAATATTGTATCGAATTGTTTAATCTCGGTTATAACTGCAAATAAAGTCACAACCCATGGATGGAAATTGGGTACTTTTTAGAGGAGAAAGAAATATTGTGTCAAATTGTTTAATCTCGGTTATAACTGCACATAAAATGTTGAAAAAAATGGTGTACATCCTATTTAGCCTATGATTCAAAGTCGGGAAAAGGAGAAATAGAATTGGTAATATTCCTATAGTTAAAGAATTTCCAGATGTATTCTCAAAGGAATTACTAAGGTTACATCCTAAAAAAAAAGAAGTAGAGGTATCTATAGATATTATCCCTAGAACTATTTCTAGTGCATAAGCCACTTATAGAATGGCATCAATAAATTTAACAAAATTGAAGATTTAGTTACAGAAATTATTAGATAAAAGATTTGTAAGACCTAGCAATTCTGTATGGGGGGCTCCAATATTATTTGTGAAGAAGAATGATTAAATTTTTTGACTTTGTATAGATTAAATAAGGTGATAGTAAAGAATAAATATCTACTCCAGCGGATAAACGATTTGTTTGATCAACTGAAGGAAGCTAAGATATTCTCAAAAATAGATTTAAAATCAAGGTATTATCAGCTAAGGATAAAGAAGTAGGAAGTACCAAAGACTACTTTTAGAACTCGATACAAGTATTATGAATTTCTAACGATGTCGTTCGGATTAACTAATGCTCCCGCTGTATTTATGGATTTGATGAATTGAATTTTTTAACCCTATTTGGATAAATATATGGTGATATTCATGGATGATATTTTGGTTTATTAAAGCTCTATTTTAGAGCATAAACAACACCTAAAAAATGTATTACAGACTTTGAGAAATCACCGACTTTATGCAAAATTGAATAAATGTGAGTTTTAGTTGAAAAGGGTGATATTTTTAGGACATGTTATTTCAGCAAAGGGTGTTCTGGTAGATCCCAGGAAGGTGGAGGTTGTATTGAATTGGGATAGACCCTCAAATGTGATAGAAATTCAAAGTTACCTCGGTTTGGATGGGTATTATAGGAGATTTATAGATGAATTTTCTCTTATTGCAACCCATTTGACATGGTTCACCCGAAAGGAAATGAAGTTTGAATGGTAAAAAGAGTGTGAGGTAAGCTTCCAACAGTTGAAGAAGAGGCTTACAATAGCTTTTGTTTTGACACTTCTGTCCGTAACAAAAGGATTTGTGATGTATAGGGACGCTTTAAAAAAAGAATTGGGGTGTGTTTTAATGCAACACAGACGAGTTATCATGTATGCATTAAGACAACTAAAATCACATGAAGTCAACTATCTAGTTCATGACCTTGAACTTGCAAAAGTAAAGTTTTTCTTGAGAGTTTGGAGACATTATATCATGTTGTGCTCAAATCTTTTATGCAGGTATTTTGTTGTAAATAGTTTTGTTTGGTAATGTTGTAATGAGAAGGATTATGTAATTAGCTTAATTTAATATTTTGTATGAAATGTTGAATGTTTAAGGTATGTAATAATTAATTAGGATGTTGAAGTATCAATTGGTAAATTATTAGCGTAAATACATTTTGAAACCTTATGCTAAATGTTGCTACCCATTTTTAAAACCCCACAAAAAAAGAGAAAAATAAAAATAAAAAAATATATAAAAAAGAATACATATGAAAAAAGTCTAAAAGGAACCGCCCAAGTTTGTTGGTGAAAAACCAAAACGCCAAGTAAAAGTTAGTAGATCAAAACATACAAGATTGACAAAATTAGCAACCTAATTTTGATTGACAAAAGGGCCCGTTAGTGAAAATGCTTTATTTTAATGTTTAGGGACTCAGTTGATATTTTAGAAGGTTTAATTAAATTTACTAAGGACTTAATTGTAAGGGAAGTCAGCTTTTAGAGTCAATTTGGATGTTAATTGAAAGAAATCAAAGTTTGGGGACTGAAATTGAACTTTAAAAAGTTTAATTGGTCAAATCATGAGCTTAATTACCTAAAATTCAAAGTCTAATGGGCGATTAGGGACTTAGTTGAACAATTCATAAACCAAGGATCAACTTGCAAATAGCGCATGACATCATGAACTGAAATCGGTGAAATCACGGGTCAAATCGAAGAAAAATAGAAGTTTAATGGTCATCTAGGGATCTAATTGAACAAATCAAAGACTAAAGACAATTTTGTAAAAGGCACTTAAATTTGAGGCTGGCAATTGAATCTAGCATGGATGCAATTGCATGAAATTATGAGGAAATTACGAGTAAAATTAAATGAAACTAGAAAAATAGGGTTTAAATTGAAGATTGTTAAATCCCAAATCAAAAACCTGAATTTGTAGGGTTTAGCCAAAATAGCGTCGTTTAAGAGACTATGCATCTTTTTTTTTAGTTTTTGGTTGATCGAGTAAGTACTTTCAGGCGAATGAATGTGGTGTTTTTTATCACTCCAAAGGCTATAACCACCACCATTCAACTGAGGAAATCCCCTCTATAACCCAATTTCTTTGAAATCAAATGTTTACATCCTATATTCTCCATTGATATCCACAACATCTTGTCCCTAGTCAGCCATCACTACAGTTTTAGATGTTACACTAATCGAGTTGACACTTTCAAATGAACGAATTTGGAGCTACAGACCTTCAAATTAAGCAAGAATGGATCTGATAGAAGTTTTGCACCCTTTCTACCAAGTTCAGGTGGTCTTAGGCAATGTTGACATCGGAGTTCCTCTAGTGAAGCGACAAAAGTGACCAACCCAATCAGCCTTGACTGAGACATCCATTTTTAGAAAACCACCTAACTTTTTCATGTTTCCCCCTTTAAAACCCCTAAAGGGTTCTTATCAAGGATTTAAAACCCTTATCTCAAGATTTAAAGACCAAAAACACCTTACATTGGCCTCCAAGTTTGTTACAAAACCACTTAAATCCAAAACCATTGATTCTATAGTAAAACCAACTTAGTATTGGTTTGTTATAACCCTAACAAACTTATTTAGAAGCTTTGAATCTGCATATAAAAGGAAAGGTAATCAAGAGAAAAGAGGGGGAGAAGAAAGTAAAAAGAAAGAGTGAAAAAGAAAGAAACTTTGGTTAAGGTGTAAGAAATCCAATGTAATAGGATTTCAAAGCTTCAGATTAGGGTTGGCCTTAATGGGTTTAAAGATAAAAAGAAAGAAAAGCAACAACACCAACCTACCTCCATTGAAGATTTCAGGCTTAGAAGGTATACTTTTAAACTTTGAAGGTAGAGTTCATGAGGCCTGTTGGATCCAAAATCATTTTGTTTATAGTGTAGTGCAATGTTTTTTAGTACATTGATGTGTTAGATATGAAAAAGTTGGTGTTCAACCATGATTTAGTTTTAATGTTTAATTTGGGTAGGATTGTTGTGATGTTGATTTTGTGGTTTTGCGAACTGCTTCAACTTTCTTAAAATTATTTTTGATGGCATGAAAGGATGTTGAAGTTTTTTTTTTATATATGAAATAAAGTTTTGGGTTGATTTTGAGTAATATCCAAATAAGTGAGTTGAAACATGTAAGCTTTTTGGGTTTATGAGTTTGGTCATGGTCAAAATAAGTTTTAAGTGCTAGTTTTTTATTCAAATTTAATGGAAAAGAAAGCTATGATGATTTGGCAGTTTTGAACTTTGGATCATATGCATGTTCTTAATAATTTGGTGTTATTTATTGGTGTTTTTTACTTAAATATGTTTGTGTATGATAATGTGGTTTATTAAGGTTAAAAATAGTGTGTTTAGAGCTGAAAATAGGCATTTATAGGTTTGGCAATAGTTCATCTTTTATGGGCAAATTTGGGTTTCGTTCTTCATGTTCTTCCTATGAATATTGTCATAGCTTAGTGTTTTGGACATGTTCTGACTCTTTTCTTCGCATGTTTACCTTCACATGACATTGTTAGCAAATAATCTAGGTTTTTTACATCAATAACACGTTTTAAGTGTTTTAATCTTAGAGTTTTGGTTTCGCACCAAAACCCTCTTTGACAAAATTATGTTGATTTAATGATAATCAAAGCAAATGGATCCTTGATTCTTGTTCTATGCATAATTACAAACAAAATCCTGCCTTTTATTGTTCGAGATTTAGTTTGGTTTGAGAGTTGTGTTTGATGGGTTCTTGATGAATGTTCTTCATGTTTTGGTTTTGGGTCTTTGTTTAGGTTTGTTTTCGGGTCAACCCGGTCAGGGTGATCTTGTATGTTATAATTGTCTAGTAAGGAAAAAAAACAAGAACACATTTGATTTAAGCAAGTAGAGTAAAATGAATTGGAAGTATAGAAAGTTGAACAAACAAATCTCCTGGATATATGTATGGATGTTGGAAAGGTATGGAATGTTTAGACCATTAGCTATAAATGTATATTTATGACTGTTGTTGTGTGATTAAATTGATGTCGATACTTGGGACGTCTGAAATACAAAGAAACTCTGTCAAATTTTCGGTAGAAATTTAATATTTATTATGAGATAATAATAAATAAATAAAAGCATGCCTTTTATTATCCATGAGATTGAGTTTATGTCCCAAATAAGTGGTTCATTATTTAGGGATATTACACGTGATCCAATTAATGCAAAACAAAAGTTTACCATTATTATAGCACCAATATGGCCTTGTGCTACTTCCTAAATTCATGAACATTTACGAAGTTTTTCAAACTTTTTTTTGAAACGGCACTACTTTCTATGTTTATATAGGTGAAATTTCATTCTCACATTGAGATTTCATTAAAAGTGTTGATTACTCATTCTCCCGTTTAATTCAAATACTAGTTTTGTAAATCTCAATTTTATACACAAATTAGTATACACCTCTCTTACTAATAATTTGTTATTACCCATAAAATTCCTAACTAGCAAAAGTACTAGTAAAAGTTGGGTTCCTATTATTAGTAAGTTTAATTAAATGGTCTTAAACCTATACTAGCAGAAGTATTTTTAACTAAATCTCTTGAAAGACCTTTAGTGAAAGGATCTACTAGATTATTGCAAGATCTAACATATAAAATGGTAATTATCTCATTATATATTAATTGCCTTATATATTCATGTCTCAAGCTGATATATCTAGATTTTCCATTGAAAATTTTACTAAATGCCTTAGACATGGCTGCTTAATTATCATAGTGTAAGGAAATAGATGGCATCGGTTGTTGCCCTAATATAATGTCCAATAACATATTTCTTAATCATTTTATCTCGTTACCGCGACTCCTAGAGCTATAAACTCTTGTTCCATTATAGAATGAGTTATACATGTTTGTTTCTTTCAGGCCCATGAAATAACACCACCTCCTAAAATAAATACTCATCTAGGGGTTAATTTATTAACGCTTACACTAGTTATCCAACAAGCATCGACATAACCTTCAAGTACAACTGAAAAAATATTATAAAATAATCCAAAATTCATAGTCTTTTTCAAGTAACCACGTACTCTTGTAATTGTTTTTCTATGATCCATACTAGTATTACTTGTGTATCTAGACAATTTGCACACTGTGAAAGCAACATCTGATCTATTACAATGCATGACATACATTAAGCTACCAATTACACTAACATATTTAATTTGAGTAATTGACCTACCTGTATTTTCTGTCAACTTAAGGAAACATCAAACAAAGTATTTGCTATTTTGACATTCAAATGATTAAATTTATTCAAGATTTTCTCAATATAATGAGATTGATAAAAAGCAAAACCCTCACTGTATTTTTTACTTTAATACCTGAAATTGTATCTATCTCATTTAAGTCTTTTATTTTGAACTTTAAGGTTAGATATTTCTTTGTATCATTGACACCATTCATGTTAGTACTAATAATGAGCATATCATTCACATAAAGACATGTTATCACACCAAAATCATTTGCAAATTGAGAATAAATACTTTTATCAGCACTATTACATTTAAAACCTTATTCTAAAATTATAAAATCAAATTTTTCATGCCATTGCTTAGGTGTGTGTTTCAATCCATATAGATATTTAATCAATTTACAAATTTTATATTCATTTCCTGGTAAAACAAAACCCTCTAGTTGTTCCATATACATCTTCTCATCCAATTCACCATTAAAAAGAGTTGTCTTAACATCCATTTGGTGTACATACAAATTATAGATTGATGATAAAGTCGAAAGTACTTTTATAGATGTTATACAAGCCATTAGAGCATATGTATCAAAATAGTTTATTCCTTCCTTTTGTCTAAAGCTCTTGGCTACTAACCTTTCTCTAAAAGTTTGAATTCATCCATCATTATTATATTTTATTTTAGTTTTTAAAATCCATTTACATCTAATTGCATTGGAGCCTAGAGGCAAATCAAAAATAGTTTAAGTATTGTTATATAATAATAAATCCATCTCTTCATTAATTATCTCTTTCCAAAAAGCAACATCTTATGATATCATTGCCTCTTTGTATGTTTTAGGATATCTTCTATTATTAATAGGATTGGTATCTTATTAAGCACATCAGTCTTATTGCTTTCAACTAGGAAAATTAATAGATTGTGAAGATATATAATCCAGATGTAAAGTCTTTTGTTTTTTAGCAAGTTGGCTTCTCCTAAGTTTAATAGGATGACCACTTGAATTCTTTTATTTCTAGAACTTGAATCAAAACCTACATTATTTGTTGACTATATTTTAATTTTAGAATTATTGATTCGTTCACTAATTGAATTGGAATTAGTTTGAAATTTATTTTCAATAAACTCTATTTCTCTAGATTCCACAATTACATTAGTACTCGAATATAATATTTTATATACCTTTGAATTTGCAGCATAGCCAACAAAATTACCCTTTAAAGCTCTAGGTCTTAATTTTATCCTTTTGGATTCGGGACTTTATAAAATGCAAGACAACCCTAAACTCTAAGATAATTTAAGTTTGGTTTTGTTTTCTTTCATATTCTAGAAGTAATTTTATTATGTGTATGACGAGTAGTGAGTAAAGCTCCCCCCCTACAAACTAGTAGGTAACTTGGCATTCACGAACATAGAGTTAAGCATATCAACAAGTTTTCTATTCTTTTGTTCTACCCAACCATTTTGTTAAGGCATATATGGAGCACTAGTTTGATCTATGATTCCCTTTTCTATATAAAATGAAGAAAATTACATGGAAAAACACTCACCACCTCTATCACTTCTTAGAATTTTAATTTTCTTCCCCTTTTGGTTTTCATTTGAAGAGCTTGATCTTTATATTTCATTAAATAAACATAAGTATCCTTTGAATAATCATCAATAAAATTCATAAAATACATATTTCCTCCTCTAGTTAAGATATCATTCAATTCACATATATCAGAATACACAAGTTCTAATAAATTTGTATTTCATTCAATTTTAAGAAAAGCCTTTCTAGTCATCGTTGTTTGAATACAGATTTCACATGTTCTTTTATCTCAATTTTATAAGTAATTAAATTATGATGGGTCATATATTTTTATAATCTAAATCTAACATGTATCAAACAATCATACCATAAAGATAAAGATAACTCAGTCATCTAAACAGAAACATTAACTTTATTATTAATACTGAGTTTGAACATTTCATCACATGAGTAGTCTTTACCCATAAATAGTCCATTTTTTTACATAACAATCTTATCTGACTCTAAAACAGCCTCAAAACCCTTCTTACAAAGCAAATTTACAAATACAAGAATTTTTTCATATATCTGGTACATGTAAGACATTAACCAACAACAATTTCTTTCTAGAAGTGGAATTTAGTTCAACACTTCCTTTTCTCATCACCTTTGTAGAATTATAATTTCTCATTATAACTTATTATCCATCTTTTACAACTTCATAATCTTTGAAATGATTTTTATTCTTGTATATATGGATGATTGAACCAGAATCATACCATCAGTCATTAGACATAGTACTTGC
>Ga0325400_1003870_pt1 | contig 13717 bp, 12 predicted proteins | sample PopdelMetagenome_2_FD_205662 | JGI IMG/M metagenome (GOLD analysis project Ga0325400, IMG submission 205662) | Populus deltoides microbial communities from Bellville, Georgia, United States - Xylem-PdKOR-R1 | ecosystem: Host-associated > Plants > Phyllosphere > Stem > Wood/Secondary xylem... | reverse complement strand
ATTTGTAATAACATGCTTTGTAAGATGTTTTTGTCTTTAAGAGATATAGTAAGGTTTGAATAGCAGTCAAAAGATACTGGACCGCTGCAGAGGCTAGACTCAATGGAACTTAGAAGTGAGTCTTGAAAGTTGTGGAATCTAACATCTCGGAGTACAGCTAGAATGGAGGTATTTAAGCCTTCTTTTGTAAGTGGTTCTATGCCGACTTGAACTAGACCGACATGAATGTATTTGTAGTTTCTGGCTCGATGTTTTTGCAAGGATTTTTGGGAGAGGAGTTGGATAGTCTCAAAAGATTTTGTAAGCTGAATATCTCTTTCTTTAGTTTTGATTGTAAAATCTGTTTTGAAAATGTCATATTTGTATTTTTGATAAATCTGTGTTTGAGAAATCTTTGGAATTTTCCAATCATCAATATTTTTTGTAAAATCCTTAATTGTTATTTCTTCACTCCGTACAATCCTCTTATTCTCAGAGGTGTCAGATGTAAAAGAAGCCAAAATAGAAGTAGATCTATAGAAAACCAAATCCATAATTTGAAGAGATAGATTAGAAAACAAGTTGCAAGTTATATGGATTTACTGCCCTAATCACTCAACGGGACTTACACCATTCAGTAGCATTCACCTATTAACCAAGGGTCTCTCTTCTCTCTTGGGTTTATGCAATCTAAAGAACTATTACTACCTAGATCCCAGTAGACTGTGAGACCAAATAGATTAAAAAAGGATTACACTAAATAAAACAAAGGATTTTACTATAAATAGATAAAGCAGTACGTGGCTTTGTTACACCTGAGAATGATCTGTAGATCAGGTCACAGGTTTCCAGTTGATATACTAAGTTTTGAGGAAGAAAGAACAGAAAGAAAAATGAATAAATTTCTGATGCAAATGAACAAGGCAAGACCAGCAATGTCAGGATCCTTAATCAAACACAAAGCATACTTAATTTGCAATTATTTAAAGAAAGGGATATAAACATGTAAAGATTCAAAAGTTTAAGGAAATAAACCTTGAAATTTCTATTGCTACAAAGTAAGGGATAATTTGCAGGAGATGTCGCGGGGGCGACGTCGTCTCGCGATGGCGGAGGCTCTTGTCGTGCCTCTTGATGAGGGGGTGTTGTGTGTTGAGAAGGGTTTTTGGATTTAACCATAAAATTATGATTAACGTTTAGGAGTCACCACCTAATATTATGGTCACTAGGAGCCTATGGTCTGCGAGAGTTTGAGTAAGGGACTGGTTGTGTAAGGGGAAGACGCATCACCCTCAGTGCACCATAACTAAGGTAAGCTGCATTGTTGTTTGATTGTTTTTCTAGATCGAGTTTCTATTCGTTGGTCTTTTCTAAGGTTCAAGGCAGATCTCCCTTATCGGGTTAAATCCTAACCGTTCTAAAGTCTGAATTTTATCATCGCATTTCTACACCTTGTATCTTTAATACCTGAGGGTGTACTTCATCGTGTAATTTTACACCCCACAAATATTAAAGTCTACATCTGGATCCTAAAAAAAGATTGGAAAACGATTTTTGACATGTTGGTCAAATCCTAATGGATAATCATAACCTGGTTATGATATCCATTTTTTGAATTTTTTTTTAAACATGAAAAAGATGCAATTTTTATTTATATTTTTTTATGAAAAATATGCTTGGAAAATTTTTAGGATTTGGCCATATGCAATAAAATATTTTTTTCTTTTTGAAAATGTTTTGATTTTTTTTGAAACATTTCGGAAAAAACCGGGTATTTTAATACCGGATTTGTATTTTACAGTGTAAATATACAACCCGATATTATACAAAAATTGGTAGAAAAATATTTGAGAAAATCATAACTTTTTCAAAGGATTTTTGAAAAAAATTTTGGATTTTTTTTTCAAAAAAAAGGGGGGCGGGCCAGACCTAGCCACTTGGGCCGGGCCATAACTGGCCCGGCCCAAACCAGGGGCTAAAACCAGGGGCTAATTAATTGGCTTGCTGTATGCAGGAATGAATTCTGCATGCAGCAGCCACGACGAGGAAGAAAGAGGCAAAGCTGGGAGGAGGAAGTTGCCTGGCGTGGGGGTCTTGGTCGTGATGAGGTGGTTCGGCCGGTGGCTCAAGGGGCGTCGGCTGATGTGATGGTGGCTGGAGTTGGCTATGGGAGGAAGAAGAAAAAGTTGCAGAGGAGAGAGAAAAGATGGAAAAAGAAGAAGAGAGAGAAGGTCACGGTGGCTGCCCTGCCACTGATGAGGAGCTGGGTTGATGGAAATTATGGCGGTAAAGCTGGTTGTGGAAGTGGAGGTCGGCACTAATGTTGCTGCTGCAGATGCTAGAGAAGGAAGAAAACGAAAATGGTGGTGCTGATGAGCTGCTGCCGCTGTGGAGAAAAAGGGAGAAGCATCAGTGGAGAGGGAGAAGTATGGTGGAGAGGATGGTTGTCCAGACGGCGATGACAGTGGTGGTGGCGGCTGAAGGCACGACTGAGAAGGAGAAAGGAGAGAGAGAGAGACGACAGAAAAAGAAGAAAAACAGGGGAGGTGGCTGGTTTTTCTTCGACTTTGGACCCAATTTTCTCCTCCCTCGGGCCATGAAATCCACCTCTATTTATAGGCGGTAGAAGAGGGCAATCTTGTCTACACAGGGAAAAAATTTTCAACCTTTGATTCGGTTGGGAAGGATCCTAACCGTTGGCTCAAAGTAGGCATGGTGCACTGTCAAATCTGCAGAAAAAGCTGCCTGAGTTGGCATGTTTAGGTCGACACCGACGCCGATTACTTGTCATTGAGACTGAACTATTGATATGGAACTGTAGAGGAACTGCAGAGGATCATTTTCGTGCAAGTTTGGTTAAATTCGATTGACATTGGGTGCATTAAATGCACCTGCAAAGGAGATGACTGGACTAGTTTTTTCAGAAAAATAAAGAAGAAGATGAATAGTACCAAAGTTCTGATTTTGGTCGAAGTTCATTTCAGTCCTTCCTCTTTCAATTGAACCTCTAATTGACCCTAAACGTTTGCAATGAAGCCTCTGATAAACTTCAATTGGAGCCCCGAAGTTACGTGCTTATTGCGATATGGTCCTTGGTCTAGTATTTCTTCAATTTAGCCCCTAATTGACCCAAAAACTTCAATTTCTTGCAATTTGGCCCCTAATTTCAATCAATTAACTTGGTGAAAATTAAATTTGGTCTCTTAAAATTTCAATATTCTCAATTAAGCTCAAATTAGGCTCTCAAACTTAATTTTTCACCAATTAAGCCCCAAATAAAATTAATTTGATCCATTTAAAGTATAATTAAGTCCTTACACTTAATTAAATCCTTCAATTGGACCCAAATTAATTCTTAAGCATAATTAAAATTCAATTTGGCCCATGATTAAATCAAATTGGCCTATTAAAATTTTAATTATGTCCTTGGACTTAATTTTTATGCAAATTCGTCCAATAATCATTTAATTTGACCTTGAATTTGCATTCTTTTCTCCATTCTTGGGCATGATGGGGTACAATTAGGCCATGAATTTCCTCCAAAAATTACAGCTTGATTTCCCAGCCTGCTTTCTCCACGTTGCGAGCTTTTATTTTATTTTTTTATTTTTATTTTGAAAAAAAGTGAATTTTTAGGAATAACCCAGAATTGGGTTATGACAGTTGCCCCCCTCTTTACAATGCCTACGATTGAAAGTCTCGTAAGAGACTTTAGGTAGTAAGCGTTGTAAAGAAGAAAAAGAAGAATGAGAGATGATGGACTCATCATATTGAGAAATGATGAATCTTTTTGAGGGCTAGAAAGCGCACTCAGAGTAAGAACTGCAAGATTTTTCTTTTGAAAATTTAGAGATTTTAAAGTGGTCGAATTGTCATGGGTGACCTACCCAGAGAAAATTAAAATTTTTTTTGAGAGGGTCCTATTGTAATGGGCGACCTACCCGGGTGAAAAATGCAAAGATTTTTCAAAGAGGTGAAAAATACAGAGATTTTTTAAAGTGATCTTGTTGTAATAGGCGATCTGCCCAGGTGAAAAACACGAAGATTTTTCAAAGTTGCGAAAAATACAGATTTTTCAACGTTGTGAAAAATATAAAGATTTTTCAAAGTGGTCTTGTTGTAATGGGCGACCTGCCCAGATGAAAAACACGAAGATTTTTCAAAGTTGTGAAAAATGCAAAGATTTTTCAACGTTATGAAAAATGTAAAGATTTTTCAAAGTGATCTTGTTGTAATGGGCGACCTGCCCAGATGAAACATTTTTGGAGGTGGTGAGAAATGCGAGGATTTCTCAAAAATAGTTTCATTGTAATGGGCAACTGGTCCAAATGAAAGATTTTGAAAGCGGTGAGAAATGCGAAAATTTCTCGAAAATAGTTTCATTGTAATGGGCAACCGGCCCAAATGGAAGAAGAAAAGAGTTTTCAAAGAGGTTTAATTGTGATGGGTGACCTACTAGGTGAAAAAAATAAAATGTCTTGAAGAGACCACATGGTAGGGCTTGAAGACGCACTATTCAAGAGATGGGAGCTCAAAAGAGCGTTCGAAAAGAGATAGAACTCGAAGGGGAACAAGGGCTGAAAAGCGCGGTCGACAAGAGGTAGGATTGAGAAATGCACTAGACGAGAGGTGAGGGTTCAAAGAGGCACACAAAAAGAGGTAGGGTTAGACCTTGAATTTGCATTTTTTCTCCATTCTTGGGCATAATGGGGTACAATTAGTCCTTGAATTTTCTCCAAAAATTACAGCTTGATTTCCCGGCTTGCTTTCTCCATGTTGCCAGCGTTTATTTTATTTTTTTGATTTTTATTTTGAAAAAAAGTGAATTTTTAGGAATAACCCAGAATTGGGTTATGACAGGAGATACGAGTTACAGTTTTGGAATTGATACAGGTTTTGAATACAAAGCAGGGAATAAAATGATACAGTTTGTGAGTACAGAGGAATAATATGATTCGTCTAGAGAGAAACTTGTTGTGGTTGTAAACAGTTCTGCCTTTTCAAATGGAATGAAGCCTTTTTATATAGAGGAGGATAGTCTGCCTTTTGTTAACGTGGGGAACACCTTTTGTAAGTCGGTGACGTCTTTTGAAAGTTGAAGACACCTTTGTAAGTGGAGGACCCCTGTACCGAAAATATTTTTGACATTTTCTGTCAACATTTTTTTTTAGTGCCTTTTGATAGGGGGCAGAATGTCATAGCAATTATCTTCATCGTCTTCTCCAAGAGAAATGGCAAGAGATGTCAAGTCAGATGAGTTGGATTGGGACAAGACTGTTTTGGGGTCTTGGCTTTGTATAATGCCTTACACTATTTGGAGGTATTCTTCCTCAGTTTTAGGGGAGGCAAGGAGAGCTGCTGTTTGAGCCTTTCAGGCTAGAAATTTGGATTGAGGATGGTGATCAATGATGGGAGCTGTTTGATTCTTTTATAACCATTCTGTAACAACTAATTTGAAACTTTTTGATTCAGCTGCAAAAGAATCCAATCATTTGATTTTGAATTTACAGACAAGGACTGGATGTCTATTTTGGAGGTTGTAATCATAGAACCATGAACACACCCATGGAACAAAGAATTTTCTACAAAAAATGAAAAGGGAGGAAACTTTCTTTCACAAGGGGTAGGTTGAAAATTGTTTTTGAAATGAAGGTAACCATTTTCAACCAGAGGATGGTCTTTGAGAAAGTCAACATGACAACCAAAGTAATCCCACCATCGTAGAAACCAAATTGGGAGTTTTGTAGATGTCATGGAATGATGAAAGTAAAAAAGCCAGGAATGGCTATGGTTTGTATTTTGGAGATAAAAGGCATTAAACCATGTCTGTTGGTAATCCCAGTATGTATATGATGTACTGAATTCTTTGAAGGATGTGCAGAGATGCATAGGAAAAGAGATTGGTTTATGTAAAGGATGTTCCCAATCTGAAGGATGGATAATCTAATATGCAGGTTCAGGGTGATTTGGATGCAGTTTGAAGTGTTTGAATTTAACCGAATTGTTGATGTCAAGTATGGTGGCATAATAGGATTGAGGTTTGCATAGATCTTATGGTTTGTAGTGCCAATTTGGAGGGAAAAGTGTACAAGATATAATAGAAGAGTTTTTATGATAAAATCCTTCTTCCATGGTCAAAATATTTTGGAAATTAGTTTTGAAAATGTATTTTGATTTGGATTTGGAAAAGTTTTGTTGTAGGGTTTGTAAAGTAAGTAGGGGTTTTTTAGAAGGTAAACCTGCTTGTGGTTTTGAAATTGATTTGGAAATACTACCTAATTGTGACCCTTGGTCACTAGAGGCCTGTTGGGAGACCTTTTGTAGTGCCAGAAGCAATTCTAGAGATTTGGAAAGGGTAGCAACCCAGTGTTCGACTAAGTCCGGTTGTACCTGTGTTGGTTTTGTAATGTCTTCTTCTTCAACGACGACCTCATACCAAGATTTAATAGGTTTGACAGTTAGGATGGCTGAAGACATGAGTTTTGGAGGAGGTTGTGGGCTTTCTGGTTTTGTAGGTTGAGTTTGGGGAGTTTTCCCCTTATCTTTGGATTTGGCCTTTGGAGGCATCAGAATCTGTTTTGAAGGAATTCGCAGGTTAGGAAATCAGGGATTGAATTTGAATCTCCTTTAATGTAAGCAATGTCGTAATAAAAAATACTTAAAATAGCTTGTCATCGGGCAAAAATCTGTTTTGAAGCAAGATTTTGGACATCTTTTTGTAAAACTTCTTTTGCAGATTTACAATCAACACAAAGAAGGAATTTTTTTTGTTTAATAAATCACTTTGGAATTTTGTAATACAAATAACAATTGAAAGAATCTTTTTTTTATATAGTGGAGTAGTTTTTCTGACAATCATTCCAATGAGCAGATGTATATTGGAGGATTTGTTCTTTGTTGTTTCGGACTTGTTTAAGAATCTCTCTGTAACCCAAGTCTGAAGCATCAGTCTTGACTACCTTAGGAGCTAATGGGTTAGCTAAATGGAGAAGTGAAATAGTTTGAACCTGTTGTTTGATTTGTCAGACTATGTTGGTACTGTAACACCTATAGATCAAACAAGTAATCCATTTTGTTGAGCAGTATGAAAGAATATATATAGATGCTTAAAATGATGATTTATTGAGTTGGAAAAAATGAGAATATCATCAATGTAAACAATACAGAATTTGGAATGTGCATTGAAGATGTCATTCATAATGCGTTGGAATTCAGAATGTGTATTTTTCAATCTAAAAGGCATGACATTCCATTTGTATTGGGTGAAAGGAACTGTAAATGCAGTTTTGTATCAATCCCTAAGATCAATATGGATTTGCCAAAATCCGAATTTCATATCAAATTTGGAAAATATAAATGCAGAATGTAATTTTTGTAACAAATATTTTTTTTTTAGGATTGGATATCGAATCCATTTTAAAAAAGAATTTAAGGGTTTGTAGTTGATCACAAGTTTTGGTGTGCCTCTTTCAATATCAAATTTTTTATTCACATAGAAGGTTGCACACGACCATGGTGATCTGGACTTTTGAATAAGACCTTTAGACTCGAGATCTAGGATTTCAAGTCTGCAATGCTGTTTGAGGTCAGCATTCATTTGAATAGGTCTTGCCTTTGTAGGTATATGTTTTTCTGAAAATATATCTTCATAGGGAAGATCAACAACATGTTTTCTTCTCTAGAAGGCATTGGGTAAGTCTGAACAGATTTGTTGTTCAATCTTACTTTCTAAATCAGTGATTCTCTTTTGTAAAACCAAGTTTTGTAATTATTTATTGATACGACAAAATAAAACATGGTTTTGTAAATCATGTAAATTGAATTGCTTTCCATGAATAAAAGCATTAATATGATAGGTATGTATAAAGCATGCTTTAATTAAATTTAAATTTCTAGTCTTAGATTTTTCTAAGAATGAGAAAACAAGTTTAATGTTATTAATCTTGGAGGTAATACAATCATGATGTGCTTTGTATGGAGTGATCATGTCGATGAATGGGGTCCCGAGAATGATGGTATGATTAATATCTTTTGTAACGACAAAGAATGTTTTAAAAGAGAAATTCCTTTGTTGAAAACAGAGGCTTGGGTTTTCCCTGCAATATGCAATTTTGAATTGTTAGCAGCAAAGAGTTTTCCAGAGGTAGTTTGTAAAAATTGTTTTTTGATGCAGTTTAAATTTGCACCTGTGTTAAATAAGACAATAGTGTCGAGTTTGAAATTGTCTGAAAAGACTAAGGTAATTTTGATCAAATATTTTTTGGAAGATATTTGGGTCAACACATTCAAGAAATCATCAGGAATATGCTCAATGTTTGAAAAGTGCATGGCGTAATGCAGACTTATCAGTTTGGTCTTCCGATTAAGACTCAGTGTCAGACTGGGTCGCAATTTTGGATAGAAGATCTTGTAAGATGACAAAGTCTTTCTGTTCAGCGTGTTTTAGGGTTTGTAACTCAAATTTGAGGATTTTGATCTCAGAATGTAATTCTGGGATGGTAACTGAGGTATTGGATTTCTTCTTGTTAAGGATCTTTGTAAAGTCGTAGATATTGATACTAATGGAGGGTAATACAAAGCGGTTTGGAGGGCTAGATAGAGGTGTTCTGGTTTGTTGAAATCTTTCAAAAGTTTATCTAAATAGGTTTTTTGGAGCTGAGGATCATCAAGTCTTTTGATGACCTCAAGGATGAATTCTTGGTCTTAGGTTAGGACGCTAATTTGTTTGAAATTCGTAGAGGTATCTGAAGTAGCACTGGAAATTGCTATTTCATCAATTTGGAATTCTTCTTCAGAAGTGTTTGAAGGAGAGGGGTCTATATATGTGGTTTCAATATATAGGTTTTGTATCTAGTTAATGGTTTTTCATCTATTTGAAGCTCATGGAGTTTTGTATTTATTTTGCGAAAATGGGACGTATGTCCTTTCTGGTTGCATTTGTAACTCGTAATGTTTTTTAGGTCAAATTTTGGTTTGAGCTTTAAATGGAAAGGCTTATGGGCTTTGGTAGATTTCTTGTAGGGCTTTTTGTAGTATATGTGTTATGGTTTGGAGTAAAACTATTTTTGGTATTTATGGGTTGATCGTTTGTAAGGAGGTTTGTGACTTAAATAGTTTTTGGGTTTTGAGTAGTTTCCACTACAGGATAGTTTTTTAATAGAAAGGTCAAACTAATGACAGAAACTACCAAGTTCTTGTGTGGTACGTTTCATTTCCCACTTCAAGTGTTTTGGAGTTTGAGATCCTAACAGATCTTAAGACCTTCTTTTTTGGGTGAAGCTCACAAGTTCATCATATGTAAGTTGGTCATATGGTATGGTTTTGGTTGTAAAGGCAGCTTTGATTTTGTTTCTGACCTTTTCTCGTAAAAGAATAGGTAAGCCTACACGGAATTTATTTTTTTCTAAAAAAAGTGGTTTGAATCTTCTCTAAGCATGACACGGGTAAGGAAAGTGTTTTTGTAGTGGATTTTGAATATAAGAGCAACGGGAATAGATCATTCAAGCATATGGTAATTATGGGTCTTGATTTGTAATAACATGCTTTGTAAGACGTTTTTGTCTTTGAGGGATATAGTAAGGTTTGAATAGCAGTCAAAAGATACTGGACCACTGCAGGGGTTAGACTCAATGAAACTTAGGAGTGAGTCTTGGAAGTTGTGGAATCTAGCATCTCGGAGTACAGTTAAAATGGATGTATTTAAGCCTTCTTTTGTAAGTGGTTTTATGTCAACTTGAACTAGACCGACATGAATGTATTTGTAGTTTATGGCTAGGTGTTTTTGTAGTGATTTTTGGTAGAGGAGTTTGATAGTCTCAAAAGGTTTTGTAAGCTGAATACCTCTTTCTTCAGTTTTGATTCTAAAATCTGTTTTGAAAATGTCATATTTGGATTTTTGATAAATCTGTGTTTGAGAAATCTTTGGAATTTTCCAATCATCAATATTTTTTGTAAAATCCTAATTGTTATTTCTTCACTTTGTACAATCCTCTAATTCTCAGAGGTGTCAGATGTAAAAGAAGCCAAAATAAAAGTAGATCTATAGAAAACAGAATCCATAGTTTGAAGAGATAGACTAGAAAACATGCTGTAAGTTATATGGATTTACTGCCCTAGTCACTCAACAGGACTACACCATTCAGTAGCTTCACCTATTAACCAAGGGTCTCTTTTCTCTATTGGGTTTCTTCAATCTAAAGTACTATTACTACCCAGATCCTAGTAGGATGTTATACCAAATGGATTAAAAAAGGATCACACTAAATAAAACAAAGGATTTTACTATAAATACATAAAGCAGTACGTGGCTTTGTTACACCTGAGAATGATTTATAGATCAGGTCACAGGTTTCCAGCTGATATACTGAGTTTTGGGGAAGAAATAACAGAAAGGAAAATGGATAAATTTCTGATGTGAATGAATAAGGCAAGACCAGCAATGTTAGGATCCTTGATCAAACACAGAGCATACTTAATTTGCAATTATTTAAAGAAATGGATATAAACATGTAAAGATTCAAAAGTTTAAGGAAATAAACCTTGAAATTTCTATTGATACGAAGCAGAGGATAATTTACAGGAGATATGGGTTACAGTTTTGGAATTGATACAGGTTTTGAATACAAAGCAGGGAATAAAATGATACAGTTTGTGAGTACAGAGGAATAATATGATTCGTCTGGAGAAAAACTTGTTGTGGTTGTAACCAGTTCTGCCTCTTCAAGTGGAATGAAGCCTCCTTATATAGAGGAGAATAGTCTGCCTTTTATAGACGTGGGGAACACTTTTTGTAAGTAGGTGACGCCTTTTGAAAGTGGGAGACACCTTTTGTAAGTGGAGGACCCCTGCACCGAAAGTATTTTTGACATTTTCTGCCGACACTTTTTTTTTAGTGCCTTTTAATATGCGGCAGAATGCCATAGCAATTATCTTCATTGTCTTCTCCAAGGGAAATGGCAGGAGATGTCGAGTCAGATGAGCTGGATTGGGACAAGACTGTTTTGGGGTCTTCGTTTTGTATAATGCCTTGCACTATTTGGAGATATTCTTCCTCAGTTTTAGCGGAGGCAAGGAGAGCTGTTGTTTGAGCCTTTCAGGCTAGAAATTTGGATTGAGGATGGTGATCAATGATGGGAGTTGTTTGATTCTTTTATAACCATTTTGTAACAGCTAATTTGGAACCTTTTCATTTAGCTGCAAAAGAATCCAACCATTTGATTTTGAATTTATGGACAAAGACTGGATGTCTATTTTGGAGGTTGTAATCATAGAACCATGAACACATCCATGGAACAAAGAATTTTCTACAAAAAATTAAAAAGGAGGAAAACTTTCTTTCGAAAAGGGTAGGTTGAAAATTGTTTTTAAAATGAAGGTAACCATTTTCAACTAGAGGATGGTTTTTGAGAAAGTCAACATGACAACCAAAGTAATCCCACCATCGTAGAAACCAAATTGGGAGTTTTGTAGATGTCATGGAATGATGAAAGTAAAAAAGCCAGGAATGGCTATGGTTTGTATTTTGGAGATAAAAGGCATTAAACCATGTCTGTTGGTAATCCCAGTATGTATATGATGTACTGAATTCTTTGAAGGATGTGCAGAGATGCATAGGAAAAGAGATTGGTTTATGTAAAGGATGTTCCCAATCTGAAGGATGGATAATCTAATATGCAGGTTCAGGGTGATTTGGATGCAGTTTGAAGTGTTTGAATTTAACCGAATTGTTGATGTCAAGTATGGTGGCATAATAGGATTAAGGTTTGCACAGATCTTATGGTTTGTAGTGCCAATTTGGAGGGAAAAGTGTAGAAGCTACAATACAAGGGGTTTCATGATAAAATCCTTCTTCCATGGTCAAAATATTTTGGAGATTAGTTTTGAAAATGTCAAAAATACTTTCGGTGTAGGGGTCCTACACTTACAAAGGGTGTCTCCCACTTTCAAAAGGCATCACCCACTTACAAAAGGTGTTCCTCACCTCTACAAAAGGCAGACTATCCTTCTCTATAAAAAGGGGCTTCATTCCACTTGAAGAGGCAGAACTTGTTACAACCACAACAAGTTTCTCTCTAGACGAATCATATTATTCCTCTGTACTCACAAAATGTATCATTTTATTCCCTGCTTTGTATTCAAAACCTGTATCAATTCCAAAACTGTAACTCGTATCTCCTGTAAATTATCCCCTACTTTGTATCAATACAAATTTCAAGGTTTATTTCCTTAAACTTTTGAATCATTATATGTTTATATCCATTTCTTTAAATAATTGCAAATTAAGTATGCTCTGTGTTTGATCAAGGATCCTGACATTGTTAGTCTTGCCTTGTTCATTCACATCAGAAATTTATCGGTTTTCCTTTCTGTTTTTTCTTCCCAAAAACTCAATATATCGACTAGAAACCTGTGACCCGATCTATAGATCATTCTTAGGTGTAACAAAGCCACGTACTGCTTTATCTATTTATAGTAAAATCATTTGTTTTATTTAGTGTGATCCTTTTTTAATCTATTTGGTATCACATCCTACTAGGATCTGGGTAGTAATAGTACTTTAAATTGAAGAAACCCAATAGAGAAGAGAGACCCTTGGTTAATAGGTGAATGCTACTGAATGGTGTAAGTCTTGTTGAGTGACTAGGGCAGTAAGTCCATATAACTTACAGCATGTTTTCTAGTCTCTCTTTAAACTATGGATTTCGTTTTCTATAGATCTACTTCTATTTTGGCTTCTTTTACATCTGACACCTCTGAGAATAAAATGATTGTACAAAGTGAAGAAATAACAATTGAGGATTTTACAAAAAATATTGATGATTGGAAAATTCCAAAGATTTCTCAAACACAGATTTATAAAAAATCCAATCAAACACAGATTTATCAAAAATCCAAATATGACATTTTCAAAACAGATTTTACAATTAAAAGTAAAGAAAGAGATATTTAGCTTACAAAACCTTTTGAGACTATCCAACTCCTCTCCAAAAAAATCACTACAAAAACACCTAGCCAGAAACTACAAATACATTCATTTCGGTCTAGTTCAAGTCGAAATAAAACTACTTACAAAAGAAGGCTTAAATACCTCCATTCTAGATATACTCCGAGATGCTAGATTCCACAACTTCCAAGAATCACTCCTAAATTCCATTAAGTCTAGCCTCTGTAGTGGTCCAGTATCTTTTGACTGCTATTCAAACCTTACTATATCCCTCAAAGATAAAAACATTTTACAAAGCATGTTATTACAAATCAAGACCCATAATTACCATATGCTTGAAGGATCTATTCTTGTTGCTCTTATATTCAAAATCGATTACAAAAACACCTTCCTTACCCGTGTTATGCTTAGAGAAGATTCAAACCAGTCTTTTTGGAAAGAAAAATTCATTGCAGGCTTACCTATTCTCTTAGGAGAAAAGGTCAGAAACAAAATCAAAGCTGCCTTTACAACCAAAACCATACCATATGACCAACTTACATACGGTGAACTTGTGAGCTTCACCAAAAAAAAAAAGGTCTTAAGATCTGTCAGGATCTCAAACTCTAAAAACACTTGAAGTGGGAAATGAAACGTACCAGACAAGAACTTGGTAGTTTCTGTCACCAGTTTGACCTTTCTAATAAAAAATTCTCCTACAGTGGAAACTGCTCAAAACCCAAAAACTATTCAAGTCACAAACCTCCTTACAAACGATCAGCCCATAAATACCGAAACCAGTTTTACTCCAAACCA
>Ga0325400_1003868_pt1 | contig 13720 bp, 8 predicted proteins | sample PopdelMetagenome_2_FD_205662 | JGI IMG/M metagenome (GOLD analysis project Ga0325400, IMG submission 205662) | Populus deltoides microbial communities from Bellville, Georgia, United States - Xylem-PdKOR-R1 | ecosystem: Host-associated > Plants > Phyllosphere > Stem > Wood/Secondary xylem... | reverse complement strand
AGCAAGAGCTAAGTTTGGGGGTATTTGATGTAACCATATTATTCGATAGTTTCACCCACATCTACCTAATGTTTTGTCCATGTTTTATATATAAAATATCTTGATATTCTTTGTTTTATGTTTTGAAGGTACTTTTGGATTAAAGATGCAAAAATGAGTAAATTGGAGGTAATTGGCAGATTTGACGTTCGGTCGATGTTTTGTGCAGAGCGTGAGTTCTAGAGATCAAAATGAAGTGATTCCAATGGTACTAAAAAGCTAACATCCATACCTTTCTGGAAATGTAATGCAAGAAAAATAAAAAGAGAAGATCATGGAAATCACATCCTGCAAAGTCAAATCTCGCATTCTGCCAATGTTGACCTTTGGCCATTCAAAATTTAATATCTGGAGCTACATAATTCCAATTGATGCAAGCTCAAGTTTTTTGGATTCCTAATTAAAATACCTATCAATGCTCCAAATTTAAGCCAAAAAAGATGTCATATGAGGGAGATATGATTTTTCATAGATGACAACTGAATTCTGCCAGCAAACAGGTTTCGTGAAGAAACGAGTCCAAATTACATTCCGAAGCATCTAAACCGACATCCAAGTTTTTATATCATCAATTTAGCTCCTCTAAGTTAGCGATTGAAGATTTCATGCAAGGCTATTTCTCCTTTTTAGGAAAAATAGTTATTGAAGTACTTAAATGTAAACTTCCAACTTAAGGGAGAACTGTTTTGTAAAATAGAGACTAGGGTTTCTTAGCATATAAAAAGAAAGAGAGAAGAGGCAGCAGCCAGTAAAAAAAAGAGGGAGAGCAGAAGGAGGCAGCAGCCAGCAGAGAATAAACACAAATTCTCTCCTCTACAAACCCAAAAATCATGCTATTTTCATCCTTTAGAAGTAGTTGTTCAATAGTTATGCAAGGCTAAGCTCTTTTCTTGGTTGCAAGGACGCAAAAACCTTCGGATTTCAAGAACCGTGAGATTTATTCTTCCTTCTATTTTCAGCTTATGTTATGAATGAGTATGATTGTTTTCTTATGCATATTTTCTATGATTGTTGTTGATGATTGCTAGAGCGGACTCTAAGTTATTGTTGTGAACAATCTATTGCTAAGTTTAATATCAAAACCGGAGTTGTGATATATGAACTTGTGAAGCAACTAAGTTTGATAATTGTGGCGGAACTACGTTATTGAACTTAGGGAGAACATTTGAACAAAGTGACACAAGCTGCGGACAGCTTGTATGTTAATCTTGATGAAATTATCTAGTTCTTAAAGCTACCATTAAATTAAATCATTAGTGCGAACACTTTGATTGTTTGTTGGTTAGGATTAGTTATACGACGGATCCGTTAATTAATCAACGTTAAGTAAAGATAAAATTTCAGAACATAAACTGCAATTTTCGTTTCAAGGATCGGTTCAAATTTCCGTAGGTAGATGTGTACTTGCGACCAAGATTTGTTTTCTTGATAAGTTTCGGTTTTAATTGATTTTGTTTGCTAGTTTAATTGCTGCCATAGTTTAGATAATCACAAACCAAATCCCCCTAATTACATAACGTACAACATAAAAATCTAACTTAAAACTTCCTCGTGGGATCGACCCCTTGCTTGCTCTATACTATCTTGCGTGTTTTAAGGTAGAATAATTAATTTGTGCGACTGCGACATCGCAACAATTTTGCTTGCTTATTGGTTTAAATATAATCTTGAGTAGAATGGACTATCTTGAATTCATACTCATGTGCGATTTTCTTATCATCTTTCATAGTAAATATTGATCCTTGGTAAGTAGTAATAGTTTATAGGAGTTTAAACATGTGAATAATTATTTCCCAAATGAATTTGATCATTGTTTCTTAATTAATCGATTGATAAAGAATAGCTTCAACCCATTTAGTGAAATAATCCATAATTGCAAGAATGTACTTATGTCCCCTTGATGAAGGTGGTTTTGTTTTTTTCAATATTTTCCATTACACATCTTCTAAATAGCCATGTTTTGACCATTGCATTAAGCTTATTTAATGGTACATACTGGATTGGGCCTAATTGATGGTATTATTAACACCCTTTTATAAAACTAATGATATCTTTAGTTATACCATGCAAATGAAAGCCATGGTTCATGATTAACTATCTTATCTTAATTTTAGATTAGTAGGCTCTATATCCCATCATGAACCTCAAACATGACCAACAAGGTTTTCTATAGTCCTAAGCATTTGAGTAAAATATTAGTCTTATATATTATGTATAATATATATTTGTTAAGAGTACATAATTGACCATTTTTATTTTGAAAGACCTTGAAACTTTTTACGAGGGGTCTTATTAAATTTAATATTTCTCTCTCTCCAATGCTTCTAAGAATCAACAACATTAGAATTGTTAAGACCTTCTACTTGTAATTGGTAGAAAGTATAAACAACAATCTCATTGTTATTGTCTTAAATAGTTTTTTTTTTATCATGGAATCTATATTGCTTTATTTATCATGACAATCTATTTGGACAATAACTTTGATTGATCGATTGATAATCTTCATAGGGATAATGTCATGATTATTAAAGAAATTAAGATAAAAAAAACCTTCTAATGTTTGTGGCCATATTATGGTATATAATTAGGATGATATATTCACGCTTATATTCTCCAGATAACTAGTTGATAATAAATAATAAATTCCCAATTATTATAATTGATTGTTCTCTTAACTCCAATAATGTTTTTAGGCCTATTATTAAGACCTTATATTTAACTTAATTATTTGTGCAAGGAAAATCAAGATAAAAGAACAAGGTCATTTTATGACCTACAAGGGATATATGACCACCATTGCACTAGCTTTGATCTTAGTTTTTTTTTTTTTATGTATCAAATCATAATTAGTATAGAATAGGCTCTGCTATGATAATATTGATATATTGTTTCAATTCATGGTCAATGTGCAATGTATGGGTGATCAGCTAAGAAATCACCTAAAGTTTTTTGTTTATGGCATACAAAATTTTCCATTATAACCTTTTAAAAAGGATTTCAATAGCATATATTTAATTAAATTTATTTTACATGTTGCATCAAAATTAATTGATAACATATACTAATGTATCTTAACTCAAGTAAAAAACAAAAAAAACATAATTTCTCTATCAATGCATATCTTTTTTCAACCTCTATAAGCACACGATTAAGGTAATACATAATCTATTCATTCCTAAAGTCATTTTCTTATTCTAAAATGCTATAAATTGATCCTTCTACTCCTAAAACATATAGCTTTAATGGCTTTCCAAGCCTTAATTAGGTCAATACTAAAGGTTTAACTAAATAAGTTAATATGTCTTCAAAAGAACATTATTGCTTTTTAGTCTATTGATACTAATTAGATCTTATTTGTTTTCAACAACTTAGTAAAAGGTTTGATATTCCTATATTGTTTTAATGAACCTCATTATAAAATTATTCTTGTTATAGTTTAAGGGAATAGAATGCCTTAATACATTGGTATAGGGAGATGATACATAACCATACACCTTTCTAAAAATATAGGTTTTGGATATATTGGAAGATTTAGCACTTGATAGGATATCACCTACAAAACATCAATGTTTATCATATATTGATTTTTATCAAAGATAATATATAACACAAACTTGCCTTGGTAGAAAGGTTAAAGATAGCTTTTATATCTAAATTATCCCCATCATAAGAGGTTATAATAGACCATGTCCTACTAAGGATACAAATAATGTGAAGAAGCTTATGAAAAACAACCAATCTAAACCTAAAACAACAACAACTCAACAAACATTTAAGGTAAGGATAATGATTAATCAACAACCATAACGACATAACAAAGTTATCTAACATGTTAGGCCAACATCCAATAAGTTTGGACAAAGGAAACAAGCACCATAGCATTGGCCCAAGTCATTGTTTATTATGAAATAGGAGAAAAGAATGGCATTAACTCTATAGGGGGAAAAATCAACAAGAGAATGCTATAAAGAAAGTCATCCTAGTAAAAAGGTAACAAACATATATTATAAATGAGATAACACTAATAATGCTCAAAGATAGAAAAATGTGTTAACTTTAAACGAGCCCACAAGGTGTGAAAAGGCTTTAATAGATGTTCTCATCCAAATATAAGAACAACTAGAAATAAATGACATGATTATCAAAGATGGTATATTTTTGGACAATGGTATAAATATATTTCATAATGAAAATAAATAATAAAAAAGGAAAATAATCGAAGTTCTCAATTCTAATATAATAGCTAGACTAGAAAAATGCTCTAAAAGATAAGGCCATAGAAACACATTTTGAAGTAGAAGTGAGTGATCATAAAGAATTTACATTCATAAACATAATGTTCATCCTACAATGTTCCTTGAAGCCGAACCTGTCTAATTGTCTAATTTGGATAGTGATTGTGAATACAACACAAAATAAAAGGTAGAGATTATTGAATTCAACTAGTTAGAGCTAGTGGTTGAACAACAGTCAGGACTTAAATTTCTTGAAGCAATAGTAGTTATAAGTCATTATTTAAGCCTCTTTACATCACAACAAATTTCCATAATGTACTCGTATAGAGAGTCCTAGTTGATAATGGTGTCTTACTCAACATTATAATCTAAATTGTGAATGCTAAGATTAGTCATAAGAAGGATGACATGATCTTATCAGAAGTGGTTTATACCATATTCTATATAAGATATAAGAGACACTATGAGGGTGTTATAAATGGATCTAACTATTATGTCCAAAACCTCTATTATAGATTTTTTTTTATGGTAGAATCAAAGACAAGTTACAACACCTTGCTACAGCAAGATTAGATAGACACTAACATGTATGTTCCATCATTCTTATATCAAGATTTAATTTTTTGGTTACTAGATGGATCAACTAAAATAGTTAATGTAAATTATAAACCATTCATGGTTAAGTAAGGGATGCTAGATCCATGGTTATACAATGATGATGCAGGTCCAATCTAGTCAATGAACATGGATAATATAGGTCACCATATTTTCTTCTTAGTAAAAAGATAGTACATATAGGACAAATCACAACATATTTTGCTAGGCCAAATAACCAATAATTAGAAGGTAATGGTTAAAATTTTGAAATATATGATTAAACAAGTCATTACAACTTAGTTACATGTTTCAAGGCTTTTGATGAAACTCATATAAGTGTTGGGTGGTAAAATAGAATTTGTTTAATAAAATCAAATTAAGACTATCAATTGATCTTCTCAATATGATAAGTCTTCCTTTATCACCACCAAAGATGGTTGATGGATATGCTAAAGTTTAGGAGATGTTAATTGAAATTGACTTAGGAACTAAAGATAAGCCTAGACCAATCTTTATAAATGCAAGTATACCTGTATGATGAACGAATCTAAATGTGATTTATCATGTAAAGAAGAAAATAAAATAGATCCTAAAGGATAGATTTATTAGGCCAAAAAGATATGATGATTAGATATCTAGCATAGTGCCACCATGACAAAAGAATATCAAATTGAGGGTATGTATAAATTTTAGAAATTTGAATCTTGTAACTTTAAAAGATGAATATCCAAAGTCAATGGTTAATATATCGATCGATATAACATCTTGTAATAAAATACTCAACTTTATGGATGGCTACTCTAGCTATAACTATATCTTCATTATAAAAAAAGGATATTTCCAAGATTGTTTTCAAATGTCTAGAATACTTCATTAGATGATCATGCAATTTTGGTTAAAGAACTTCTAGTGCAACATGACAAAAAGAAATGAACTTAATCTTATAGAATATGATCAATAATAATATGAAGGTTTATATTTAGGATATCATGGTTAAGTCAAAATCAAAATCCATTCACATAAATGAACTAAATGTTGTCTTTGAATGAATGATGATGCACAACATAAAAATAACCCCTTTAAATGTGCCTTAGGTGAGTAAGCATGTAATTTTCTATGATTTTTAGAGCATTAGTGAGACATAGAGATGATGGTGTGCTGTCACAGGCAACCAAGTACAAATCTAAACTCTTAAAAATACATACAGTAGTGAGAGTAAGGATCGTTCCCACAAAGAGTATCTAGCCTAATTTTGTGCTACGTGAATAAAGATGGGGGGATCGAGTATAACAAAAACAATTGTAAGAAAACAACTAAGAAACAACTTAAATTAAAATATAAAAATCAATCAAAAGAATAAACTTTGGCCTAAGTCAACATCCACCATTAGGTCTTTTATAACTGATCATCAATGCAAATATATATATCAATTCATACTTTTAATATTCATTATTGAAACTATTTCCCTATCTCTGCTTAGTTACAGATAATTAGAAAACAAGCAATCTAATTAATCTTAACTACTAAACAACTCAAGACAAGCACCAAAAAATTAATCTAGTAGTAGTCTTAAGAATTAGAGAGATTAATGAAGCTAAACAATACAAGCATATGTGGTTGCATTTAATTTAATCGACTATTCTTTCTAAGATTTATTAATTTTTAATGCAATAAATCATTTAACCCTTAGTTGCTTCACAAATTAGAGAAATCAAACAATATGGATTTGATATCTAACCTAGCAGTAGATTACAACAAATAATAAACTAATAAGCCTCCTAGCAATTCAATAGAACAATTATAAAAATAGGCATAAAAAAATTCAACACTTAAAGTATAAATTCAACAATGAAAACAAATTAGATCTCACATTTTTATGATTCTGAGGCTTTCGTTTCCTTTTAGCAAATAAAAATTTAGTTACATGGTTCCATAATGAATACTCGAAGAAGAAAAACAAAACAGAGAAGAGGGAAAAGGAAGTGAGAAGTTTAATCTAATCTCTCCCTTTTTTTGTACACCTTTTTCTCTCTTTAGAATCCTATACAATCTCCTAAAAATACTCTTAATATTATCCTCCAATAATAACCATCAAATCTAAATAGTTAATGTAATTCTTAAATAATAAAATAAAGTTCTAATATAAGTGTTGTCTTAGCTAGAATTCACACACCAAATCTGGAAGCTTATGAAAATAAATCACTTTGTAATGACAAAGGATGTTCTAGCATGTTGGCAGTACAAGTGCAACAATATTATGCCCCATTTTAACCTCAAAACAATCAGTATCTCTCAAAAATCAAAACATGAAAGTTGTAGAGTTGTTTCTTAGGGTTCAACAGAAGTTTGAATAATTTCAATCGGAGCTCAGATGAGAGAGTTATGCCTAGATTACAAAGTTGTGTTGAAATTGTTCATAATTGCCCTATTACCTTTGTTTTGCCCTTAACACCTCCACTTTCATTCTAAGTTGAAATATAAAAATAATGAGTAAATTCAGGCTCCAAGAAAGTATAAAAGGCTAAACATTATGGAATAAAAATATGACATTTTGCGTTCTCATCATATAGATAAAAATAAACATTATGGAATAAAAATATAACATTTGGACAATGTCATTTTTTCAATCTCATTTCTAAATATAAGAGATGTTGGTGATTGTTAACAATTTCATCATCGAGTTTGGATGATTTCTACTATGACTAGTGCTTATTTCAATCATTTTTAGCTAGTCTTTTAAACCTAAATGTTTTGGTATGTAGTTGAGTTAATACTTGCTCAACTATGCCCCCCAAGTCTTCACCTTTTGGAAGAAACATGTCAAATGTATGAAACTTATACACTTCATTATCAGGCATATCATCAGCTTGTTGAACCAACCTTGTTGGATTTTTTATGGTTTATAATTTTTTTTCAATACTAGCATCCATGACTAACTTCACCTTTTATCATTGTTGATTAGTCCTTACCTTTTACTACTCTTTCTTTCTAGGAAGTTTATCAAGCTTCGGAGTAGCCATAACTATAGTAAATTTAGAGAACATATTATCATCCATTTTCATTTTTATTTTCATGTCCAAAAAACAAATGCACATAGACTCTAGAGTCTTCTGAATTTGGTTATAAAAGATTACACAATTATAAATGTCATGTTTTTAAAAGTCATGTCACTTAAAGAACTTCTTCTCTTGAATTTTGTTGTCAATAAGGACAGTGTAATTTTAAAGAAGTTTAAATCCCCCCATTTTATATATCAACTAGTTAAAGCTTTCTTTAGCTTTTTTTTATGTTAAAAGAAAAATTTTTATTTTTTTCAACTACTTTGGTAGTCTTTGCATCTTTGATACTAGGGTTAGTAGTTTTTTTAGGCTTTCTGAATGATATAATCTCAAACTATCTTCCATGTTTTACTTCTATAATCAATATGAACTATTATTGGACATCCTCAAACTTTCTATAAGAGTCTGAATCAATAAATAAGTGTGCACTCACAACATTGTCTAAATAGTTAATAAGGTATGTCCACCTCAATAGCTTCTTTTCTACCATTTTTACTATCATTTTTTTCAAAATGATTAACATCATTTATGAAAGTGTGGATATATAAGTAGTTGGTGTTTATGAATGTTTTTCTTATGTTCCACTATAGTTTTTTTAATAGTAACTTTATGAACTCTCACTTAGTTATAGCCATAATACATGTCCTGAATCACAGGGCATAATTGATGTACCCTTTCTTCGATCCTAGAATATTTTGGCTAAATCATGTAACATGACCTCTGGATCTATCCTATAAATGTTCATGGAAAGAAGTTTCCATCATTTCCTAAATGTTAATTGAGTTGAGTGGAAATGTGGATAACCAAAGAAAAATTGTTCTGGTTGATAATGAAAAAAAAACTCAAATTTATAAAGAAGGTTGGATGCATCATTGTCGTATTGGTTAGTGAACTTGATGATGTGTTATCCTATTAATTTTTATATTTCATGGATAATTTCTTGAAATCTATAATATTTATTCCTCTAGAGATTGCATGCAACCTATCAATCCAATTATGTTATGGATGATGGTTAGTAGATCTTATTATTTGTTCAATTTCTACCCTCATCTCTCTTAAATGTTATGTTAGTTATACTTTATCTATCCCTTCCTTTTATTTTTTATCAATAATAGGTGGTTATTGTGTAAAGGGATTGGGATTTTCTTATTGTAACACATCCTATATGGCATAGAGTTACCTAGTAGAAGCTTGTTGGAAGGAATATAAGTTTTATGAGGCCAAGTAATTGACTTGTGGTTTTTTATAGACTTGTGGTTGTTAGTGGCTATCACACTCAAGTTGGAATATATTTATTATTATATTTGTTACAATAGAAAGTACCCTTTTATATAAGGTATATTCATTCCAATCACCTTTATTAGAGTGTTTATGGTCATAGAACTCCTAAAGATATACCTTCTAAGTGTATATGCTCATGGGTTACAAGACCTATTCTAATGCATCTCATTTTTATCTAAGCTAACTAATCAAATATAATATACATGGTTCAATTGACCACCACGATGTTGTTGTGGTAGGTCATATCTTTTATGTTCTCATCTCCATCTAGAGAACCCTTCAATTAGCACTAGAGAGATTTATAAACTGATAATAAGATGTTACTTAAAGTGCAATCATGGATGGTTGGATTGAGTTTTCCATAGCTGGTTATGACCATCACACGATATCATCAAATTCGTATATATGATATGTATATGGTTATGTGTAAAGAACTTATACATTAACATGTTTATTTGTTATTGGTGGTGATGACCCTATTAGAATCAATAAAAATGTGAGAGACTGCTAGGGAGACGCTAAGAGTATGTTAAGATGTAGTTCTATGTTGTAGGGGTGAATTAGACAATGAAGATTCATCTTTGAGCATGTGTGATACTAGTTGATCCACCAACATATGAGAAGATTATGGATTGTCATGCTTTTCATTATAAAAAATTTAACATTTCTCCTTTGCTTAAACTAATTATTCATCTAAAATATCAACGATGACTTTACATGTGTTTTACTTTAGACGCATAGCTATTATCTTATGAAATAGTTGAATCTTTGTCTTATAGAGCATACCAATATGTAAATTACTTTGATATTATTTTGAATAATATACTACCAATTAACTTTTTTTCCTTATAAGGATTAAAAAAATACTACACAATAAGAACATAATCCTGATAAAAGACAAGTAACAACCTCACAAAATCAAGTAAAGTGTGGGAATCTAAAACCTTGAACCTTAAGTAAAGGCTATCAACTCTATAACAACACCACAGAGGAAAAATGACATGTTTATGAAGAATGAGAGAAATTTGTAAAGAAAAGCAATAGAAACCCTCTAGAGGGATGAATAAATAATTTTTTTATTGAAATTATATGTGTGGGGTTTGTCATCATTCATAATAACTATGTGGCCTTTTACATCCATGGTGGACATCAACAATAGTTGATCAATCAATAATTCTTATAGGGATGATCCCATGATGATATAAGGCCATTCTATATTCTAACATATGTTAAGCCAAGCCATTGGTTTCTTTATTAATTTCTCTCACTGAAAAAATAAAAACAAGATTAGAAAACCTTTAAACAAGGTTTGTGGGCATTATATGATTTAAATTTAAGGTAATATGTTCACACTTATATTCACCAACTAAATGGTTGATAATAAGTAATGAATCTCTTATTACTATAATTAATTTTTCTTCTAACTCTAATTGTATTTAGAGATCTATGATTAAGGACTTATAAGCATCATAATTGTCAATGCAAGAAAAAATAAGCCAAAAACATAGGTGAAATACAAAGGCAAACATAGTTTTTCTATAAGAGTGTAACATTCTTCAACTTTTATAAGGATATGACTAGGATAATACATAACTTGCTCATGCCTAAAGCTATTTTTTTATGTTGTCATGTTGTCAATTAACACTACTGCTACTGAAATGTATATCTTTAAGGGTTTTCTAAGTTTTGGTAAGGTCAATAATAAAGATGATTTGGTGAGATAAACCTTTATATTTTTAAAAGCAGTTTGTTGGTTTTAATTCCATTAAAACTCATCAAATCTTTTTCCTTCCAACAACTTAGTAAAAGGGTTGATCTTCCTTGTAGTGTTTGAAATGAATTTCCTTAGTAAATTGACCTTACCAATAAGCCTCTAATATTATTTATTTTTCAGAGAAGTTTTTTCTTCCATGATTTCTAATGTTTTTTATCCATCTTTATGCCATGTTAATGCACTCGAAAGCTAAAAATATTACCAGCTTGCACTTCAAATGCATATATTAATGGGTTCGTTTATAGATTTTACATTCTCATTGTTCGAAGGCTATCATAGCTCATTTAGGTGAGTGGATTTAAACTTTTTATTTTACGTTGATATCACCAATATAAACCTCCGATTGATTATTGTCTTTTGGTAAGTAGCACTTACATTCTTTAAACCAAATATTATTACCACTCATTCAAATATTCTTATTGAACTACGACATTGAAAGCAGTTTTAAATATATCTTCTTTTACAAAAAGAAAAAAGGATCTAGTTATAGCTAGAATGATAATCTATAAAGCTGATCATTTCATTGTCAAATGTTGGATCGATCTACATACCAACCATTGAAATTAGATATTCATTTTTAGGATCCGTAAATTAAGATTAACAAAATCTATGTGAACTCATAATTTGCCATTCTTTTTCAATCTTGACATTATATTAGATACCCATTCAACATAAGCTTAATAAATCCAATTTTTAGTAGTCGTTTGATTTTCTCTTTTATATGATCAATCATGTTTAGATTTATTCTTTGTGGAGGTTATTTGTATGGATTGAAAACAAGCTTGATTATGAATGGATGATTGATCAAACTTCTATTTAAACTAGGTATTTAATCAAAATCCCAAGAAAATTAGTCTTTATAATTGTATCCAAGTGATATCATACCTTTCTGAAAATCTTTTGATAAATTTGCACTTATAAACATGAGTTTTGGTTTGTCTTCAGTCCTCAAATTAACTTCAATTAAAGGATCTTAAACTTGAGCTTGTCCATCATCCATATTTAATAGTGATGGAGGAAGATTTGTCATATCTAGTATGATAAATTGATTTTCTTGATCTAGTTCCATTGAACAAATTCTATTCTTATTTCCAATACTTTGATAAGCTTCATCAAAATCCTCAAAACATGCTACCAAGTTATGGTGACTCATTTATTCCAATGTTTCAAATCTTTTTTTTATTATAATCTTTCAATTGCAAGTTATTTTGCCTAGCAATGTCTATTATTAGTCACCTTATATGTATTATCTTCTTACTTCTTAAAAATTAGATTAGGTGTCTCATATTGTCCATGCTCATAAATTGAACTACACTTCCATCATTGTTATACAACCATGTATCTGCAATCCCTAAATTGATCATAAGTGGCTTATCATCTACTTTAACTATCTTCATTGAACCATCTAGTAACCAAAAAAATATATTTTGATATAGGGATGATGACACACATATATAAGCATGTATTCAATCTTACTCAAGCAAGGCGTTATGACTTATCTTTGCTTGAACTATATAAAAAAACAAGCTACATTAGAGATCTTGAACTCAATTATTAAACTCGCCTACCACACTTCTACAATGTCTCTTATTCCATCTTTAAAATATGACATTGCCACTTCAAATAGGATTGTGTCAACTCTGTTTCAACCAATCTTACTTAATAAGGTTGGTGAAATAATACTAAGTGTTGTATCATTATCAACCAGGATCATCTGTATTAGTCATTATTGAAATTTGTTATGATGTATACAGATCTCAAATAGCAACTTATAGACAATGTTGGCGTAGAAAATATAAGACCTGACTTTTGGTTGATTTCAATGATCTTTGACTTTTCCTTTGCACTGTTTTCACAGTCGTTGTCCAGATAAGGTAGTTGGCCAAGTTTATATTCAAAAGAGTAAGGAAGAGCAAATACCATAATTATAGATATGATTGCATCATCGTCACTCATTTTTATATTAGAAAGAATTTTTAATCTATCATTTTCTTTGATTGTGTGTTATTCATCAAATTGTTAGATTCAGATTGAAAATTCAAGTACTTTTTTCTTTTTTCCTTTTGTGTACTATCATCTAGAATGATATCAATGACTCATTCTAATAAATCATCATCTAATAAACCATTGACATGGATAATCATGCCATTCTTTTCTTAAAGTTATTCCTCAAATTGGACAAAAGCATATGTTAAAACTATTTTGCATATTGGTTTAAAGTTTGGACACTATTATTGTTCTTAGGCTTTGCAACTATTATTTTCTCTACAACACATAATATTTCTTCTCTTATTAAGGTTGTTATTGGATTTGCATTCTCTTTTTTACTTCTATTGTCCAAATGATGCCATCTTTATTTTCCTTTTATTTCAAGACTGATAAAGATTTAGGCTACATTTCTACTACTCATTTCCTTTGCTTGAGCTCTATATTTATAGGCCTAGCATGATGGATAACTTTTTCATGTCGCTTTTGTTGGTCAATCCCTAATCTTATTGATGCGGATCAGCCCAACACCAAGCGTAATCATGCCAACAACCCATTGGAGGTGCCAATTAGGCCAATCACAAGAGCTAGGGAAAACAAGCTTAAAGAAGCATTGAATGAGCTTGTTCAGAACATATGGAGCAAAATGGACTTAGAGGGGCTTCGGACATTTAAAGAGCATAAAGGACAACCTTTAATTCATCTAGTTCAGGTCCAAGAAGAGCCCAATTCATGTGGAACAAGGGGTT
>Ga0325400_1003867_pt1 | contig 13721 bp, 8 predicted proteins | sample PopdelMetagenome_2_FD_205662 | JGI IMG/M metagenome (GOLD analysis project Ga0325400, IMG submission 205662) | Populus deltoides microbial communities from Bellville, Georgia, United States - Xylem-PdKOR-R1 | ecosystem: Host-associated > Plants > Phyllosphere > Stem > Wood/Secondary xylem... | reverse complement strand
TCTGCGTCACCCGCGTAACCACCGCCTGGGGGTTCGCGGCAGTCAAAGAGTCGTCGTTGCGGTTGCGATCGGCCAGGCCGCTCGGACGGAGATCGAGCGTGTTGAAGGGGTAACCGCGCGAGTGATTGGTGATGAAACCGTCGGACGTGTACTCGCTGTTAAGGTAGAAGTTGAAGCCCTGCTCCTTATAGTCGCCGAACCCCGCGGTCAGCGTGGCGCGATAATGCGAGCCGTCGCCGTGCGCGGTGGTGCCGGCCTGGACCGAACCGTCGATGCCCTGGACGTTCTTCCGGCTGATCAGGTTGACCACGCCGCCGATCGCGTCCGCGCCGTACGTGGAGGAGGCGCCGTCCTTCAGCACCTCGATATGGTCGACGGTGCTGAGCGGGATCGAGTTGAGGTCGACATAGGCGTTGTGCCCGTCGTCGTTGAGCGGGAAGTTGGCCGAGCGCAGCCCGTCGATCAGTATCACCGTCGAGGACACGCCGAGACCGCGCAGCGACACCGCGGCGCCCCCGGCCGAGAAGCCGTTGCGAAAGCCGGTCGAGATCGAGCCCGCGCCGTCGGCCGACACCGAGCGGATCGCTTCCTGCGCGGTGGTGATGTTGGCGCGCTCGAGCGTCGCCGCGGTCAGCACCGTGGCCGGCGAGATCAAGGTCGTGTTCGAGTCGCGGAACAGGGTACCCGTCACGACGATCTCGTTGCGCGGCTCGAAGGGCGCTCCGGACTGCCGCTGGTCGATGTCCGGCGCCGCGGCGTCCTTCGTCTGTGCGGAGGCGGCGACCGCGGTCAGCACCGCGACGGTGGAGATGCCATGTAATACCGTCGTGCGCGCGGACTTGACCAACATCATCGAATTCTGCCCCTGTAGACCCCCGCGTGCCGCGCCGTTGCTGGTCCGCAGCGCATGCTCACCCGCCTGCGGCGCGACATCGCCGTCACTGCAAAGCCGTGACTTGAGTGCTCCTTAGGAGCGGCATGGCGGGCGGCGCCGATCGGATAGGGAAATTTTCGAGCGGCAGCGCCGGAACAGTCGCGACCGCGGTCGTGGCGGCTCGTGCCTGCCGAGACGAGGCCGCGACGGTGCCGGCTCGCTCCTCCGCGTGACCGAAGCTGGGAGGTCAGGCGTTCTGGGCAACCCAAAGCGTATTGCTCACTTGATACACGCCGGGCTAGGCTGGACGCCGCGCGACTCTCCCGCGAGAAGGTGATAATCACGATGAAACTGGTGCGCGGCGCCTGGAAGCTGCTGGTGGGCATCAAGGACGCGCTGGTGCTCGCGGCGATGCTGCTGTTCTTCGCTCTGCTGTTCGCCGCGCTCAACGCGCGCTCGCGCCCCGGCGCGATCAAGGACGGCGCGCTGCTGCTCGCGCTGGACGGCCCGATCGTCGAGCAGCCCGAGGAGATCCAGCCCACCGCGCTGCTCAGCGGCCAGCAGATCGGCAAGCAATATCGCCTGCGCGACCTGCTGCGCGTGATCGACTCGGCGGCCCGGGACGACCGCGTCAAGGCGATCGTGCTCGATCTCGACAAGTTCGGCGGCGGTTACCCCGCCTCGCTCGGCGAGGTGCAGGACGCGCTGCTGCGCGCGCGCAAGGCGGGCAAGCCGGTGCTGGCCTATGCCACCGCTTATACCGACGCGGGCTATCGCCTCGCCTCGGCGGCGAGCGAGATCTGGATGAACCCGCTGGGCGGCACGATCTTCGCCGGGCCGGGTGGCAGCCAGCTCTACTACAAGGGGCTGCTCGACAAGATCGGGGTCAACGCGCACGTCTATCGTGTCGGCAAGTTCAAGTCGGCGGTGGAGCCCTATACCCGCACCGACCAGAGCCCGGAGGCGCGCGCCGCCAGCCAGGAGCTGTACGGCACGCTCTTCCAGCAGTGGCGCGAGTCGATCGCGAGCGCGCGGCCCAAGGCGCAGGTGGCGCCGTGGCTGGCGCAGCCGGCGCAGCTCGTCCAGCAGGCGCAGGGCGACGTCGCGCAGGCGAATGTCGCCACCGGGCTGGTCGACAAGCTCGGCGACCGCGTCGCCTTCGGGCGGCGCGTCGCGCAACTCGCCGGCGGCGACGACGGCAAGCCCGCGGGCTGGTTCCGCACGATCAAATATCAGCCCTATGTCGACGCCGCGCCGCTGCCCAAGACCGGTCAGATCGGCGTGCTCACCGTCGCGGGCGAGATCGTCGACGGCGAGGCGCAGCCCGGCACCGCCGGGGGCGACACGATCGCCAAGCTGCTCTATCAGGGCATGATCGACAACAAGCTCAAGGCTTTGGTGCTGCGCGTCGACTCGCCGGGCGGGTCGGTGCTGGCCTCGGAGAAGATCCGGCTGGCGGTGCTGGAGGCCAAGCGCCGCGGCCTGCCGGTGGTGGTGTCGATGGGCGGGCTCGCCGCCTCGGGCGGCTATTGGGTGTCGACCCCGGGCGACGTGATCTTCGCCGAGCCCGGCACGATCACCGGCTCGATCGGCATCTTCGGCATCATTCCCACGTTCGAGAACACGCTCGCCAAGATCGGCCTCTCGGCGGACGGAGTTAAGACCACGCCGCTGTCGGGCCAGCCCGACCTGCTCGCCGGCACCACGCCGCAGCTCGACGCGGTGGTGCAGTCGGGCATCGAGCACGGCTATCGCGAGTTCCTGACGCGCGTGTCGCAGTCGCGCCGGCTGCCCGTCGAGCGGGTCAACGAGATCGGCCAGGGTCGCGTCTGGGTCGGCGGGATCGCGCACCAGCTCAAGCTGGTCGACCGGTTCGGCGGGCTCGACGCCGCGGTGAGGGAGGCGGCGCGTCGCGCCAAGCTCGACCAGGACAAGCCGCCGGTGGTCTATCTCGACAAGAAACCGGGCTTCGCCGCGCAGATCGCGCAGCAGCTGGCCAGCCAGGAGGACGACGACGACGCCGGCGCTCCCGCCGACGCGGTCGGCCAGCTGGCGTGGCAGCGTCAGCAGGCGTTCGCGGTCGCGCTCGGCGACGCGCAGCGGATGCTGACCGGCGCGACCGTGCGCGCGCAATGCCTCGAGTGCGCCGGGCTCGGCCCGGTGCGCGCCAGCGCGGCGGACCGGACCTTGCTCCAGCTCGTGCTCGCCAAGGTGGGGCTGTAATGCCGCCCGGCCCGATCGCGATCCGCGCCGCCACTGCCGACGACGCCGCCGCGATCGCCGCGATCTACGCGCCCTATGTGCTGCAGGGTACGGTCTCGTTCGAGAGTGAGGCGCCCGACGCCGCGGCGATGCGCGACCGCATCCTCGAGTGGGACGGCTATTACCCCTGGATGGTCGCGGTCTCGCGCGGCGAGGACGGCGGCGAGCGCGGGCTGCTCGCCTACGCTTATGCCACGCGCTTCCGCGACCGTCCGGCCTATCGCTACGTCGTCGAGACCTCGATCTACGCCGCCGGCGCGACGCAGCGGCAGGGCGTCGGCCGGTTGCTGTACGAGGCGCTGGTCGACACACTGCGCGCGCAGGGTTTCACCCAGGCGATCGGTGTGATCGCGCTGCCCAACGACGCCTCGATCACGCTGCACGAGGCGGTCGGCTTCCGACGTGCCGGCGTGTACCGCGAGGTCGGCTACAAGCAGGGACGCTGGATCGACGTCGGTTTGTGGCAGTGCGCGCTCAACGAGTCGGCCATCCCGCCGATCGAGCCGCGCGCCTTCCGCGACGTGGGCGTGCGACGCGACTGAGCGACGGGGCGTGTGACAGCTGAGTGAGTCGGTTCACGCGCTCGGGCGCCGCGCCCATCGCCGCCCGCCAGAACGGGCCACTGCCCCGCTCGACATCGCCGCCCTACCCCGCCCCCACGCTAAGTTTCCCCTACGGCGCAGGCGCGTCGAGGGAGGCGAGCGATGGAGCATCTCACCCGGCCGTGGCGGCTCTACGGCGAGCTCGCCGGGCGCGCGACGCGGCGCGAGCTGTTCGGTTTCGACCTCACGCTGCTCGCCGCGCTGGCGCTCGCCTGGCACGCGCCCGATCTCGCCGCGCCCTGGCTCGGCGCGCTCGACCTGCGCCCCGAGATGGCGCGAGGCGGCGTGCTGCTCGCGGCGCTGGGCTTCGTGCTGCTGTTCGGTGCCGCGCCGGGCGTCGCGGTGCACGCGCGCCGGTTGCATGACGCCGATCGCTCGGGCTGGTGGCTGCTTGTCCCGGTGACGGCCCCGCTGCTGCTGCTGCCGGGCACGCGCGGCCCCAACCGCCACGGCGCCGACCCGCGCGGATCGGAGCGCGCCGCGCCTGCGCCGGACAGCGCGCCCGAGCCGCTCCGCGCGGCCGCGGCAGCCGCGGCGACCTGAGGACAACAGCCTCGTGCCCGGCGGAGGCCGAAACCCCGATACGGCGAGGTCGGGGCTCAGGTCGCTACCGTTTCCCACCCAGGCCCCAACCTCTGCAGGGCACGAGCTGCGCGGGCCATGCCCGCCCGAGCAGAGCGGATAACCCAAGACGGCGAACCGCCTCGCCCGGTCACCCGACTGTCGCCGAGCAGGCCTAGCTCCCGCGCCGGCAACCGGGGTGTGGACCATGACCATCTTCTACCGTTACGATGCCTTTCTCCTGTCGATCGCCGGGGCCCTGCTCTGCGCGCCCGCCGCGGCGCAGACGCTGCCGCCCGCTCCTTTACCCACCGGCGATACCGCGACCGACCCCGCCCCCGCGCTCGGCGAGGTGATCGTGACCGCGCAGCGCCGCCGCACCGACCTGCAAGAAACCCCCATCGCGGTGTCGGTGCTCGACTCGACCGCGCTGCGCGATCGCCACGTCCAGTCGCTCGGCGACCTGCGCGACGGCGCGATCCCGTCGCTGCGGGTCGCGCCCTTCTACTCGCGCACTTCTGCGCTGATCGTGAACATACGCGGCGTCGGCGTGCTCGCCGACAGCAACCAGCCCGCGCGCGACCAGGGCGTCGGCGTCTATGTCGACGGCGTCTATCTCGGCCGCGCGCAGGGTCTCGGCGCCGCTTTGTACGACGTCGCCAGCCTGGAGGTGCTAAACGGGCCGCAGGGTACGCTGTTCGGCCGCAACACCGAGGGCGGCGCGGTCAACATCGTCACCCGCGCGCCGAGCGGCGAACTGAAGCTGCGCGCCGGCGCGGGGATCGGCGATGCGGGCGCGTACAGCGGCGAGGTCCACCTCGACCTGCCCGCGCTCGCCGGCGTGGCGGTGAAGCTCGACGGGCTCGTCACCGCACGCGGCGGACTGGTGCGCAACCCGCTGACCGGCCAGACGCCGTTCGACTTCTACGACCGCCGCGGCGCGCACCTCGCGGCGCTGTGGCACCCGGTCGAGGGGCTCAGCGCGGACTATGCGTTCGACACCGCCTATGACGGCTCCTCCCCGCTCTACTACCAGACGGTCACCACCGACACGAAGCCGCAGGCGCCGGCGCAGCCGATCACGCCGCGCCGGGTCCGGGTCTCCGCCGTCGGCGTGCCGCAGCAGGACAGCGTCGGCCGTACCCACGGTCACCGCCTCACGCTCGACTGGCAGGCCGCGCCTGGGCTGGAGCTCAAGTCGATCAGCGCGTCGCGTGCCATGACCCAGTCGCAATATGACAACGGCTCGGCGACCAAGTCGGTGTTCGCGCCGCGCAGCGCCTTCGCGCGCTACAGCCTGGCGGCGTTCGATCAGCGCCAGTGGAGCCAGGAGGTGCAGCTGATCGGCGAGACGCCGCAGCTCCACTATCTCGCCGGCGCACTCTATTTTCGCGAGCGGGTCGGCGATCAGGCGCAGGCGTTCAACACGATGCGCTGGAACGAGCGGGGCACCGCCGCCACCCTGCTCTCGCTGACGCCCGCGACGCAGCCGATCGACCGCGCCAGCCGGGTCACCGCCGAGAGCCTCGGCGCCTTCGGCCACGCCACATGGACGCCGCCGCTGGCCGACGCGTGGCTGCATCTCACCGGCGGGCTACGCTGGTCGCGCGACGCCAAGGCGGGCAGCCTCTACATCGTCAACAACAGGACGCCGAGCGTCAACGGCGTGGTGGCACCGCGCGGGCTCGACGCGCGCTGGTCGCGCCTCGACCCGATGGTGACGCTCGCCGCCGACGCCGGGCCCGACCTCCACGCCTACGCCAAGTGGAGCACCGGCTATCGCTCGGGCGGCGCCAACTCGCGCTCGCTCACGTACGCGCCCTTCGCGCCGGAGAGCGTCTCGGTGTGGGAGCTCGGCACCAAGAGCGAGTGGTTCGATCGCCGCGCGCGGCTCAACCTGGCGGTCTATGCCGGCAGCTACGCCGGCATCCAGGTCGATTTCACCGCCAAGTACCTGCAGAAGGATCAGGCCGGTCGCGTGCTGGAGTCGACGCGTACCACCACCGAGACCTTCAACGCCCCCGGTCGCGGCCGGCTGCGCGGTGCCGAGGCCGATCTCACGCTCGCACCGACGACGGGGCTGACGCTCACCGCCTCTTATGCGCGCACCGACCTGCGTATCCCGCCGACCGCCAACCCGTTCCCGCAGACCGACGGTCTGGTGGTGACGACGCCGGTGCGGCTCTACCCGGTCTGCACGCCGCGCGACGCGATCAGCGGCGCGTTCGACTATAACGCCGACGTGCCCGGCGGGACGCTGCGCGCGCATTTGGATGCCAACGCCGACTCGGGCTTCTACGCCAACTACAACGATCCGGAGCGTGACCGGCGCCAGCCGCGCGGCGCCGCCGATATGGTGGTGAATGGCCGCGTCGCGCTGACCGACGTCGCCGTCTCGCCCGGCGCTGCGATCGAGCTGGCGCTGTGGAGCCGCAACCTTTTCGACGAGCAGCACCTGTTCTATCGCGAATATACCAGGCTGGTGGGAACCGGCGGCTTCTTCAACGAGCGCCGCACGATCGGGCTGGAGCTGGGGCTGCGCTTCTGACACGTGCCCCGTTGATCGCGCCGGGCCTGAGCGCGCATAGCGGGAGCGTGAGAGCGGGGAGCGAGCGACGATGACCAGGCACCTACCATGGATCCTGCTCGCGCTCGCCGGCGCCGCCTGCCTCGGCGTGGTCGCGTCGGTGCGCGGCGAGCCGGTCAACGCGCTGTGGATCGTCGCCGCGGCGCTCTGCGTGTACCTCGTCGCCTACCGCTATTACGCCCGCTACATCGCGCGCGTCGTCGTCGCGGTCGACCCGGCGCGCGCCACGCCGGCCGTGCGCCGCGCCGACGGGCTCGACTATGTCGCGACCGACCGGCGCGTGCTCTTCGGCCACCATTTCGCGGCGATCGCGGGCGCGGGGCCGCTGGTCGGGCCGGTGCTCGCCGCGCAGATGGGCTATCTGCCGGGGACCCTGTGGATCCTCGCCGGCGTGGTGCTGGCCGGCGCGGTGCAGGACTTCATGGTGCTGTTCATCTCGATGCGGCGCGACGGGCGCTCGCTCGGCGAGCTGATCCGAATGGAGATGGGCGCGGTGCCGGGCACGATCGCGCTCGTCGGCGCCTTCATGATCATGGTGATCATCCTCGCGGTGCTCGCGCTGATCGTGGTGCGCGCGCTGGCGGAGAGCCCCTGGGGGCTGTTCACCGTGGTCGCCACCGTGCCGCTCGCCATGGTGATGGGTGGCTACACGCGCTGGCTGCGACCGGGCGCGATCGGCGAGGTGTCGGTGATCGGCGTCGTCGGGCTCGTCGCGGCGATCCTGCTCGGCCAGTCGGTCGCGGCGAGCGCGAGCCTTGCGCCGTGGTTCACGCTCACGCCGGTGGCGCTGTGCGTCGGGCTGATCGGCTACGGCGCGGTGGCGTCGCTGCTGCCGGTGTGGCTGCTGCTCGCGCCGCGCGACTATCTCTCGACCTTCCTCAAGATCGGCGCGATCGCGGCGCTGGCGGTCGGCATCGTGCTGCTGGCGCCGCCGCTGCGCATGCCCGCGCTCACCGACTTCGCCGCCACGGGCCGCGGGCCGGTCTGGGCCGGGCCGCTGTTCCCGTTCCTGTTCATCACCATCGCGTGCGGCGCGGTGTCGGGCTTCCACGCGCTGATCGCCAGCGGCACCACGCCCAAGCTGATCGCGAGCGAGGGCGACGCCGCCTTCATCGGCTATGGCGCGATGCTGATGGAGAGCGCGGTGGCGATCATGGCGCTGGTCGCGGCGTGCATCCTCGATCCCGGCATCTATTTCGCGATGAACGCCCCCGCCGCGATCACCGCGGGCGATCCCGCCACCGCCGCCGCGGCGGTGACCGCGATGGGCTTCCCCGTATCGCCCGAGACGCTGACCGAGACCGCGCGCCAGGTCGGTGAGACCACGATCATCAGCCGCGCCGGCGGCGCGCCGACGCTGGCGGTGGCGATGGCCGAGATCTTCTCGCACGCGATCGGCGGCCCCGCGATGAAGGCCTTCTGGTATCATTTCGCGATCCTGTTCGAGGCGCTGTTCATCCTCACCGCGGTCGATGCGGGCACGCGCGCAGGACGCTTCATGCTGCAGGACCTGCTCGCGCTGGCGGTTCCGCGCTTCGGGGATACGCGCGGCTTCGTGCCCGGGCTGGTCGCGACGCTGCTGTGCGTCGGCGCCTGGGGCTTCTTCCTCTACCAGGGGGTGACCGACCCGCTCGGCGGAGTGAACACCTTGTGGCCGCTGTTCGGCATCTCCAACCAGATGCTCGCCGCGGTGGCGCTGCTGCTCGCCACCGTGGTGCTGTTCCGCATGAAACGCGCGCGCTACGCCGCGGTGACGGTGCTGCCCGCGACCTGGCTGGTGCTGTGCACCGGCACCGCCGGTCTGATGAAGCTGGCGCACCCCGATCCCGCGATCGGCTTCCTGGCGCACGCGCGCCGCTTCGCCGTCGCCGCCGCGCGGGGCGAGGTGCTCAAGCCCGCCAAGACGCTCGCCGAGATGCACCGGATCGTGCTCAACGACCGGATCGACGCGGCGCTGTGCGCGCTGTTCCTCGCGGTGGTGGCGGCGATCCTGGTCTACGCGGTGCGCACCTGCCTGGCGGTACGGCGGCTCGACCGGCCGAGCGTCAGCGAGATCCCGCCGGCGGGAGCGACCGCGTGAGCGCGCTGTGGCGCCGGCTGGCGCAGACCGCACGGCTGATGGTCGGCCAGCCCGACTATGACGCCTATCGACGCCACCTCGCCGAGCATCATCCCGGGCGCGAGGCGATGACGCGCGCGCAGTTCTTCCGCGAGCGCGAGGCGGCGCGCTACCGCGGCGGCGGTGGTCGCTGCTGCTGAGGGGCGGCTCGCCTCCGCCCCCCAGACCTGAACTTCACGTGAAATGGTGATTAATAGCGCGTTGATCTGACGTATGGCACGGCTTAACCTGATGGCCGGCTATAGACGCGCCCCATGGGGCCGTTCCGGTGCGGTGACAGGTGCTCGAATGAGTGTTCCGGACTGGCAGATCAGCGGCACGATGGCCGCGGCACAGCGCGACGCGATCCTGGCGGCGCTGCTCGCCACCGATAACAATCTGACCCATGCGGCGCAGCGGCTGCGCATCGGGCGAACCACGCTCTACCGGCTGATCAAGTCGTACGATATCCTCCTGACCGAGCGCGTGCCGCGCCGTCGCGTCACCGCGGCGGGCGCGCCACGCGCGGTGGACGGGCGCGACGGCGCGGCGTCGCGCGTGATCCTGGTGGACGGGGCGTGGTACCTCGTCCCCGGCGCGGCGCAGGCATCGTGAGGGCGACGTGAGGGAGCGAGAATAGATCCTCCCCTGGAAGGGGAGGTGGCGCGCGTAGCGCGACGGAGGGGTGTCGCCGTCGGCGAAGCGCGCTGGACTCACCAACGGCGTCACCCTTCCGTCAGGCCTTCGGCCTGCCACCTCCCCTTCCAGGGGAGGATTGTTCAACGGTCTTTCCGGCGAGGCCCACTCCCCCCCCTCAGATCGTCCACCCGCTCCGATAGTCACGCGTCAGCAGCGTGTTCGCCTCCGCCGCGTCGGTGATCCGAGCGGCGTTGCCGTCGTACGTGATCGGCCGACCGGCACGCAGCGCAACCATGCCCAGGAGCATCGTCTCGTTGAGCGTGGTGGCATAAGCGAACGGGCACGACGCCTGCGTCTCGCCGCGGATCGCAGCGAGCCAGTTGCGCTCATGCCCCTGCAGCCCGCCCTCGATCCGCGGCAGCGAGCGCGGCACCGCCGCAGCGCGCTCGGCCGCGCCGGCGCCGAACACCACCGGCTTCTCGCCATAGGTCTCGTGCATCAGCATGCCCTGATCGCCGACGTAGAGCACGCCGCCGTCGGGCGTCATCGTCACCTCGGCGGGCAGGTCGTGCGGCGTCGGCGGCATCAGCCCGCCGTCGTACCAGGTGAGCTTGATCGGCCCGCCCTTGGCGTTGCCGAACTCGAAGAAGGTCAGCCCCGCCAGCGGCCAGCTGCCCGGCTGCGCCGGCTGGTCGCGCGACGCCCAGCGCGAGTGGCGCGTCTCCACCCGCGTCGGCAGGCCGGGCTCGAGCGCCCACACCGGGAAGTCGAGCAGGTGCGCGCCCATGTCGCCCAGCGCGCCGGTACCGAACGGGGTCCACCCACGCCAGTTGAAGTGGGCGTAATCAGGGTTGTAGCCCCAGTCGACCGAGGCCGGCCCGAGCCACAGGTCCCAGTCGAGGCTGGCGGGCTTGGCCACCGGATCGGGGCGCGCGATGCCCTGCGGCCAGATCGGGCGGTTGGTCCAGGCATGGACCTCGCGCACGTTGCCGATGGCGCCGCCGCGCAGCAGCTCGACCACGCGGCGACCGTCGTCGCCCGAGTGGCCCTGGTTGCCCATCTGCGTGACCAGCTTGGGGTTCTTGCGCGCCAGCTCGGCCAGCATGCGACTCTCCGCGACCGTATAGGTCAGCGGCTTCTGGACATAGACGTGGAGCCCGCGCTCCATCGCCATCTTGGCCGCGACCGCGTGATGGTGGTCGGGCGTGGCGATCAGGACCGCCTCGATGTCCTTCCGCTTGTCGAACAGCTTGCGATAGTCGCTGAAATGCTCGGCCTTGTCATAGGCGGCGCGCAGCGCGACGCGCTCGGGGTTGGTGTTGCCGTCGCGGCCGAGCAGCGACTTGGCGACATGGTCGAAATCGACGTCGCACGCGGCGACGATATTCTCGCCGGTCAGCCGCGAGGCGTTGGCGGCGCCCATGCCGCCCGCGCCGATCACCGCGATGTTGATCTTGTCGCCCGCCTTGCGGCGCCGCGCCGCCTGCGCGACGCCCGGCAGCGCCCCTGCCATCGCCGTGGCCGCCGCCCCGGCCAGCCACGTGCGGCGGCTGATCCCCTCGCTGATCGTCATCGTCTCTCCTTCGCGTGCGTCGTTGCAGAGGCTTGCGCGCTCACCGCCTTCGTCCCGCGCTCCGGGCTGAGCTCCGAGAGTCGCGCCATTCGAAAGCAATTATCTTATTGTATGCGGCACGTAAGGGAGCGGGGCAAGCCGATACGTTAGCGGCGCTGACGTATGGCGGCGGCAGGAGATCCGCTTTTGCCACGAGCGGACATCCCACCTCCTACCGTCATCCCGGACGTGTTCCGGGATCCACTCCTCCGCGAGCACAACGACGTCAGCATGAGCGGCACCGTGGATCCCGGAACAAGTCCGGGATGACGGGAGAGAGTGGCGCGGTTCGCCTTCCGAAGGGGAGTGAGGCCCCCCCCTCAGAAGCTCAGCGCCGCGCTGAAGCGGAGCGAGCGGCCGAGGATCGGGCGCGCCAGCACCGGCCCGGTCCCCTGCGAGCCGATGATGCGCGGGTTGCCCTCGGTCAGCCCGATCTCGTTGGTGAGGTTGTTGCCCGTCACCTGCAGCCGGATCCGCTCCGCCACCTCGACCGACACGCCCGCGTCGAGCTGGTAGAAGCGCGGCAGCAGCTGCTGGTTCTCGGGGTCGGAGAAGCGGTCGCCGGTATATTGCAGCGTCGCGAACAGCGACGGCCGCAGGCTCCCCACCGGCAGCTCGTAGGACGGCGTCACGCGCCACATCCAGCGCGGCTGGCGCTGCACGCGATTGCCGGTGTTGTCGATCGCGCCGCCGCCGGTGAAGAAGTCCTGGTAGGTGCCGTCGAGGAACGTCCCGGCCGCCGCCAGGCTGAAGCCCGCGAACGGGCGCAGCGCGCCCTCCAGCTCGACGCCGGTCGCCTTGGCGCCGCCGACCTGGCTCAGCGCGACGTTGTTGATCAGCTGCGTCGTCGCCAGCCCGTCGAACTTGTTGTGGAAGACGGTGGCGTAGAGGTTGAGCCACGGCATCGAGACCTTGAGACCACCCTCGTAGGTGTCGACCTTGGCGACGATCGTCAGCCCCTCGCGCAGGTTGTCGAACTGCGGGAAGCTGTGGCCGCGGCTGTAGCGCGCGAACACGCCGACCTGCGACGTGAAGTCGTAGTTGGCACCCGCGGTCCACGACCAGCGCCCCTCGCGGAACGGGTCGAGCGCGCGGCGCTCGCCGAACACGTTGACCGCATTGTCGTACAGCGTGTTGGGGTTGCCATCGAGGTTGACCTGGGTCGCCGCCGGGGTGCGCAAATTGCCGTCGACGATATGCTTCTGGTAGCGCAGGCCGCCGTCGACGCGCAGCTGCGATGTGATCTGCAGCTCGTCGACCGCGTAGAAGGCGAGGTCCGACCCCTTGTAATAAGCGTCGACCAGGAAGCCGTCGCCGCTGGTGAAGCCGTTCTGCGTCGCGGTGCGCCCGCCGTTGAGCGTCAGGTTGAGCAGCCGCGCGCGCGGCTCGGCGGTGAGCAGCACCTGGTTGCCCAGCGCCCATTGGTCGCGCGTGGTGTAATCGGCGTAGTAGAAGCCGCCGGTCAGCTTGTTGCCGCCGGCCTTCCACTCCAGCGCGGTGTCGGCGACGAAGGAGGTGATCTTCTTCTGCACGCTCCAGATGCCCGCGCGCATCACCTGCGTGTCCGTGCCCGAGGCGACCGCGCCGCCGCCATTGACGAAGCTGAGCGAGGCGACGGTCGAGCCCGCGCCGCCGAGCGCGGTTGCCATCGCCGAGGCGGCGGTGGGCGGACCGTCGGGGACGAGCCCGACCGTGTCGGCGCGCCCGCCGAGATAGCTCATCCGCTCGCGCACGCGCAGGCCGTCCGCCACCTCATAGTCGAAGGTGATGCCGGTGTTGATCACGTCGGCGCCGCGGCCGTTCTCGAGGTTGACGGTGTTGCCCTGGACGTTGCGCGTCAGCCGCGTCTCCGGCCCGAGCAAGGTGCCGGTGCCCGCGTCGAAGCCGGGATAGGCGCTGATCTTGCGCCCGTCCTGGATCACCGGGATCGGCAGCAGCCACTGGCCGCGATCGTTGAGGTAGCGCGCATAGACCTCGACCGAGCCGCGCCCCTCGAAATCATGGTGGATGTTGGCGGTGACCTGACCGCCCTTCTCGGCGCGGAAGCCTGGGTCGCGGATGCCGTTGCCCTGCGCGTAGAAGCCGCCGATCATGAAGCCGGTGTTCTCGCCGAGCGGGCCCGACACCCAGGCGTCGCCGCGTGCCTCGTCATAGTCGGTGTAGGAGAATTTGGCGAGGCCGTGGAGCGCGCTGCCGCCGGTGCGCGGCACGACGTTGACGGTCAGGCCGGGCTGGCCGTTGGAGAAGAGCGAGCCGGTGCCGCCGCGCACCGCCTCGACCCGCTGCACCGTCTCGTCGAGCCGGATCAGCTGCGAGTTCTCGAGGAAGGACAGGGTCGAGGGCGGGAAGATCGGCACGCCGCCGAGCTGGAAGGTCACGAACTGCGCGTCGCCGCCCGAGGGGTAGCCGCGCACGAAGATATTGGCGCCGTTCTGCCCGCCCGAGCTCTCCGCCATCACGCCGGGGACCGTGCGGAGCAGGTCGGC
>Ga0325400_1003863_pt1 | contig 13726 bp, 8 predicted proteins | sample PopdelMetagenome_2_FD_205662 | JGI IMG/M metagenome (GOLD analysis project Ga0325400, IMG submission 205662) | Populus deltoides microbial communities from Bellville, Georgia, United States - Xylem-PdKOR-R1 | ecosystem: Host-associated > Plants > Phyllosphere > Stem > Wood/Secondary xylem... | reverse complement strand
CCGCGGGCAGGTCGGTCACGGTGGTGATCCGCTCCAGCTCGCGGCGGGCCTCCGCCTCGCTGTCGCGGACGATGGCGTAGGCGGCCATGCCGTACTGCATCGGCGCGCCGCCCGCCGCTTCTCGCCTCCCGGCCATGTCGGCGATCTTGGGGGCGATCGCGGCGGCGGGGTCGCCGTGCATGACATAGGCATCGCACTGTGCGGCGATCATGGTCTTGGCCTTGTCGCTCTCGCCCCCGGCATAGACTGTGGGGCGCTTGACCGGCTTGGGGCTGACGATCGCGTCCTCGGTCTTGTAGAACTGGCCCTCGAACGAGAAGCGATCCTGCGTCCACAAGCCGTCGACCACCTCCAGCCATTCCGACGTGCGCGCGTAGCGGTCGTCATGCTGGTCGAATTGGAGGCCGTATTGCCGCGCCTCGTCGGCCCACCAGCTGGACACGACGTTGAGCGCCAGGCGCCCGCCCGCGATCCGATCGATGTTCGCCGCTGCCTTGGCGAACAGGGCGGGGTGGTGGAAATTGGGGCGGACGGCGACCATCAGCTCCAGCCGCTCGGTCACCGCGGCCAGCGCGGCGGCGGTGGACCAGGCATCGAGCGCCGGCGCCTCGACACCCTTGATGTCATTGAGGTTCAGCTCCGCGACGAGGCTGAGGTCGTAGCCCCAGCGCTCGGACGATTGGGCCAGCGCCTTGGTATAGGCCCAGCTCGCCTCCATCCCCTCATCGGGCACGTTGCGGAGCCAGCCGCCGAAAACGGGCATCCAATAGCCGTAGCGCATCAGCGATGCTCCTCGATAAGTTGACAAAGGTGCCGCAGGAGTTGCTGGTGCGGATCCCAGCCAAGAACCTCCAGCGGCTTGGCAACGAAGTTCGACAAGGCATTGATATCGTAGAAGCGCGGTACGCCGTCGCGGTCGTCGATCATGACCTCCACACCGCCGACATCAAGGTTCGCCGCCCGTGCGATCCGCTCCGCCGCGGCGACGAGATCGGGAGCGGGGTCGATCGCCGTCATGCTGATCCCGGACCCCTCGACGCAGGCGTCGGCCGGACACAGGTCGAAGGCGCCGCCGCCCGCGACCTCGATCGCATAAAGGAAGCGGCGGTCGAGCGTCTCGATGCGGGTGATCGTGCCGCCGCGGGCGGGCACGTAATCCTGAACCAGGAGCACGCCATCGACGCTGGTCGGAAGTTCGCGCGCATCGATCGCGTAGCGCAGCTCGGCCATGTTGTCGAAGCGAGTAATACCCGCGCCCGAGCCGCCGATATTGGCCTTGACCACCAGCGGGAAGCCGATCGCCGCCGCTGCCGCCGCGACGTCGGCGGTTCGGTAGACGACGCGGGTGGCGGGAATGGCGAGGCCGAGACCGGCGATCAGCGACAGCTGGCGCGCCTTGGACGCGTCGATCGCGAGCACGTCGGCACCGTTGACGACGCGCGCGCCGGCGCGGGACCAATGGTCGAACAGGGCGGTAACGTGGAAGATCGGGTGCTCGCCGGGTGCGCCCCCGCCGGACCGCAGAAAAGAGGACATGGCGATGCGGTTGAGCACGACCGGCGCGGGCGCCGGGCTGCCGGCCGGGTCCCAATCGCCGTCCGGCCGGGTCGCGACGTAATCGACGCCGGCGGCATCCAGCGCGGCGAAGAGCGGGCGAAACCATTCCGGGTGCTCGTAGAGGATGGCGAGGTCGGGCAAGGGCGGATCCGATCGGGACGAGGCTTCGCGCCCCTGCCATGGCGATCCGACATCCGCCAGTCCCGTTGGCGACGCAAACGGCGCGAAGGTAGCGCCGGTCGCGACCGGAACCGATCCGGCCCGTCGTCGGGCAGAACGGGAGGGAGTCCGGCGACGCACGATCCCGACCAGCATACCGGCCGCCCGACGGATGGTCGGTGCCGTCCGACGAAGCGCCGGCGACCGGCACGCCGCGCTGAACGCGACCTCCTATCCCGGCTGGTTCAACGATCTGCCCAGCGCGGCCGCCAGATCGGCGAGAGTGTAGGGTTTGCGGATGAGGTCGAAACCGTGCGTCCCTTCCGCGGCGAGGACATCCGAATAGCCGCTGGTGAGAAGGATCGGCAGGGCAGGATGCCGCGCGCGCACCGCCTGGGCGAGCTCGATGCCGGACAAACCCGGCATCATGACGTCGGAAAAGACGAGGTCCATCGCTATGCCGCGGTCGAGCATCGCCAGCGCTTCCACCCCGTGCCGGGCGAGGACGGGCGCGTAGCCGAGCTCTTCGAGTGCCGCGACTGCGAACTCGCCGACCTCGGCGTTATCCTCGACCACCAGCACGCGCGCCGCCTGATCGGTGCGGCCGATGGCGGGCTGCTGCGGGTCGTCGTCGACCTGCGCGGGCGCGGCGGCGCGCGGTAGATAGAGGGTGAAGGTGGCGCCGGCGCCTTCGACACTGTCCACCGTCACCTCGCCACCGGACTGCTTGGCGAAACCGAACACTTGGCTGAGCCCCAGGCCGGTGCCGTGGCCGAGACCCTTGGTGGAGTAGAAAGGCTCAAAGATCTGCGCGACACGATCGGGCGCGATGCCAGTGCCGGTATCGGTCAGCGCGACCGTCACGAAGCTGCCCGCCTGCCGCGGGTGGCCGGGTCGGGCGGGGATCGCGTCCGCTTCGCCGATGCCGATCACCAGGCGGCCGCCCCCCGCCATCGCGTCGCGTGCGTTGACTGCCATGTTGACCACCGCGGTATCGAACTGGCTGCGATCAGCATGGGCGTAGTACGGCCGGTCGGGCAATCGCAGCTCGACCTCGACACCACCCCCGCTCAGCGACGCGATCACCTCCTGCAACGCGGTGATACTGCCGCCGACGTCGAACACTTCCGGGCTCAACGGCGATCGACGTGCAAAGGCGAGGAGCTGGCTGGTGAGGCGGCTGGCGCGATCGGCGGTGTCCGCGATCGCCGCGACGTAGCGGGCGCGACGCGCATCGGACAGGTCGGGGCGGCGCAGCAGCTCGGCCGAACCGCGGATGACGGTCAGCAGATTGTTGAAATCGTGCGCGACGCCGCCGGTCAGCTGGCCCATCGCCTCGACCTTCTGCGCCTGGCGCAACTGCTCCTCCGCCTCGGCGAGGTGATGGGCCTGCTCCTTCTCGGCGGTGACGTCGCGGGCGGTGCAGAAGAGCAGGCCATCGGCCGCGACCGCGGTCCAGGCGAACCAGCGCCATGCCCCGGCGCGGGTGCGGAACCGGTTCTCGAACCGGCGGGTGCCGCCGTGCAGAGCCAGCGCCTCGACATGGGCGCGACTGGTGGCGCGATCGTCGGGATGCTCCATCCAGGTCGCGCGCCGTCCGACCAACTCGTCCTCGCGCCAGCCCAGAAGGTCGGTCCAGGCGGGGCTGGCCGCCAACCAGGTGCCGCGCGCGTCGGCGACGAGGAACGGGTCGCGCGACAGCGACCACAGCCGGTCGCGCTCGCGGGTGCGGTCCTCGACCTCCTCTTCCAGCCCCTCATTCTCGTGCCGCAGCTCGGCCTCCAGCCGCTTGGCGGTGGTGACGTCGTTGAACAGGACCGCGACGCGGGCGTCGGCGGGGGCGCCGATCGGCAGGGCAGTGACGTCGTACCAGCGGCCGAACGCTTTGGCCTCGTTCTCGAACCGGATCGGCCGACCGGTCCGGGCCACCTCGCCATAGGTGTCGAACCAGTGGCGTTCGAGGTCGGGGGCGAAGCCGGTCACCCATTGGCCGACCTTGTCGACCATGCCGGTCAGCCGTTCAAAGGCGGGATTGGCCTCGACGATGCGGTAATCCTCGGCGCGCCCGTCGGCGGCGAAGCGCATCTCGATGATGCAGAAGCCGACATCGATCGCGTTGAGAAGCGTGGTGTACTGCTCCTCCTTGCGCGCGAGCGCCTGCGCGCCGAGCATCCGGTCGGTGACGTCCGCGCCCTCGATGAAGATGCCGGTGACCTCGCCGCCGGGATCGCGCAACGGCTGAAAGACGAAGTCGCAGAAGCGCGCCGGCCGCTCCTCGCCGCCGACCACCGGCACGTAGCGGGTGTCGCGGGCGACATAGGGCTCGCCGCGTCGATAGACCTGGTCCAGGATCGCAACGAAGCCCTGTTCCACGCTCTCGGGCAGCGCCGTCGCGATCGGCATGCCGATCACGTCGCGCTCGCCGATCAGGTCGAGATAGCCGGGATTGGCGCGTTCGATGACGTGGTCGGAGCCGCGCAGCAGCGCCATGAAGGTCGGCGCCTGTTCGAACATCTGGTCGATCTGGACGCGTTCGGCGGCCAGGCTGCGCGCGGCCTCGGCGCGCGCCGCCTCCGTCTTGACCGCGGCGGTCGTCTCGTTAGTGAAGATGAACAGGCCGGCGGGCGCGCCGTCGCGGTCGAGGATGCGCGAATAGGAGAAGGTCCACCACGTGTCCGCCTCGCCGCGATCGGTGGCGAGGCGCCACGGCAGGTCGGTGAAGCGGCGCGGTCGCCCGGCCATGGCGTCGTCGATGATCGGGCGGGCCTGGTCCAGCGCATCCGCCCAGACCATGTCGAAGCGCGCGCCCATGGCCCAGTCCGCGCGCGGGCCGAGCAGCGGCGCGTAGGTGTCGTTGAAGAAGAAGTGGAGGTCCGCACCCCAGCACAGGATCATCGATTCGGGGCTGTTGAGGACCAGCGTCAGCGCGCTGACGAACGCGTCCGGCCAGCGATCGGGCGGGCCCATCGGGTGGCCGGACCAGTCGCGGGCCAGGATGCGTTCCGCGGCATGGCCGCCGCCGGCGAGAAAGGAGGGTGGGGGAGCGGAAGAGGGCGGGGCGGTCATTGATCAGGCTTGGGATGGTCGTCTCCGCCACGTTAGGCGAGCGGCGACGGCCTGGAAAGGCGTGTGCGTCTCCTGGTGCCACGATCGTCGTCGGCCGTAGAACCATGCGGTGCCAGATTGACGCCGGGTTCGATCAGATCGATCCGTGCGCTCTCCTTCCCGTTCGTGTCGAACGAAGTCGTGAGCGCGGCGCACGTCGCGCTTATCCTTCGACTTCGCTCGGGACAAACGGATGTGGTGCAGCCTGGCCGAGAACCGCTTCAGCGCCCGGGCGCAGGGCTCGCCAGGGGCGGCGCCGTGATGGCGGCCCGTTTGCGCGCCATCGAGACCGTGAGCGCGCCGGATGCCGACCGTGCCTGCATCGGCGCTTCACCGCGAACGTCCAGTGCCGACGAGATGAAGGGACAACGCTTTCACCGTCGTGTCGGCTTCGCGGTCGCGGGCCTGCGCGCGGCCTGGCGAGGCGAGGCGAGTTTCCGTGCGCAGGCACGGCTGAGATTGGCGGCCGCAGGGGTGCTGGCGGTGATGCGCCCATCCGCGGCGTGGGTCGCGCTGGTGCTGATCGCGGCGGCGCTGGTGTTGGCGCTGGAGGCTGCCAACGCCGCGCTGGAGGCGCTTGCCGACGCGCTTCACCCCGGCCACCACCCCGCTATCGGCCGCGCCAAGGACCTCGCCGCCGCAGCGGTGCTGATCGGCGGGCTGGCCGCGGTCGGGGTCGGCGCGTGTCTGGCCTACAGCGTCCTGCCATAGACCTGGTAGACCTTGTTGATGCGGCTCTCGATCGTCTCGGCGATCGAGCGCATGCCCTGATTGTCGTCCAGGATCCAACCGATCTCGCCGCGGCTGGCGCCGTAGACGCGCACGGACGCCTCGCGGATGTACTCGATCATCATGAAGGCGAGCTGGCTGGCCATGCGCGACGCCTGCAGATCCTTCCGCACCCCCATCAGCGGCACGCGCATGGTGCGGACGCGGGGCCGTCGCAGCCACAGGAGCAGCTTCGCCCAGCCGAACGGCAGCAGCTTGCCCTTCAGGGGGGCGATCGCCTCGTTGAGATCGGGCAGGGTGATCATGAACGCGACCGGCCGGCCGTCCAGCTCGGCGATGCGGATCAGGTCGTTGAACACGATCGGCTTCAGCTTGACCCCGACATCCTTGATCTCGGGCGGGGTAAGGGGAACGAAGCCCCAATTGTCCGCCCAGGCGTCGTTGAGGATGTCGAGGATGATCGCGGCCTCCTCCTCGAACCTCGTCTTGTCCACCTCGCGGACGCGGATGCGCGGGTTCGCCTCACCGGACTTGATGATCCGCTTGACGAGCTTCGGGAACTCCTGCGTGATGTCCAGGTCGTAGGTCATCATCTGCTTGACCGGCTGGTACCCCGCCGCTTCGATCCAGCCGCGATATTCGGGCTTGGCATGGCCCATCATCACGGTCGGCGGATGGTCGTAGCCTTGGATCAGCAGGCCCGGCTCCTCCCAGATCGACTGGCTGATCGGACCCAGGACGCGAACGATGCCCTTATCGCGAAGCCACGCCTCGGCGCGGGCGAGGAGTGCCCGGAACACCGTCTCGTCCTCCGCCTCCATCAGCCCCCATTGGCCGGTGCCGGGGCCGAAGCCCTGCTCGGCGGGCATGGTCAGCGCCAGCGTGTCGATATGGGCGGAGATGCGGCCCACCACGCGGCCGTCCCGCTCCGCCAGGAACAGCTGGGCCTCCGCATGGCTGTACCACCCGTTCTTGGCCGGCGTGATGAGGCCGAGCGCTTCCGACTTGAGCGGCGGCACCCAGGCGGGATCGTCGGCATAGAGACGGAATGGAAGGTCGACGAACGCCTTGCGATCACGCTTGGTCAGGACGGGGCGGATGGTGGGATCGGCCATGGCGGTCTCCGGTGCTCGCCCGCGCTCTAGCCAGGGGGCGGGGCGGAGGAAAGGGACCGTGCCGCCCCGCTGATTGGCGGCGGCGATGACGGTGATTGCGACCTTTGCGCGTCCGCCCCTCGCGACGCCACGCTCGCGCCACTATCTCCCGCCAATGACGATAGCCATGGACACCAGCCTTTCCCTCGATCGCGCCGCCGGGCCGGCCGCGGCCAAGACGATCCGGGTCGCCGACGACCGGGCGATGCTGAAGGCGGCGGCCGAGCTGACCCGGCAGCTGTCGGCGCCCAAGCCCGGCATCTACTGGGCGGACCTCCTCGCCTCCGCGGTGATAGGATACGGGGCCCTGGTCGCGGCGGTGCTGGTGCAATCGGCCGGCTGGGCGGCGGTGCTGGCGGTGGTCGCGATGCTGGCCCTCTACCGCGCGATGAGCTTTATCCACGAGGTGAGCCATATGAAGCATGCCAGCCTGCCGGGGTTCCGCGGGGCCTGGGACGTGCTGGTAGGCGTGCCGATGCTGATCCCGTCCTTCATGTATGAGGGCGTCCACAACCTCCATCATGCCAAGACGCGCTACGGCACCGCCGAGGATCCCGAATATCTGCCGCTGGCGCTGATGAAGCCGTGGACGCTGCCGGTATTCATCATCGTGTCGGCGCTGGCACCGGTGGCGCTGATCGTGCGGTACGCGGTGCTGGCGCCCCTGTCGTTGCTGATGCCGGGGCTGCGGCGGGTGGTGGTGGAGCGTTATTCGGCGCTGGCGATCAACCCGCATTTCCGCCGGCGCGCGCCCGAAGGCGCGGCAGCGCGCTACTGGGTCAAGGTGGAGGCGGCGGCGAGCCTGTGGGCGGTCTCGCTGGTGGCGATGGCGGCGACGGGCGTGCTGTCGGGCAAGGCGGTGCTGGTGATCCTGGCGATGGCGTCGGGGGTGGCGGTGGTCAACCAAGTACGCACGCTGGTCGCGCACCTGTGGGAGAATGAGGGCGAGGCGATGAGCGTCACCGCCCAGTATCTCGACACGGTCAACGTGCCCCCGCCCGCGCTGCTGCCGATGCTGTGGGCGCCGGTCGGCCTGCGCTACCACGCGCTCCACCACCTGCTGCCGAGCGTACCCTACCACGCGCTTGGCGAGGCGCACCGCCGCCTGTCGGCGATGCTGGAGGCGGATTCGCCGTACCACCGGGCAAGCTATTCGGGGCTGCCGACGCTGGTCGCGAAGATCGGGCGTTCGACGATGGTGCGGCGGTAACCTAGTAACCCCGGCGAAGGTCACCCTGGCGAAGGCTGGGGTTCACGGCTAGCCGTGATGCGCGCCGGCGGATGCCGGCCTACGCTGGCCTGACGGGTTATTCCTCCGTCCGGATCAGCACCGCTTCGCCGATGAGGAGGAAGAGGAGGAACGGCGCCCAGGCCGCCAGGAACGGCGGGTAGGCCCCGAGATCGCCCATCGCCAGCGCGAAATTGTCCGCGACGAAATAGGCAAAGCCGAGCGCCATGCCGATCACCGCGCGGATGAACAGCTTGCCCGACCGGGCGATGCCGAACGCCGCCACCGCGCCGAGCAGCGGCATCAGCACGGACGAGAGCGGCCCAGAAAGCTTGTGCCACAGCGCGCCTTCCAGCGCCTTGGTCGGCCGGCCCGAGCGCGACAGGTCGTCGATCGCGGTTTTTAGCGCGCCGAAGGAGAGGCCGTCGGCGTTGACCGCGGCCAGGGTGAGCTGCCCGGGATCGACCCCGCGGCCGACGACCAGCGACGGGATGGCGGTCTGCCTGCCGGTCGCCACGTCGAAGGCGAGCGCGGGACCGATCCGCCAGCCATTCCCGTCGCGGCGCCCGCGCGGTGCGCGGATGATGGAGCGCAGCACGCCCCCCTGGCGATCGAAGACGGTGACGTTGCCGAGCTGCGCCGACGGACCTCGGCCGCGCACCTGCTCCACCCGGATCAAGTCGTCGCCGTCGCGCACCCAGACGTTGGACCGATCGCCCCGGTCGATCGGCAGCGGCCCGTAATCGGCGCGCTTCCACTGCGCGAGCGTGGCGGACGCGCGGCTGACGATGCGGTCGTTGAAGGCGAACGAGACCACGGCCACGCCGAAGCTGGCGATGATGAGCGGGGCGAGCACCTGATGCGCGGAGAGGCCGGCGGCCTTGAGCGCGATCACCTCCGAGTTCTGGTTCATCGTGATCAGCGTCAGAATGGTGCCGAGCAGGACGGAGAAGGGCAGGAACAGCGACACGATCTCCGGCACGCGCAGCGACACGTAGCGGAGGATCTGCGCCTGTCCGTTGCCCTTCACCGCCAGGATGTTGCCGCTTTCCGACAGGAGGTCGAGCGACTGGAGGACCAGGACCAGCGCGAACAGGATCGCGAAGGTGCGGGTGAGGAACAGCCGCGCCATGTAGCGCGCGACCGTGGGCGAGGGAAAGAAGCCGCCGCCGCTCATGCCGGCACCGGCTCGCGGCGGCGGCGGCCGGGAAGGCGGCGCAGGACGAACTGCCCGGCCTTGGCGAAGCTGCGCTCCAGCGCCGCGATCGGCTGACCGCCGGGCACGTAGGCGAGCGTGTAGTACATCCAGCCGATCAGCGCCGTGAACAGCGCGAACGGCCCCCACAGGCCGACGATCGGATTGAGCCGTTCCAGCTCCGCGAGCGAGGCCATATACTCGTTGACCTTGTGATAGGCGACGATGATCACGATCGCCAGGAAGACGCCCAGCGCCGAGGTGGAGCGCTTGGGCGGCACGCCGAGCGCCACCGCCAGCATCGGCAGGAGGAACATGGAGGCGACCTCCACCAGGCGGAAGTGGAACTCGGCCCGGCTGGACGCGCGCTGTTCGGCGGTGGAGGCGTGGTGGCCGAGGCGCGCGAGCTCGGGCAAGGTGAATTCCAGGTTACGGCCGCCGCGCTGACGGAAGCTTTCGAACCGGGGCAGGTTGATCGGCAGATCGTGGTTGGAGAAGGTGAGGACGCGCGGCGTCGGGAACTCGGCCCGGTTGTGGATCAGCGTGCCGTCCGTGAGGCGGAAGATGATGGTGTTCGGATCGTCGGTGGCCAGGAACTGCCCCGATGCGGCGGTGACGCTGATCTGGTCGCCGGTGGGCGCGTTGGCCTGGACGAAGATGCCCGACAGCTCCCGCCCGCGCTCCCGGCTTTCCTCGATCCGGAGCGTCATGCGATCGCCCAGATGGGTGAACTCGCCGACCTTGATCGAAGCGCCGAGCGCGCCGGTGCGAAGCTCGAAGCGGAGCCCTTCATAATAGTAACGCGCGATCGGCTGGACATAGCCGACGATCGCTAGGTTGGCGGCGGCAAGGACGATCGCGTAGTAATAGGGCACGCGCAGCAGCCGGTTATAGCTCATCCCCACGCCGCGCATCACGTCGAGTTCCGACGAGGTGGCGAGCCGGCGGAAGGCGAGCAGGATGCCCAGCATCAGCCCGATGGGGATGCCGAGCCCCAGATATTCGGGCAGCAGATTGGCCAGCATCCGCCACACCACGCTGACCGGCCCGCCTTCGGTCGCGACGAAGTCAAACAGGCGGCGGATGCGGTCGAGCACCAGCAGCATCGCCGAGATGACCAGCGTCGCGGCGAGCGGCACCGCGATCAGGCGGGCCATGTAGCGGTCGATGGAAGGGATCAAGAAGGGGCGGCTCGCGGGCTGTGTGCGGGCGGGTATAGGAGGCGGCGGGGCCGTCGTCAGCCTTTTATTCGGCGGCGATCTGCTCGGGCGCGCGGCTCGCCTCCACCGCTTCGCGCACCGCCCGGTCGAGCTTGGCGAGGGTGAAGGGCTTGCGCAGCACCTGCTGGCCGTCCAGCGCGGGGCCGGCGCCCTCGCCCGCGAAGCCGGTCACGAAAAGGACGGGCAGGGCGGCGTAGCGCGGCGGCAGGTGCGCCACCATCTCCGGTCCGGTGCGCCCGGGCATCAGCACGTCCGAGACGATCAGGTCGACCGGCCCCTCGCGTTCCAGCACGGCCGACGCGGCGACGGGATCGCCGCAGGCGACCGGCCGGTGGCCGAGTTCGGTCAAGGCGGCGACCGTGGCGGCGAGCACGCGCGGATCGTCCTCGACCACCAGGACGCGCAAGGGGCCGGTGGCGGCGACCGGGGCGACCGCCTCCGGCACCGCCACCGGCGCGTCCGTCGCGGCGGCGCGAGGCAGGTGGAGCGTGACGGTGGTGCCGCGGCCCGGCGCGGTGTCGAGCCCGACCTGGCCGCCCATGCCGTCGACCAGCGCGAAGATCTGGCTGAGGCCAAGGCCGGTGCCGCGCCCGGCGGGCTTGGTGGTAAAGAAGGGCTCGAACACCCGCTCCGCGACGTCCGGGGTCATGCCCGCGCCGGTGTCGCCGACGGCGAGCGTCAGGTAGTCGCCCGCCACCGATGCGCCGACCTCGCCCTCGGCCAGGGTCGCGCAGCCGATGGCGATGGTCAGCGTGCCGCGTCCGTCCATCGCGTCGCGGGCGTTGACCGCCAGGTTGAGGATGGCGTTCTCCAGCTGGACGCGATCGGCATGGACCATCCATCCTCGCGAACAATCGTCGACCCTGAGCGTCACCCCGTCGCCCAGCGTGCGATCGAGCAGGTCGGTCATCCCCGCCACCAGCGCGGCGGCGCCGATCGCCTCCGGCTGCAACGCCTCCTCGCGGCTGAAGGCTAGCAGGCGGCGGGTCAGGGCGGCGGCGCGTTCCGCGCCGTCGCGCGCGCTGTCGAGCTGGCGGGTGGCCTGGGCCGGGTCATGGCCGACATGACGTCGGGCAAGCTCCAATCCGCCCAGAACGACCGCCAGCATGTTGTTGAAATCGTGCGCGATGCCGCCGGTCAGCTGGCCTACCGCCTGCATCTTCTGAACCTGGCGCAGCTTGGCCTCCTGCGCACGGAGTTCGTCGGTCGCTTGTTCCACCGCGACGCGCAGCACCTCCGCCCGGTCGCGCTGCTCGGCCGCCTCCGCCTCCGCCGCGGCGCGCTCGCCGACGGTGCGCACCGCCAGCCAGCCGAGCGCGATGCCGCCGAGCACCAGCAGGATGCCGAACACCGCGAGTCCGCCGGCGATGCGGCTCGCCTCCGCAACCGACCGCGCCGCCTCCACGCTGCGCGCGTCCAGCAGCGCGCGCTCGGCGCCGATCACCGCCTCCAGCCGCGTGTCGATCGCCGCCAGCGTCGGGGTCTGGCGGGCGCGGTGATAGCGGGCGAGCGCCTGCGCGTTCTTGCCGTAGCGGGTGGAGAGCGCGATCACCGACAGCTCGTCGCCGCGGTCGCCCAGGGCCCGACGGAGCGCGGCGATGCGGCCCTGCTGGTCGGGGCTGTCGTCGGTGATCGCGTCCAACCGGTCCAGCTGGCTGGATGCCAGCGTCCACTGCGCGACATAGACCTGGCCCAATCGCTGGTCGGCGGAAATGACGTAGCGGCCGAGCGACGCCTCGGCCCGCGCGATGGTGCCCGACAGGCTGCGCGCGAGGATCATGACGTCGTAGCTATGCGCCTGCGCCCGCAGCGCCTCGTCCCGCTGCCGATCGGCGCCGCGCAGGGTGACGATCAGCGCCACCAGAGTCGCGACGCCGAGCAGCGCCACGGCGACCAGCATCGCCGTCCGCCATACCGGATCGTTCGCCGACGCCTCGCTTCCCCGCTCGCGCATCGCCACAGGCTGTAACGCAGGCGCGGGTCGAGGGGAATAGGACCGCCCCGAACCGCCGGACGGCGGGCACGGGTGGTCGCGGGATGCCGCTTGGCGCCGGACCGCGGCCTGCCTCTACCCGAGCGCCCCCACCGCGCGCCCGGCGGCCTCGAAGCGGGCGAGCACGGCCTCGAGCTGCTCCGGCCGGTGCTCGGCGCAGAGCGAGCAGCGAAGCAGGAAGGTTCCCGCCGGGGTGGCCGGGGGGCGGGCCATGTTGACGTAGACGCCCGCGTCGAGCAGCCCCTGCCACATCGCCACCGCCTGCTCCTGATCGTCTAGGATGACCGCGACGATGGCGCTGTCGGGCTGGTCGGTGCCCAGGCGGAAACCCTGTGCCTTGAGCCCGCCATGGAGGTGGCGGGCGTTGCGCCATAGCCGTTCGCGCTTGTCGGTCGCCGTCATCAGCTTGCGGATGGAGGCGGCGGCGGTGGCGACCACGCTGGGCGGCAGGCTGGCGGTGAAGATATACGGCCGGCAGGCGAGGCGGATCGCCTCGAACTTGGGATGGCTGGAGATGCAGAAGCCGCCAACCGTGCCGACCGACTTGGAAAAGGTGCCGACCACGAAATCGACCTCGGCCTCCAGCCCTTGCGCCTCGTACACGCCGCGGCCGTTGGGCCCGTAGAAGCCCATAGAGTGCGCCTCGTCCGACAGGACCATCGCGCCGTGCTTCTTGGCGACCGCGACCATCTCGGCGAGCGGGGCGACGTCGCCCAGCATCGAATAGACGCCCTCCAGCACGACGAGCTTGCCCGCCTCCTTCGGCAGGCGGCCCAGGCGGCGATCGAGATCCTCGACCGAATTGTGCCGGAAGCGGACGATCTCGGCCACGCCCTGCTTGCAACCGTCGTAGATGGAGGCGTGGCTGTCGGCGTCGAGGACCACGTACTCGCCACGGCCGACGAGGGTCGAGATCATGCCGAGATTGGCCATGTAGCCGGTCGAGAAGACGATCGCGCCCGACACGCCGTAGAAGTCGCGCAGCGCCTGCTCCACCTCCATGTGATCGCGGAAGGTGCCGTTCAGCATGCGGCTGCCGTTAGTGCCCGAGCCGAACGCGTCCAGCGCGGCGCGGCCGGCGGCGAGCACGTCCGGATCAAAGGTCATGCCCATGTAATTGTAGGTGCCGAGCAGGATCGTCTCCTGCCCCTTGATCACCGCCTCGGTGGGGGAACGGACCTCCTCCATGACGATCGCGAACGGATCGGTGACGCCCGTGTCGATCAGCGCCTGCCGTTCGGCGATGAGCCCGTCGAACTTGGACATGAGATCGCGTTCGGGCGCGACCGCGGGCGGGTCGAGGTCGAGCTGTTCGGGCTGGAGGCCGGTTTCGGTCATCTCAATCATCCGTTCGTGCCGAGCGAGGTCGAGGCACCTGGGTGTGGC
>Ga0325400_1003858_pt1 | contig 13729 bp, 6 predicted proteins | sample PopdelMetagenome_2_FD_205662 | JGI IMG/M metagenome (GOLD analysis project Ga0325400, IMG submission 205662) | Populus deltoides microbial communities from Bellville, Georgia, United States - Xylem-PdKOR-R1 | ecosystem: Host-associated > Plants > Phyllosphere > Stem > Wood/Secondary xylem... | reverse complement strand
AATGTCAGCCAATCCTGTTGCAGTTGTTCAGTTACCACACAGAGTTCCATATGGGTTCCATGCCTTCTTTGTTTCAGAGGTGAGAGTAATCTTGGTTGCTTCCGGACTTTGTTTAATTTGAATCCTCCATACTCGATTCATTTCTGAACTTCCTTGCACTGGAAGTTGTTTTCGATGAGAGGTAGGAAGGATTTCCAGGGAGTTGTGGAGTGATGCCATAAAAATTTTGAGTTTTTTTTTTTTGCTTTCTTCATTGAGGAATCAATCAACTGAAGTTTGGAAGCACCAAAGAGTTGATGAAAAAATAACAGCAAATAGGGATTGATTTGATTCGTAAGATGCGGAGATTGAGTCGACCATCTTGGATACCAAGCAATGGAACAAGTATCTGGGTAGTTACTTTTTTATTTTCTGAGCTGTGATTCTAACCATACTTCATCACATGTTGAACAGGAACAACTTCAAGAACAGGAAAAACTATAATTGCGCAGCAGAGTGTCTAGACAACCATTTCAGCATGAGATGTCAGACCATCTGTCAAACGGAGATCCGGAAGCAAAGTAATTTACATTTGTCATTACCTCTTACGCTGCATTTTATTCCTGTATTCACTGCAAACCTTTAAACTATAAAAGCAAAATAAGAATAATTCTGCACTCTTACATTCTGATACAACAATTACAGAAACACGCGCGCAAATACAATTTATGACAGGAGTTACCACTGTTCTAGTTCTATTCCAACCCAGTTACCCATAGTAATTTGTCCTAAAGTGAACTAGAGAATACCCTTTTCTTTGCAGCATTAAATGACTCCATCAAACATTTCATTAAGTCCATACCTAAATTTGAAACCAGAATGCAGTAGTTTCTTTGAGGACACACCAGGGATTTTAAAGCCTACAACATGTTAGAGAATAATATAAATCATTTATTAGAACCTTACCTAAGAGCTTAAGTTTTTGGGTTAAGATGGTTCTTTAACATGTTATCAGAGCCTTGATGACCAAGCGGTCACGAGTTTGAATCTCACCATCCTCATTTATTTGATAAAAATTAAAAACAAGGTAATGTGGACCTGTGCAAGTTTCAAGGCCAAAGGGCTTTCACTTGAGGGGGTGTGTTATAGAATAATATAAATCATATATTGGAACCTTACCTAATAACTTAAACTTTTGGGTTAAGGTGGTTTCTTGACACAACATCCTTTAAATATCTGCCTAAAAAGAAACATGAGCACTTGGTTAATTTTTAATTTTGAAGATTAAGTGAAGAATTTTGCAGAAAGGAATAGAGATTACCCACTCTAATGTTGGTATTTAGTGCTCAGGGTACTTGGCACAAGAATTTTAGACATCTCTTCAATTGTCTTCAATTGTTATTATGTTTGAAGAATAAATTTATCTCCTTTTTGCTTCAGGATATTCAAAGATGAAAATATGTGCCCTAACCACATCATTAATTTATACCATTGATGTGTTGATGACTAATTCGTTCTGTTCATGATCACCTGAAATGATGTCCGTTAGATCAACAACTTTCAGAATATCATAAAAGAAAAACTCATTTAACGTGCAAACCTTTAGATATCAAAATTTCAAGGATAATTAAGGAGTTATTTGTGAAACTTCAACCAAGGTCTAAGGTGCAAAAAGTGTGGAAATACAAGAACTAAAATTGTTCAAATCAAGGGTCAATTTGAGTTAAATTGAAAGTTTAATGAGAAATAGGAGTTAAATTGCATAATCTAGAAGCCAAAGAATAATTTGAAAAAGACACATAAATTAAAGGATCTTAATCAATGTTTCTAAGGATGCAATTGAAAAGAATGGAAAGTTTTTGGGTTAATTAAGGGTGCATATGTTGAAATTAGAAGAAAAGGGACTATATTGAAATTTCCTAAAATTTATTTGAAAACTCTAATTTTTAGGGTTTAGACAAATGACATATCACTGAGGCTTTAATAAAGAGAATGAATTACATGTCGTTTAGTCATTGTGCCTTCTTATTCTTTGGCCAAAAGGGTTGATTAGGAGGTCACTTTCAGACGAATGAAATCGGCATCTCCGATCATCTTAGAGGCTCTAATCAACACCAATCAAACAAGAAAAACTTTCTTTACAAGGATAAAGTATCCTCATTAAACGTTTGTATCTCATTGAACATGATGAACTTGACAATATCTTGTCCTACTCAGTTCCTCTGTATTGGTAGATTCAAGATGATCGAGAGCCAACTTTCCAATCAATGAATGTGGAGTCTCAGACTTTCAAATCAAGTATGGTTTGTTCTCAATGGTAGATCTACATCCTTTCTATAAGATTCAAGTCCATAAATGGTGTGATTATGTCTTAATCTCCACAATGATCTTGATAAAATACCTAACCTAGTCAGCTATGATTGAAAAACGAGAAAAACGTTTGTATCTCATTGAACATGATGAACTTGACAATATCTTGTCCTACTCAGTTCCTCTGTATTGGTAGATTCAAGATGATCGAGAGCCAACTTTCCAATCAATGAATGTGGAGTCTCAGACTTTCAAATCAAGTATGGTTTGTTCTCAATGGTAGATCTACATCCTTTCTATAAGATTCAAGTCCATAAATGGTGTGATTATGTCTTAATCTCCACAATGATCTTGATAAAATACCTAACCTAGTCAGCTATGATTGAAGAACAAATTCATCCATGAAAGAAAAGACTTCAAAGTGTTTCTCATGCTTGGATTCAATTTAAAAAAAAGAAAGAAAAGGAGGAGACTAGACAGGTTTTGAAAGAGAAAGAATAAGAATCTTTCATAAAATCTCTTGGCAAAACCATCATTGTTTTGCAATTGCTTATTTTGGTTTGCTTATAAAAGGATAGATGCTCTTGAGTAGTGGATAAAAAAAATAAAGAGAAAATAGATAGGTGAAACACAAAATGAAATCATTGAGAAAATAGAAAAGAAAGATAAAGAAAATTTTGAAAGAAGTTCTTGAGTTATTAAGAGAAACTTCAAAGAAATATTGTTCAAAATAACAGAAAAGGAAATGCATAGAAAATTAAGGATAAAAAGAGCTAGAAACTAAGGTAAAGAAGCAAAAAGCTATAGAAAAGAGGACATGAGGGACAGAAAAAAGCATATTGCATTTACAAGGTATACACCTATTTTAGATAAGAGGTTTTAACTTATTGGTCACAGTCCCTCTTTTTTTAATGCCTTTTAAATTTTTGTATGATTGTTTATTATTCGTACATTATGTTTTAGTTGCTAATGCTTGTGTTTAAATGCATTTACTCATGTTTGAACTAATATGCATATGCATGTTTAAGATAAAATTTGATGCATGGATTATAGTTTTAGGCTTGAAATTTGATGTTATTAATATTGTTTAAGAGTCATTCCAGCATGTTTAGATATCTGGTTTAATGGACAAATATATTTTTATTCTTTTTGTTTCTCAACAAAATGTGACTATATGTTGTTCTTGATGAAATATTAGGTTGATGAAGCTAAGTTCATGATAATGTCAGTAAAAATTTGGTGTTAAAATCAATAAAATAATGTTTGTAGTTAATGATATGCCTTTTGATTTGTTTATGGAATGTACGGCTAAATCTTTTTTTTTATGCTTCCATTTGCTTTCTTTTATGTTCATAAGAGTTTTGGTAGGTCAATACAAGCACATTTAAAGCAATTTTGATTGGTTTAAGGTTTGTTTCTGGGGTTTTTTAACTTAGTTTCTAGGTTTATGCATTTTCTAGGTTTTTCTAAGTTTTGAATTTGAATGTTCATTGCTGTTAAATTTGATTTCTCATAAATGGTTATTTTAGCCCTCTTTATGTAATTTGATCAAATCTTCAACCTATATATAATGATTCTTTTCCATTGTTTTCTCCATTAATTACTTATCTTGGATCAATCGATCCTTAAAAATTTGAATGCTTGAGTTTGTGTTTTTGACTGTCGGGTTTGATTTCAAGTCATTCATGGTTTATTTTTCTTATGCAATGCATCATTATACTTTAATATTCCATACTTTTTTGTTTCTATGCCTTTGACTGGATATGATTTGACCTAAATTTGTAATTTAGTTTTTGGATTCTTTGCTAGTTCTTCATGTTTTTGGCAAGATTCAAACAAAAATCTCCTTTAATTTTCGATCTTGTAAATCCAAGGATGGGTCATGTTTTTGGGCATTTGGGTTTGGACTGGGAAGCCCATTCCACTTTTTAATTTAACTTTTAAGCCTATGATTTTTAGTAAAGGACGTGTTTGACAAACACTCTGTACTGATTCTTTTCTAGCATTGTTTCATTTCCTTTTTTAATGTTTTCTGAACACAACCCTTTATTTTTTTAATTAATTCAATTTTATGACTTCAAGGGATTTAATTTACAATATTTTTTTTATGTCTCACATATTTTGCTTTTTATTATTTATTATTTGGAACTATAACCTATACGAGAGGTGTTTTCTAATATTAAATAAACATGTTTCCTTTCATAAAAGCAACAAATTTTTATTTAAAAAAATGCATTTAAATATTTTTATTGTATATGACCAAGTCTTTAAAGTAAATAAATAAATAAATAATACAATTCATGATTTTAGCATTCCTTGAAAATATCAAAAAATAAATAAATTTAAAAAATAGTTATATATTTATACATGCATATGATATGTTTTGAGTAAGAAAAGAGTTAGAGGGCGTTTGTCTATGCGGCTGTGGCTGCGGTTAAAATAAAACGCGGCAAACATATGTTTGGTTATAGAAAAAAACCGTCGTTAACTGTTCAGGGGTCCTATCTTTTACTGCGTTGCAAACTCAGTAATCGCGAAGTAGCAGGAGGCTGCTTTTGTTTCAACAATAAACAATGGGCAATATGTTTACGCACTGTGCATGCTAATTAATTAGCATGTACGTGTATGCAAGTTATACGTACAGTGTATGCAAGTTACACTGTTCATGTTAATTACTTAGCATGAACAACAGTTCCGGTCGGACTGGTTCCGGCCAAATCGGTTCTGGTTCAAAGTTTAAAATACATTGAACCAGGTCTAACCCATTAAAATAAAAATTATTTTTAATTTTTTAATTGTTTTTTATTCAAAAAACTACTGTTTAACATTATTTAATGACACTACATAAATTAGACAGAGATCGCTTGATAAAGTAGCATTTGCAGAATTTGATCGCAATCCCAATTTCGTTCTTGATTATATTTTACCTGATGTTATTACGCGCTTAAAAAACCAAAAAAACTGTAGTCCTTGTCGTATATATTTCATATGTGATGGAATTGTAGATATTTTAATGGAATAATAAAAAATATTTTATATAAAGTATTATTTATTTCATGATGTAATAACAAAAGTTAAATCTACAATATTTAAATTAAAAATTATCAATATTAATATATATTTTTAAAAATTATTTTATAACCTCATTTCAAAAACATTATTAACCAAACACATTAAACTATTTTTTTCAACCTCAATTTCTACCACGGTTTTAACCAAACACCTATTTTTTCAAATCAACCTCAATTAAAAGTACTTTTTTATAAAACAACTTTTTTCAAATCACAACCACAACAGCTACCGCAATCCCAAACACACTCTTATTATGATAAGAAATTGAGACAAAGATCAAGGGATTGTTTGTCTTTCAAGTTGTATATGTGGCACAATCTTAAGTTTAAGAATGAAAAACATAATTATGCTTTTTTACTTTAAAATCCGTGTTGCAATTTCAAAGACAAACACACATTATTGGTAATGATAATTAATTATACTTAAAAGAGCTCAGTGTTTCTTTATGAACTGCACGGTGCAGTCCACAGTGAAACGCTGAGCAGTTTGTTTGTTTTTTTATGCCTTTTGGTTTTTTTTCTTTTTTATTTGTTTTTTTTCTTTGTAATGATTTTTTTTCTTTAATTTAATTTGTTAATGTTAAATTTTTTTTCTATTTAGTTATCAGACTTTCAAGACACGGATCCTGGGTTTGATAGGTTAACCTAATTTATTTATTTTGCTTTTTTTTCTTTTTAATTAATTTTTTTTATTTAATTTAATTTGTTAATATTAAATTTTTTGTATTTAGTTATCAAACTTCATGACACGGATCTCGGGTTTGATGGGTTAACCTGGTTTGATTTGTTAACCTAGTTGATTCTAGGTTAACCCGTCAAATATTTTTTCCAAAACAATTTTCTTTCCTATTTTTTTTGCCTTTTATTGTGGACCGCACACTGCAGTCCACAGTGAAAAGGCTGATGCCTTTCAAGTTTTTTTTTTTGCTTGTTTTTGTATTTTTTCTTTTTAATGAATTTTTTTTGTTTAATTTAATTTGTTAATGTTAATTTTTTTTTCTATTTAGTTATCATACTTTCATGACATGGATTATAGGTTTGATGGGTTAACCTTGTTTGACGGGTTAACCCAGATTTTTTTTTGGTTTTTTTCTTTTTAATTAATTTTTTTCATTTAATTTAGTTTGTTAATGTTAAATTGTTTTCTATTTAGTTATCAAACTTTCATGACATGGATCCCGGGTTTGATGGGTTAACTTGGTTTGACGGGTTAACCCAGTTAATTCTGGGTTAACCCGTCAATTTTTTTTTTCTATTTAGTTATCAAACTTTCACGACACGAATCCAAGGTTTGATGAGTTAACCTGGTTTGAAGGGTTAACATAGTTGATTCAGATTTTTTTTTCTTTTTCTTCATTGGTTTTTTTCTTCCTGTTGGTTTTTTTTTTATTTTTTTTAATTAATCTATTTAATTATCATATTTTTATGACACGACCTTGCAGCTAGACCTATATCCAAGGCTTTTAGGTCTGGTGTTGCAGCTAGACCCATTTAAACTTGAGTCATGCAAGTTTAATATTATTATTAATATTATAAATATTACTCTTGGGCCAAACGTTGCAGTTAGACCCAAGGCTCTTGGATATATCTTTCAAAAAATTAACTTGCAGCGTATGACTTTGTTTTTTTTTTGCTTTTTTATTTGTTTTTTTTTTCATTTTAGGCTTTTTACTATAGACTGCGCAGTGCAGTCCACAATGAAATGGTTGATGCCATTTTTTTTTTGCTTTTTTCTTTGTTTTTTTAATGATTTTTTTAATTTAATTTATTAATATTAATTTTTTATTTAATTATCAGACTTTCATGATACGGATCTCAGGTTTGATGGGTTAACCTAATTGATTCAAAAAATTTTTTCTTTTTTCTTCATTAGTTTTTTTCTTCCAGTAGTTTTTTTTCTTTGTTTTTTTCTTTTTAATTAATTTTTCCTTTTCATTTAGTTCATTCATATTAATTTTTTTTTCTATTTAGTTATCATATTCTCATGACACGAATCTCAGGTTTGACAGGTTAACCTGATTTGGCGGATTAACCCTGTTGATTTAGATTTTTTTTCTTTTTCTTCATTAGTTTTTTTTTCAATTTCATCCTTTAATATTATAACAATAACTAAAAGAGATCAACTTTTCACTATGGATTGCACTATGCAAATCTACAGTGAAAGACATATGCCTTTTAGTTATAGGTTTTTTTTCTTGCTTTTTTTTAATTAATATTTTTTATTTAATTTAGTTTGTTAATTAAATTTTTTTTTTCTATTTAGTTATTACACTTTCATGACATAGATCCCAAGTTTAACGGGTTAACTTGATATGGCGGGTTAAATCAGTTGATTCAGTTTTTTTTCTTAAATAGTTTTTTTCTTCTAATTTTATTTTTTAATATCGATTTGCTTAAGAATTAAACTTTATGATTTGTTTTGTTTACTTTTCATTAGATTATTGTGATCTCATGAGGGGATTTTACTGTACCCCTTCTTGCAAAGCGCTATTTCATTGGAATAGTGCTTTGCTTTGTTGTTTTTTTTATTATTTTTTTTCTTTTCAATTAATCTTTTTTTTGTTTAATTCCATTCTGTAATATTAAATTTTTTTTTATTTTTTTATTATATTTTTATGACACGACCTTGTAGCCAGACTTACATCCAAGTCTCTTGGATCTGGTGTTGCAGTTAAACCCACTTAAACTTGGGTCATGTAAGTTTAATATTATCATTAATATTATAAATATTACTCTTGAGTCAAGCGTTGCAGCCAGATCCAAGATTTTTTAGTATAGTTTTGCAGAAAGAACTAACACTTATAAATTTTAGTTTTTTTTTTAATATTTTTTATACCAAAAAAAATTAACTCGCGACTAAAGCTAAAAAAAAATTGATCATATGTTGTTTTTTTCTTTCCTTGAACTCATAAAATAAAACTTAAAAAAAATAATAATTGATTGAGCTTGTTATTGCAGCATAAGATATTCAATTGACAGCCTCAACATTTTTTTTTAATTCGATGAACAGCTAGGTCTCTTTTGACATTTTCTTAGCAAAGGCACCATTCTTCTATCTGTCATCAAGTTACGACCAATTGAGTAAGCCAAAGACGTATTCTTCTCTGTCCTTAATGACCAGAAATTTATCTTTTGATGCTTTCCTGTCCTTTTTTAGTCGTTCATACCAGTCTAATCTGCTCAAAATAATAATAATAATAATAATAATGTCAAGCGCAGCGGTCATGCCCGGCACCCACGTCCTCGAAGAATTATTCGTCAGTCATCCAGCATCAATTTTCTCCAAAACAAACAAAAATCTCCAGCTCCAATGGCTCGCACCTCCTAAACACAAACAAGTGGTCGGCATCATCGCCATGAGAAAAACACAACCCTTCTCCTCTATAAAAAAAGACACGCAATGCAACTTCTTGTTGTTTCCATCACAAGTTAGTACCATCTCTGCTAGGAAGAGAAGCCGAAATGGCGGAGAAAAAACAAGAGGACGGCGTCGGAGCTGGATGCCCAATAGTGGAGGTGAATCCAAAGCCGCAAAAAGGACTGGCTTCAAAACTCGTCGACTACTTGGAAAAGCTGATTATGAAATTGATGCATGATACCTCTCAATCACATCCTTATCTCTCCGGTAACTTCGCTCCGGTTCTTGGAGAAACTGCTCCCGTTAAGGACCTTCCTGTCGAAGGTCACCTCCCTGTAAGTACAATTACTACTTGCTAATCACTGTTTTGCTTCATGATATTATATTATATAAATAATATCTGAAAGTAATAAATGATTCATATACTCCTTAACGCCCGCTTTGTCGCGGATCGTATATATCAAAAGCCTTTTTGTAACATAAATAAATATAATATGTACCTGTTGTTGCGTGTTTTTGTATATTAAAAAAAAACAATTAACCATGAATTGAAAAATCAATATTAAACATAAAAAAAAGTTATTAAAATCAATTAAATACTAAATTAAAAAGTTAAAAGATAAATGAAAATGAAAATTAAAATATTCATCATCGAATTTCTTCAAAGTTTTCTTTTATCTAATTATATAAAAAATTAATTTAAATCTCATCAAAACAAAATAATTATTATTAGAATAATTTATCCTTTTCTTATCACTATTTTTTTTTTAAATATAGATATGTTACTTATTTGGCAAAAACTAAAAACAACTAGAATAAATATAAAAAAATAAAATATAGTTTTAAATAACCATTCATAAAACAATAATAACTAGAATAACTTGATATTTATTTTCATAAAATATTCATAATAAAAAATATTATGCATAACATATCTACGTGGAATAATCAACGGAATAATTGTAAAAAAAACTTGAATTTTATTCAAAAAAATAATATTAAATTGACTGGTATCATCAAAATAAAATTTTAAATATAATTCTATTTATTTAATTATAATTAATTTTTATTAAATTAAAAAAAAATAATTGAAAAAAAAAGTGTTTGCTATTCAATTTTAAAAATAAAAAGCAAATAACTTAAAAATTCCTTGTCAGCAAAGGAAAGAAAAACCTTAAACCCTAACTTTCTAATTCAAATATTTATATTCTTTGTTTGAAACTTTAAAAAGTCTTCAAATAATATTTTATAGAATGTTTGATCTTTTAAGCCATAACAAAATTGAACAAAAATGCACTTGATTACTTTTTAATGAAATTATTATAATATTATTTATCTATTGATGAAGAAAATATAGTAATATTTATAAATTTTTCACAAATCTAACTTAATTACCAAATTACAATTCTCTTTTTATAATCCTGAAATGTATTTAGTCCTAATAAAATCAAATACTTAAAACCCTAATTAACTAACAAAAAAAAAAAGTAAATCCTTAACCCCTACCCTAACATCCATTTTTTAAAAATGAATCTAAAATTGAATAGTATTTAATGCAATAATATTACTCTAAAAATAATTATATAAAATTTAAATTAAAAAAAAGAAAAGAAATAAGAGCTCATAAAATTAGCCAAGTAGCCTTGATCTACAAGGCCAATTTCTAGCCCAAACAAAGCTGGTTAAACACCTACGAGCCTGTAAAGATAGGGTCGTGTGCTTGACTCACTTGTATTTTTTTGGTCAGAATGGGTGAACAACACATCGTTTACAGTGAAAAACAACTCGTCGTCCACTAATGAAAACAGAACTTTAGCCACTCTAGGTGATTGAAAAGTCAGGTTTTCAACTTTTAGGTCTAAAAAACTATTTTCAATCTTTTTTTAACTAAAATCACTTAAGAAACATCCTAGAGATCTCAATAAACCATTTTTGTGTTAAATTAACATTTAATCGGTTAAAAAAAGTAAACTCAAAAAACTTCTTGAGCCCCAACTTATTTTTTTTGTAAGATAAAGGCTAAATAACATCTTAATGAAACTTCTCTCGTTAAATAAGGCCAATCAATCATTTTCTTTTTTTATTATTATTCTTTAATGATTCTTTCTTTCTCTCTGTCTCTCCTAAATGTAGGGATTGAAAATAAAAAATAATGAACATTTAAATCAAAATTAAAACTTCAAAAACTATAGAGACTATAAAGAAAGAACAAGTGGATTAAAAAAACTTTTGGTGAGAATTTCAAACTAACTATAGTTTTTTACTTGTTTTACACTTTTCTTTGAATTATGTGATTCTATCACAAATTCAAAATATAACTCATTAAATTCGATCATAAAGGGATGCAATTAAAAAAAAAAACTAAGGGTATGAAAATGAAAAAAAACTAGGCACTATGGATTCAAATAGTAAAACTATCGAGTTTATCCTCAAGTCAAAATCTGATCATCTTAAGTGGCTGGAAAGTCAAATATCCAACTTTTATGTCTTAAAAACTCATTTCAATCATTTTTTACACTAAAAATACCTAAAAAATATCATAGAGTTCTCAATAAATCCATTCTTGGTCATAAATCAACATTTAACTTGTTAAAAAACAAAAAAAAAACAACTCGAATCCAAAAAAGTGCCTCGATTTTTTTTTTTGCAAGATGAAGGCTAACCAAAAATTCAATTGAATTTCTTTCATCAACTGTAACTTGTTGACAACAAGATTGATCTTATTGGAACGTGATTAACCAACAACTTTCTCTCTTTTTCGTTGTTTTCTAGCGAAACTGTCTCATCTCTCAAACCTTGAGATTAAAAAATAATGAAAATAAATTTTTAAATCAAAATTAAAATCTCAAAAATTATAAGGGTTATAAAGGAAGAAGGAAAATATGTGGACTAAAAAGAATTTTTAGCGAGAATTTCATATTGCCACAAAGTTTTCCATTGTTTTACAGTTTAGTCTTCTTTCTTTGAATTTTGAGATTCTACCACAAATTCGAACTATAGTTCGTTAAATTCAACCAATGCAATTAAATAAAAAGTTTGAGTACACAAATAAATAAATAAAAATTAGGCACTATGATTCGAATATTAAAACCGCGAGCTCTTTAGTTATATTGTAATTAATGTAATGTAATGTAAATTTTCTTCGTTATGTCATTCATTACGTTCTGTTGTAGTTGGAAATTCCATGATCATTGGCTCGTTAATTAAGTAATCAGAAATAAGATTAACGGATGTTGGATGATTGCTGGAGTTTACTGGTAAATTCTAATAGAAAATTAGACCGATAGAGCTCAGCACAGTACGACAACATATATATTAAGTAATGAAAGTGTTCAGTTTAACGAAGATTTAGAATTATTAACGGTAATATACTAATCTTAAATCAATTACGGAAAAATAGACCATATCTGTATAGTTTATTTATTTTGTGAGGCAATAAAGTTGAAATGAAGTTTCACTGATGTTTCTTTATTTAGGAATGCATGGATGGGGAGTTTGTGAGGGTGGGTCCTAACCCGAAGTTTGCACCCGTGGCTGGATACAATTGGTAACTCAATGCTTGTTTGTCATTGTAAATGAAACGAAGTGGTTGTTCAGCTGAACATTTGTGCTAAATCCTTGTTTGGTTGGCTGTGCAGGTTTGATGGAGACGGGTATGTTGCGCTGATACATTGCAGATTTTGGTTTTTCCTCTACTGCTCTCTGCATATATATATAGAGAGACACACACACACACACATCAACGTTCCAGTTCATATGATGTGATGGTTTTTGTTGACCTAACATCTTATGTTCTGTGTCCAAATGCTCTTTATAATGTTGAGCGCAATCAATCCAATGCGTGCCTGTTCCATAATTTTCTGGTAGCAGTGGAATGAGTGAAGTGCCTGGTGTTTCCCTGTTCTTCTCTGTCCAGGCTTGTCGATAATAGTTTACCTAGTTTTACTTGGAATTGTTGTTATAGTCAATGTTGAGGTTTGTCAATGTTTAGTGCCTTGACATGAAACCCAAAGTGAGCGTTGAGTCTTTTGTGTTCGTAACTGCTTCCTTGATGTATGTTTAACAGGTGCATATAAGTCACCCGAATTCGATCTGGTGATAGATATTGGAAATGCATACAGAGTATTTTCAAACATAAGCATCGCAGTAATATTGAACTTGAAAATAAATTGCAGTGGTGTCTGTAGGCAGGACACAGTCAAAATCTTGCATTTGAGAACGAAGTATTCATGTACCAGAGAGTTTGATTCATCCATGATAGTTTGCAGATATATTTATCTTCTTATGATGCATATACAAGAAAGAAAAAAATGGTTTTCTATGCAAGAACTCTTCACAGAGCCTGATTGCCGTTCCTGTCATGGACATCAACTCATGCATTAACAATTATTTGAAGTTGGTTCTGGTAGATCTGTTGCGTGTGATTCTGTGAGCCGACTATTGGAATGCCAACGCGTAAACATAATGCCCTTCATAACAATTCATGATAAGCTGTTCTCTTTTGCGTTATATCTAGTGGTCATTCCATTTTCCCTTCGCAACTTTTCTCCCTTTATAAATGTTTAGATTCTGAGTGTTATATGCTGCTTTCGTTCCATCAGGATTATCGCTATCACTTGCCAAGTCAATTATGTTAATTTATTTTGTCAAATGATAGAATGATTCATGGTTTGCGCATTAAGGATGGAAAGGCAGCATATGTCAGTCGATTTGTCAGGACATCACGACTTAAACAAGAAGAGTTTTTTGGAGGTGCCAAGTTTATGAAGGTACGGTCCTGAACAACCTGAAAAGGGTTTCGTTTAAGATGGAATTATTTTGTGACATTTCTGTGGGATCATTTTTAGCTTACGTACAAAGCTCTGATGTTCTCATTATCCAACTCTAAAAATTCAAATAGCTGTTGTGATTTTGAACGATTTCAGATGTGTAACAGTAGGGTTGTGGAAAGTATGTAATGCCCTGCCTCTCTTCCGAGTAACAGGTTATTCGTTACATAAATATTGCGAGT
>Ga0325400_1003857_pt1 | contig 13731 bp, 4 predicted proteins | sample PopdelMetagenome_2_FD_205662 | JGI IMG/M metagenome (GOLD analysis project Ga0325400, IMG submission 205662) | Populus deltoides microbial communities from Bellville, Georgia, United States - Xylem-PdKOR-R1 | ecosystem: Host-associated > Plants > Phyllosphere > Stem > Wood/Secondary xylem... | reverse complement strand
ACATGTAAGTGTGTCTCCCTCCTAACTTGAGATGGCAGTGTGCTTCGAGCCGAAGCATCATTGCTGTCTTCTTCAATTAGCTTGATAGAACAGCCATCAGTGTCAGTTGCATCTTGGCATTCCTTCTAGAGTTTTGTCAATCAGACGTGTTGACCTAAAGCCATCGTTTTGTCAACTTTGTTGAGGGATGGACTGGAGGGGGCGTCTTGGCATTCCTTCTAGGGTCATCTGCATCAACAAAACGGAACATTACATGAAATGAGGTCCTTCTCTTATTATAGATGATGTTTTTTCTATATACACTTGCAGTGAGGTTGAGCAAATAATGCTCGCGTAGGTTTTACACTTGCCAGGTTCAGTTGGCTTTCCTCCAAGAGAAGATCTGCGTGATGTTGATGTTTGAACTCCTGTAAGAGATTGCCTTCTTAGTGTCCTGGCATTGGCTGTAAGTGGTGTCTTTAGATCAGTGTCATTGCATATGCCAATGATAGGTGAGAATTCTTCCTTTGAAATCTGCTGATTCCTGTAATTTGAGACAATATGTTACTGCAAAGAAATTTCGCTTGCACATTTCAGTGCATAATGATTTCATATTTGACTTGATGAGCGGTGGTTGAATACAACAATCAAGAATTACCTTCCTAAGTCTGGAATCAACCAATCTTATTAATTACTATAATAGAAATATGAATCAAATTTTACAAATGTCTGCGCATACACACCTCTTATCGGAGCCGTTAATCAGTTTTCCAATCGTACGAAGGGATTTCCTTATTTGAGATCCTTTTCCATGAGTGCTACGAACAAGATTGGCTGCCTGAGAATCTGTAGAAACACCAAGTTCACTCTGCATCAGAATCTTAACCTCATTTCTGGAAATTACTTGCGGTTCTGGTGTTATTGGTAGCTGAAGAGTTGGAATTTGCGTCCTGCTATTATCTGTTTTGACCATTCTCTTCTGATACAAACTAGTAGGACTTCGAGTATTGAGGCGATAAACTTCAACGGTGGAACTGCCACTAGCAGAATGCCCTAATGGTTTTGACACTGCCTCTGCATTTCTGGAAATTACTTGCGGCTCTGGTGTTGTTGGTAGTTGAAGAGTTGGAATTTGCGTTCTACTATTATCTGTTTTGATCATTCTCTTCTGATACAAACTAGTAGGACTTCGAGAATTATTGAGGCGATAAACTTCCACCGAGGAACTGCCACTAGCAGAATGCCCAAATGGTTTTGACACTGCCTCTGCATCCTGAATAAAACCATGTTTCTGCAGTGTTACCGAGTCAAAACGTAGGGGCCTGCTTACATCATCTAATCCTTTTGCCTGGAAAAGCTCTTTCTTGTCATACTTTGGCCCTTCCAAGCTTAATCTTTTGGAACGAGTTGGTACAGAAGGGGTTTTTGATGCCTTTCTATCTTCAGTATTCGTGATTTTCTCAGACTTCCTGCTGCTGCCATTCTCAATACTCAGCCTCCGTGCACGTGGAGGAGTTCGCTCAGGCATCACTTTTGGTATCTCACATGGAGATCTTGGGTCCTTCAATTTATTAAACTGCACATTCTTCGCTTCCTTGCTGGCCAATGCTTTCTTGAGGTTCTCAACCTGAAAGTTGTCCGTGTTGAAACTGTTATGTAACCTGATATCCTTGAGTAGAATTTACATCCATTTGATTTGATAACAAAAGAGAATAGAAAAGGAACACGATCAACAATTGCTCTCAAAGCGTGCAATTTCAGTTCGTAAGGAAAAAATAACAAAAGTAAACTATAGTAGCCTCAATTCAAAGAAGAAGAAGAAGAAAATACAACAGCACCAATAAGTGATGAAAGAAGCCAACAGTATGATGGAATGTTTTACATTTTGGATATACTTGTGAGAAACAACCAACTGATGCAACAAGTATAGACCATAGTGTTTTTGTTCTCAACAAGATAAGAATCCAAAAAACATCACATAGGCGACTTACTAGCCCACCGTTTGCAGGACTTGTAACAGGGAAAATTGGACCAAAAACAGATTCTGAAATCCAGATAAATAAAATTCAGATTTACCTGATCCTTGAGTTGCATAATCTCACCGCTCTCTTTGTTTGCACGAACAGCACCAAGTTCAATAGTGGATACCCTCTGAGCAAACTTCAAAGTACTGATGGTTTCCCCAAAAGAATCTCCTTCTGGACTTAAATGGGCAAACATTAACGTTTTAGCGTGTCCCCCTGAAGTAAAAAACGCCAAGAAAAAAGTAAGTACATGCTAGGAATCATTACCAAATCAGAGAAAACAGTATAGAGAAGCTGGAATTTTTTAGAAACAAGTTCATTTGTCTTATTTGCACATCACAACCTAAGGAATCTTGTAGTAGAAGTGTGAGTTTGCTGTTTCTGTAAGGGATATGAGAATTCTTTTGAGCCAAGGCTGTGATTACATCTCCTAGACAGGAGAGAGACTTATTAATGTACTGCGCCTCTTTGAGCCTATCTCCCGTAACTTCTGATTTATCCACTCTTTCACTTCCTGCAAGGTCTACCAAATGGAGGCAACTGTGGAGGGTGCTTCCAGATACATCTTTACCATGTACATGAACTGTCAGGATACTGCAGCAACATGTTAAACCACCCTATCAATAAAATGAAACAGATACTTTCATAGTTTCAGATTTCATCCTAGTTTGTATAAATCTACCAGAAAACTGACCTGTGGGAGCGACTGCTCCGGTTGTTGAGTGCAGTGGAACTGACAACACGATTCGCTTCACCGAGTTTCATCAGATTAAGAACATCTGCAGTGGACTTCACAGAATGCATTTTAGCATCCGGAAGGCTCAAGCCATTATCACCGGTACAACTCCGAATCTCTAATTTGTGCATGGTTAAGAATACAAAACTTGTTACATATGCATAGTTACTATGAAACGGTAGAGTAACAACCTTGACTCACCTACTGTGAATGCTTATTTTGCACTGTTTTTATGATTTTGAAATAATAATAATAATAGCTAAAAGGATATTTGGTAGCTGTTGAATCTTCTGCAAGAAGGTCTCGTACTTGTTCATTGTAAATTTCAACCATTTGAACTTGAATGCTGTAATTTACGATGTCCTTCCTTTCATTAGACATCTGGAAGAGATCACTCAAAGCTAGATAATTAATCCCCATATCCTTGGTTGACCGGCCTGATGGACCACTCTGTTACCACAAAATATATATATATCAGCTGGGAGAATATTGGTTATTGTGCAGATAGCTAACATGTAAAGAGAAGAATTCTATGTTTCTATTAAAAGGGAATAGACTAGAGCCAACTAAGATTAGAAAAACTTACCATGGTAAATGTTTTTCCAGATCCAGTTTGACCATAAGCGAAAATGCATACATTATAACCATCCATCACAGACCTGATCAGTGGTTGAGTGTCCATAAATACCTCATCTGGAAATCAAGAGGCAATATGCAAAATCATCAGATTCAATACATAAGCTGCACTGGAAAAAAGTTGCTATTAGATAATAGTACCTTGAGTGGCAGTAGGTCCAAACACCCGGTTAAACTGAAAAACTTTCTTTCCATCCTTTTGGGGCTTTAGTGGATCCGAAATCACTAGCGAACCGTCATCTCCAATATAATCAATAACATTGCTTGTTCTATCACCGAAAGCAGGCCTGATTCTGCAGTAAACTCGGATATTTCCTGTGGGAAATAATAATTGGAACAGATCAGGATATTGAACATCAGTCGCTCATAATAAAAATTAACATTTTAAAGATTGTAACAAGATTCGGGAAATAAGTGAAATTCATGTTTTATAACAGCAAGCTAACCTTTCAAATCCTGAACCATGTTGTACAAGTTCCTGTTCTCTTTCAATACCCTATGGTATCCAAGAGCTGCAGTAGACATCTCTTGTACTTGAATTCCTGATCCGTATCAATTACACTAGCATTTAGCTTGCAATTCTTTTTCTACAAATGTGAATGATATTGATGTGTCTAGAGATTGGTATTTACAGGAAAAATGATATTTGACATCTAATTTATGAGATTGTCAACAAGCTGAGCTCGTCAGAATATCTCATGGAGCTTCCAAGATATCACAAGTAATAATGGAGTCGAGTCTGAAGAACAGAAATCTAAGACAGATAGCATTAATCGTAGCAGTGAAGATATTTAATTACACAGATTGAGAAAGGGATGGTGACACTGTCAAAGTTAATGCATGGTTATTCTCGTACAATAAGTTATTTATAAAAGTAATATACCGAGTTCTCTCAAATCTGTCTGCAGTTGTGACTGTAAGCCCTGGAACTCCCTTTTTGTCAACGTCAACAAGGCCTTTATATCCTGAAAAAAAAAAAAAAACAACCAAAATAATTCAGAAAAAGTCTAATCCTCTAAAGTTTAAACAAAATTGTCAGCTTGATAAATGAGACTGAGGCCATTTTGTTTCTTCACATCTATCCTAATTAAACAAACTTTCTAGCCAAATTTTCTTAAGTGATTTTATGTCACTTGAGTAATAGCCTTTTACATGTCAAAACAAAACAATAACTGCTGCACTGCAACCTTTCAATCCACGTAGAGGAGAGGAGAATAACAAATAGGAACTAACCAGAAGTTCTTTTTCTTGCATTTGAATTAATTGTCTGTGGTTGCAGTTGCCCTTTCTTAAGCAAGCTTGGCAACACTGTAAAACATGAGTCATAGGCACATCAGAATATCTCGTCAGAGACTAATGGTTTGAATCATGAACGAAAAAAAGAGATGTAATTTCATCAAGGTAAGGTAATTGCAAACCCAATTAGAATGTTAACAACCAAGAAAAAATACGTAAACAAAAAAAAAATATTTTTAATCAACGTGCACTTATGATATGCTAACAGCAAATTAACTTTTTCTTTTACTGTGAGAATCAACAGATTGAAGATGATCGCAAGACATGTATAGAGCAGCAACGATGACACTTAAAATCTTCAAATTGTATATTCCATGGCCAGAGGAGAAAGAGAAAAAATATTAAAGAGGTTGATGGAACTTTAACACAATTACAGCTTTCTACATGCTTATCTATCGACTACATTTGTAATAAACTACAAAAAACTCACCTTAGAATCTCCTGGTTCAGACGAATCCTCCTTAGGCTTTATTGATGAATGAGCAGGTAAGCTACCACCTTTAGCTGTTGATTTCAACTGTTTGGACCAGAAGATGTAGAACATGTTCATAATAATTTCATATATGAAAACACAGTTCAATAAAGAAAGATTCGACAGGAAACTTGTAAGCGCTACTATCTTGTAACCAAAAGATTTCCATTTAAACATGCGATTTGAAATGGTGGCGAGATGATGCTTATATCTTTATAAATAGGTAAAAAAGTCAAATTATTTGGGAGGGTAAATCTAGGTATTTCTAAAGATTTGCACTTTTTGCGCTAGAGTAAGCATTCTCATGTAACTTAGATGCTCCTGGCTAACTATTAAACAGTGAATATCCTCAAATCAGGGGTGCTTTTTTACTAGGAAATCTTTTTGCATGCAGGGAGCAACCGTAGAGGATTGTGTTGATTTAAATAAACTAACCTCTGGGAACTTGTTTTGAAGCTTATCCCCTAAACAGCTTAACAGGATATCACTGAACAACTTCATTGGATCCTGTAGCATTAGAAAAACATTGATAAGAACAATATGCCCTATATAACAGTAAATTGCATACGTCATATAGATTGATCATTACCATGTTGTTTCCAGTACGGAGGGACATGAGAAAGTTGCTATCCATGTTTTCCTTGGTATCAGCCATATGCTCAGCAAGTTTCTTGGCAATTAAATCTGCAAAATCCAATACATCACATCAAAGAGGGGAAGGATATTCCAAGAAAAGGCAAAAACCATAGTACATGCTATGACTTGCAGTTTCTGTTTAGCAGGTGTTTTGTATTCAAGTGATATAACACCATGAGATGTCTTGCTTCATTTATTACAACTACTAAAAAACTTTGAATGTATCCCAGAGATGCCTGTCGACTTGTGCAGGGAAAGAGAGAGCTAATACCTTCAATTTTCTTCAATTCTGAACCTGTTGGTGGCTCTTTTTCACAGGCCGCAGACATGTCCAAACGCCTACATGAGTCTGATGAGATGGGCTGAGAATTGTTCCTGATAGCAGAATGAATAACCATAGGAGATCTAGCAGGCTTATAGAATCCATTAGGGTTCATCTGCTTGTACTCATGGTATGATTTAAGCGCTAAGATGCAATCAACCACATTAGTCCCCGACCCTGCCTCCAAAGAATCCTTTCAAGATTAAATCGAAAAACTCATTAGTCAATTGTTGGTGCTGACATTCATAAATAAATACATTTGCAAATGCTTATACAATCAGACACATAAATAAAGCCAAATTTACCCTTTCAAGATCAGAAGCTTCGAAGGCAGGCAGCCTCAACTCTTCAACAGCCACCAGAAAATTCTTTACATTCTCAAAATACTGATAGGCTGGTAATGGCTGGGATTCTCGGGTTAATGGTAGTAAAGGTGCGTGAATCTCCACCACCTTGATATAATTTTCAAAGAAAACAATTAAAACACTGAAATCACTAAAAATCTAGACCAGCTCTATGGTCAAAACAAAGAAAAAAAAGCTTTGTTAAAGAGACTATTTTCACATTTCATTGGGATTTTTAGCCAAATTTTCCTAATAATGATAAATGAATTAGAACTAGCAGTGAAAGTACCTTAGGCACTGCCCCTGGATGAACTTTATTTATAGCATTGCAAAGAACCAAGCCATTTCTCAAGCGAGAAATGAACTCTTTCTCTGATGGATTGTTTGATATACCTATTGGACCCACGAGATTTTCAAGCCATGAAGCCGCTTGATATCTTCGCCATGCTGCAAATAAAAACAATAACATTAAAGATTATCACCATGTTCTTCAAAAATTAACAATTGTATAAGATTTGATTTTTACTATAATAGAAAATAAAAATCATAAGCACTATGTTTTCTCCAAAGCCAAACAAATGGGTAAAGTAGAAACAAGAAAGAGATAGTAAAAAATAATCAAACCTGCTTCTTCAGCTTTTCTTGAAGCCAATATATCATACAATTCAGTTCCTGAAGAATCCTCCATTAACACCAACAAAAGACCCTTCTTGTTCCTTAAAGAAAACAATCAAAACAAACTACAGTAATTAGAAAACCAAAACCCCACATTTAAAAAACAAAAACCCATTTTACATTCATCTTCAAAACAACAAAAAAAAAAACCACAGTAACCAATGAAACAGACATTGATGTTCAAGAAGAACCTACTTGTTTCACTTTTTTGGGTACCTTTCACTGCTTAGAAAGCCTAAAAGAATCCAAGAAGTGAAGAGAGAGAACGAGGGAGAAATTTAGAGAGAGAGAGGATCAGAGAATGCTATCAAAGTTTGGTTCTTTCTCTCTTGGAAATGAGAAACTAAGCAAAATTTTGCTTCTTTTTGTTTATAGTTTGGTGTGGAGTGAGGTTCGGATCTGAACCTAGGGCTTTGAAATCGTAACGTTAACTGGTGGTTCTTTTGAATTCAAATCTGCAGAGGGAGCAACGTGCAAGCATTTCGACCGTCGAGTTTGTCAAGAAGGTAATCAAATCAAACGGTTCATCTTGACAGATCTATGGTTCGAAGTCTATATTGTGGGGAGTTGAATGCACGCTTGATTGGGTATGATAGCGAGTAAACCACACGCCTTGTATGCGCGTGGTATGAAGTGGGATAATTAGCTGTTTTCACTTTTGTAGCAAAAGCTTAGGGATTTGCTGCTTTATGCAAAGGTAAAATTGGAGATCTGGCGCTTGATGATGTGATTTGTTTCCTAATTTGCATTATCATTTGAATGATTTCTGTGTTTTATTTTTAGGAATTATTTCAAAATTTAATTCGAAGCTTGGTGACCATGCCGTAAATTCAAAGGTTGTTGAGGATCATGGGAGATATGATGTTAACTTCTGTCAAATTTATTTTTTTCAAAATGGAGAAATTAAAGTTTTTTATTTTCCCTCATGAGTTGTTTTTTTCAAAATGGTGAATATGGAGTAATTTTATGGTGATGAGGAATAATTAGTTGCATGATATCATTTATTTTTTATAATTTATTTTATAAATTAAAAGATAAAGAAGAGAAATAAATTCAATTTTTATCATTTGTTTTTTTTTTTCAAATGGGATCCCAATAAACAGCTAATATAATATCACAATATATTTTTTATACACTACAAATTTTTTCATAATTATGTTTCTTGGTCATGAGAATTTGGTTAATTTTAATAATTTATGAAGTTAGTAATGATTGGTTTCAAATTTGTAGGCATCTTTAAGGGGGGAAAATGACTCACATTAATCGACAGTAATAATAAAAAAAACCTCTTACCATTCTAAAAATTTTCTTTCTCTTCTTCTTGTTTTCCTTTTCTTTTTCAATACCTAGCTCTTCCTCTTCTTCTATCTATTTTATTGAATTAGAGAGGCATTTTATACTATAAAATGTTTGGGGATAATAAAAACTAAGAAAATGATGTATACACAACAAATAACCTGTTTGGAAGTGTGGTTGCGGTTACTTTTTAAAGTATTTTCGTGCTGAAATGTATCAAAATAATATTTTTTTATTTTTTAAAAATTATTTTTAAAATCAGAGCATCAAAACGATACAAAACACATAAAAAATTAATTTTTAGCTAAAACAAAATTGAATTTTTGAGGAACGCAATTTGCACGGCGTTCTCAAACAGAGTCTAAAAACAAAAACTTTTATAGAGGTATTAAACTATTTGTTTTTGTATGAAAAAAAAAATTGTAATGTCAATATGAAAAGAATTTTTAGCAAAAATCATTTTTTTTTAGCAAGTATAAGTCATTTTTCTTGGTTTAGTCATTAGGTGTTTTTTTTAATCTACTTTTTTTTTTCTCAGTTAAAGAGACGTAATTTGTGCTATAAATAGGAGATTCACAATGAATTACTTTCTTACAATCTAGTTATTTGCAAAAGGCTGGCATATTTTAATCACAGTTTTATCCATACAAAACATGATTCGATCAGTCAAATGAAGTTTTTGTGATGAAAGTTTTATACTATACTAACCAAATTATCTACAATTAATGTTTTAAAATAATTCTCAACAGATAAATAATGTTTAAAAGACAACCCAAAAACTTTTAAATTTTTTTTCTTCGAAGACATTTTTTGAAAAAGTGTTTATGGGAAACAACACATTAAAAAAAAAAAAAACAAATCTATACAAAGTGACAATATCTCTTTCCTTAAAATTCTTATAATTGATGCAAAACATTTTTTCCGCCTCTAGGATTATCAGAAACATACTCGTAAACCGAATTTGCTTGATTTTAATCCATACTTTTAATGACTTATATAACGTATTTTTAAGGCATCTTTTACCTCTAAATTATTACAAATAAATAAATAAATAAAAGGGCTCAACCTTTTCCAGCAGCAGGCGAGGAGGAGAAACAGGGATTCAAGCAATGTATTGACCACTTTGTCCTTTCAATGCATTGAATAATTGCCTTGATTTAGGGGTAAAGTTGTTTTCTTCAAAGGATAAAAATGTCATTTATCAATTGATCAGGTAATTTAATAAATTTATATTTTTATATATACAATGAAATTACTTTGTCACCCTTGAAAGTTAAAAAAATAAGCCTTTTGTCCAGGCTTTTTGTGTATTTTCAACTTTATTTACAAAATTAAAGGACGATGATACCTTTAAAAGCTTAAAAGTTTTGGTCTTGTAGAGAGGTGGTTTTATCTTTGTATATTTTTTCTATAGTAAAATGACATGTTTAGCCTTTGACTTTAAAAAATCTAAGTCTGGTCAGGGAGGACATTTTTATCTTTGCCACATGTTTTTTTTTAATGTAATATTAGGATGCCCTTAGGTTTTTTTAGTAATTCTAATTATTAAAATATTAATAAATCATTATAAAAGACTATACACATGTCAGCACCCCATCATTCCTCGCCAAACAGGTGGCACGTGGGATGCACTATGATGGCCAAAATCCAACGACCGTCACTGTCATGTCATCTGACGTGTCTGGTGGTGGCATAACTATTGGTGTTGTACGTTTGACCTGGTTAGTGGTAGTTCGGCGGTGATGAAGGTTTTTCCTCTACCTCTTAGTAGTAGTTCGCCGGTGATGAAGGTTTTTCCTCTACCCTTTCTTTTCTCTCTATTGTACATTGATTTTCGTGTTGAGTCTTTTAAAATTCATATGTGTCTTCCGGTTCATATTTGTTTAAAAGTTGGTTTTGATTCTTTTGATTTTTATTTGTTTTAATTTTAAGGCTTCTTGAATTTTTTTTTTTCGTTTCAATTTCATCCCTTTGTATTTTATTTCATAGATTTTTTTTCTAATTTGGTCATTATTTTTTTGATTGCTATTATTTTATCCTTTACATTATTATTTTTTATTTCATCCTTTAAAATTTAATTTAATTTTGTTTTGTTTCCAATTTTGAACCCTGTTTTTTTATTGCGCTTTTTAAAATCATTTTCTTTATTTTTTTTTTCAATTTAATCACTAATTATTTTCTTTTAATTATTTTTTGTGTATGATTGAGTCGTCATTGTTTTTATTTTTAATTTTTTATGATTGAGAATTTTGCTTCGTTATTTTTTTGTGTTTGTTTTCTACAATCATTACCCCGTTCACCAGTTTCGATAATTAGCCCATTTTAAGTTTTTTTTAAATCCTTTTTAAAAATTATTTTTTTTTCGTTTTCATCATTTGACATTAATTTATTGGGCCTTGAATTTCATGATTTGTTCCAAATTCTTTTTTATAAGGTTATCTCTATCTCATATCTCGGGTTGCGGGTAATTAAAGTTAAGTTGAGTTGGCTCGGGTTTTTTTGGTTTGATCTTTTGGTATTGCTTTCCACTTTCGAGGGGACTTTTCTAACTTTTTGAGAGTAACACGGGTTGCCTCAGGTTTTTTTCGTTTTTGTTGGATCTACCTTTTTTTGAATGATTTTTTTCAATTAGATTAAATTAATTTATTTCATCATTTAATATTAAATTGGTTTGGTACTGCCTCGGTTTTTTTGGTGCTCTTTGTTAGATCTTGCTCTTTTAACAAGAATTTTTTAAATTAAATTAACTTATATCACCCTTAAATGTTGAATTTATTTTATATTGAACTTCTTAGTTGAGTCTAGATTGGAATTTAATGTCTTGCAACTTTAAGAGATTAACCTAAGTTTAGAAGGTTCACCTAGATTTGTTTGGTTTTTTTTCCCTTTTACTAGCTTATTTTTTTCGGTTTCATCCTCAAATATTTTTTTACTTTTGTTTTTCCAATTCCTATGAGATTTTCCATTCATTTTGAAAAAAACAAGTATTACCTAAAGGGTTTTTTTTTTAGCTTTGTTCAATTTATTTTTTTATGAGAATTTTTGCTTTTGAATTAAATATAAGCATCAAATGTTTTTTTGTCATCTGTTCCAATTACTTTTGAGACCTGGGCTAGCCTATGCCCCGGGTCCTCTAGGTAATGAGTCAACTCGTCAGGTCAAGCATTTTAAACATTAAATGGTGTATTTTGATTTTTTTAATTTTTTCAAATATGGTCCTCACTTACTTGATTTATTTTTTGTTTTGGATTCTTTTGTGAATTGGTAGACTTAGAAATTTTTAATTTAGCCCATCATTTCAATAGTTGATTGTATTTTATGTTTTGGCCCTCAATGTTTTGGTTTTAAATTTTTATTCTTGGTATCTTTATCAAATTTTAATTTGTTTTTTATTCCATCATTGGATCCATAATTTTGACTATTTTTGGTTCATTGATTTTTTTTTTTAATTTTATCTTACATCATTTGGATTCTTAGGGATTGATGGTCGATATTTTTTTTATGTTCTCTTTCTATAATGTGGAGCCGTTAATTTTTTTTTCATTTTTTAAAATACACTTACAACGCGTTGTCATTATTTTTAAGATTCAAAAAAATCTGGTTGGCCCATATCAAAGCGCGAACAAGTTATCTAGTACAAAAAACTAAATGGCCTCAATGATTTATTGTACACCAAGACAGAATTTACTGTGGATTGGAGTAATAAAAATATCATTTTTCCTTACTTGAAAAACTCAACACGTGGTCTTAGGCGTATAAATGTATTTTCATTGGGGTTTATTTGTCATTTTCATATTAATTGGGGTTAAATATGTTCTTCTACATTTTATATGAACAATTTAATAACTAACATACCCTTAGAAGTTAAAAAAATAAATAAAGTCGACTATAAGGGTATTTTAGTATTTTTCACCTTTAAATGCACAATTAAATGATCATATTGCCCTTGCATTTCTCAAAAATAAAACTGACGGTTAGGTCTATTTGGGTATTATCTATATGTTTTTATTATATTGTCAATTGAAAAGAGGGACAGTTAGGTCTTTGAATAAATATGAAAATATAAAAAAAATAAAAAGTTGTTGGTGTGTGCACGCACTAGCAGATGGGAGGCGATTGCGCTGTTAGGGCAGTGCGTGCAACGCCTCCCAATGTTTTAATGTCACGCCAACTACGATGTTGAAAGCAGAGAGTTGTCCTCTACATGGTGGTTTGATGCGTGTCAATAACAAATGTGTGGTTGGTTTTCGATGAACATTTTTTTCCTCACTCTTTTATCTTTCCACACCTTGGTTTTTGTGTCGGCCCTACTAAAAATCAAATTCTTTGGTTGTTGTTAACTTCAATTTGGTATTCATTCTTACGATTGCTATTTACTTTGTTTTTAATTCTTTTTAAAGTTTCTTTTATTTTCGATTTCATCCCACACATTTTATTTATTTTAATTTTTTTTATCTAATTTGGTCATCATTCTGTTGATTAATTCTTTTTTTAATCCTTTTCTTGATTTATTTTTTGTTTCAATTTCATTCTCGAATATTTTATTTCATTTAATTTTTTTATTTGACCAATTGTCCTCATTCTTTTTATTGCTATTTTTTTTATCCATTTTGAAACTTATTTTATTTTCTAATTTAGTCCTTGATTATTTTCTTTGATTTGGTTTTTATACTAGGATTGGTCCCATGACTCGGCCACTGATTTCGAAAATTATCTCGATTTAACACCGGTCTTTTTTAATTAGGTCATTTTATTTTTTTCTTATAATTGTTAAATTTTTTTTATGAGGTTATCCCAATCTTATATCCTTGGTTGCGAGATAGTGGAGTTAACCTAGGTTTACTCAAGTTTTTTTTTCAGGGTTTCTTATTTTTTTTTAATTTCATCATCTGACATTAGGTTATTGAGCCTTAAACTTTGTTATTTGTTTTTATTTTTCTTTATGTGGGTTTATCATGGGTCGTGGGTTGGTGAAGTTGACTAGAGTTGAATCTAGATTTTTACGACTTTTTTACTCATTTAACTTTGGTTTCTTTTTAATAATTAAATGATTAATACTTTTTAATAATTAAAATAACTTTCTTATTTTTAATTATAATACTTTTAGTTTTTCATTTAGTTCACAAGGTAAAATGAAATGCCAACATTAAAAAATGTCATTATCAAGAACTTTTTTTTTCACCCCTAAACTAGCAAAAAAAAAAACAAAAAATATTTCTAATAAAAAATCTATTGTAATTAATTAAAATAATATTTCCATGAATTTTCTCACCTTGTAAACTAAGTAAAGAATGTTTGAAAAAGAAATAAAAAAA
>Ga0325400_1003852_pt1 | contig 13739 bp, 7 predicted proteins | sample PopdelMetagenome_2_FD_205662 | JGI IMG/M metagenome (GOLD analysis project Ga0325400, IMG submission 205662) | Populus deltoides microbial communities from Bellville, Georgia, United States - Xylem-PdKOR-R1 | ecosystem: Host-associated > Plants > Phyllosphere > Stem > Wood/Secondary xylem... | reverse complement strand
GGATAATCCAATTTTAATTTAAGTAATTTATGTGTCTAATCTATTTTCGCGCTAACAATCATGGGCACTATGTCTTTTCAAAGATGATTAGTGACTTGTGAGTGTTTGGTGAACTTTTGTTTTTTTTAAGTGTTTTTTTAAATTATTTTTTATTTAAAAATTATTAAATTAATATTTTTTAAGTATATTTTTATAATTTCAACGTATTAATATTAAAATTAAAAAAATATATTTTATTTTCATATATTTTTATTTGAAAAAAAATTTTTAAAATATAATATACTATAGTACACAAGCTATGAATAAGTCAATTATATAAATTTAAATACAAACTATTAACAAGTTGATGATGTAAGGAGTCAACTACTATTAGTATATGAAAGTTCAAAAAGTTTATTTCTATGCCAAGCAACCACCACTGTAATGGCAAAAATTACTATATTTATTTGGTTTTTTTATGTTATTTTTGTTAAGAGTATGTTAGCATTGCTGTGATTGTATTTTTTTAAAAAAAAAATTGTTTTTTTATTATTTTTTAAATGTTTTATCAATTAAAAATAATTTTTTAAAAAATATTCCAAAATAATTGCAGAATTAGCTCCATCTAAAAATAAATAAATAAATAAATTATCTTCATTTGCATCAAAGCAGAAGCTAGAACTAAAACAAAGAAAGAAAGTGATTTTAAATTTTCTAAAGAAGTCGGCAATCTATCAAAACAGGAAGACCACAATTTCGTTATACGGCGGCAGACAGTGTCCAAATCATACCGACAAGGTTTATTTCAATCGTAGGTCCGAGCATGTTTGGACATAGAAACCAAAGCCGTTTGCTTTTTAAAGTAATGGTCCGTTATATATTATGGTGCGGTGTAATTAAAAATACTTTTAGACTTATCATAATTTTAAGAATTACTGGGTTTTTATTATTTAAACTTGTTTTAATTTTAAATTATAGTAAAAACTTGATTTTTTTTAGAAAAATATAATTTATAACTTTTTTCAAATCTACTTTTGTAAATAAAAATCTCTAGAATACCGAAAACACACCTCTGTACAGTGTATGCATATATAAATTTTCAATGAGAGCTATTTGAATTCAGCCACCAGCGTAATTTTTTTGCTTTCATTTTGCGATCAATAGTCGATTGTATAGCCGAGAATTTCCAAAGAGATGGTGCACAAATGGCTGTAGTTTTATTTATGAAATGTTTAAAATTCTAAAAAGTTCGATTGATATTTTTATTTAATATATATTCTAAAAACATGCATTTGAGATTGCTGGAATTTATATATATATATATATATATATATATATATATATATATATATATATATATATAATGAAAGATTATAATTTGAATGACTCTCTAATGAACAATTAAACAATTAAGAGCAATCATGCAAGGATTTAGATGCAAAGAATTTTTCATTATGGGAATTAAATTGCAATTCTTATAAAATACAAGAACAAAAAAAATGCAAATAATGACCAATTTATAATAAAAATAAAATATAGAGATTAAAATATTTTTTTCAGAGTTAGGGAATAAAACAAAACTTTATCAAATCATTCATTACATTACTAAAATTTTGCAACCAAACCAAAAAATATAATGAATCATCTCATTATATTACAATATTTTTTTCATTTCATTAAACATGATAATAACACTAAATAAGGGTTGTTCATATTGTTTGTTTTTTGGTTTATATTATATACCGTAACTATATTTGTTGTAAGTTGTAACCATTAATAGTTTTTTTTTTTTTTTTCGGGCAAAGGAACACTTTTATCTTTTAACTATCAACTAATTTTCAATTAGGTCCCCCAACAAAACAATTCTTTAATGGTTTCTTTATGTTTTGGACATTACCCAATTAACACTTCCCTTAAAATGTCTTATTTTAAAATCATAAAAAAAAAAAATAGAGGCCGGTTTGTCTTAAAACGATGCTGTTTTTTTCATTAATTTCCATGACGGGATTAATTGGGTAGATGTTTGATAGATGACTAAAAACGAGGGATTCAATTGGGAATTGTTTTTTTGTTTGGTTACTCATTTGGGATTCATGTGACTTCTGAGGAGCAAACATGTCAAGACGTTTAGCAGATTCCTGAGACTAGTAAAGACTATCAGTTCACCGGAGTTGTAATCTACTCGCACATAATGATGGCCATTACCTGAAAGAAGAAAAAACAACTCTCCATCTGCCTAAAAACTCCCCTATCATAAAACCTGCATTTGGATGCTACTCATGAGAGCAGAAGAAAATCATGTTTCCAATGAAGAGGGCAATTGTTGTTTGTTCATGCAAGAAACAGAGATAGAGAGACGGCGCTAGTTTCTAAGTAAACATCAACGGAGGATTTTACAAGACATAATAGCTCATCTACTCTTCATCCTCATCGGTCACGAATTTCCCAGTCCCAGGATTCAATGCGGCAACGAAGAAGAAGAGAACGTTGAACAACACAAGTGGTTCAATTTCATTGACTGGAATCCCCGTCTCGATGTTGAGCTGTGCTAGAGCTCCCTTTCCAGTTATGATTTCTCCAATTAAAGAGAAAGCGATGCCCAGCTGAGCCAATCTCCCCACGAAAAGCTCGTTGGATTTTGTAAATCCAAATAGAGGACCTTGCACACAACAAAACAATGAAAAATTCTTTCAGAACACATGTCATGCATCTTTGGATATGCCTGATCCGGTGCTTTGAGAACTAGAAACAACATTTACACTGAATAAAAGTGAAAATGAAATGGCAATAAGAAAATTCAAGAGAATAGATGATAATGTGGAATTGCAAATTAACTACCTCCCTCCTTGAGACCCAATGCTGCCCTGAAGCTTTTTCCTGGAGGGATCACAGCTCCTTCAATGCCGGTTGTTGGGTCATCAACGAAGCGGCCACGATCACCCAAAGCTCCAATGGCTCCAAGCAAGGTGAAAAGGATGAAGAAAAGAAGAAGTGGTTCTGCTTCGTAAATGGGAATTCCAGTCTCTAGGTTCAACTGAGATAGAATTCCTTTTCCTGTTATTGCCTCTCCCAACAACGATGCCTGCAAAGATTGCATTAACTTAAATTAACAAAACTTTCTATTATTCTACAAACATTTGTTTGCAACAATATCCAAAAAGCTGGCTTCATTTTCTCTGTTTTCTTCGCCCTCTTTATGAAATGCCTGAAACCAGGACAAGACAACTCCACTATAACAGCAGAGGGCGATGAAGCTACTCGAATAGGCAAACCTCTGTGCCAGCCCTTTGAGTTTTCCTCAAACAACTTTTAAGCTAGTAAATCGAGCTTGTTGTTCTAGTCCAAATTCTAGTCATTGGGCAACAAAGTATCAATGCTTGTTTGACCAAACGGTCTCCCTAAAACAAATTGTCTCTGCTCACACTTAGCTTACATTTTTCTGATTTTTCATGGTGAAACTCTGAAGCATGGCTAATCGCGCTGACATTGCAAGTTGTCATTGATATTGGTTATTAATTTCTTTTGCGAGTTCTAATTGCCATGGTTTACTAACTGCTCTAATGATGAACATATAGGCTGGTCATTTTCTTGATTTAGAGGTACACTTATCTCCTATCAAATTACGGAGAGACAAGATCAGATCATTGAAATGCGATTGCATGCTAAAAGATCTAACCAAATTTTCAAAAGCAGGACATGGACTTACAGCGAATCCAATCATGGCAACACGTCCCACGAAGAGCTCATTCTGCTTAGTGAAACCGATGCCACCAGAGGTACCAAAAATACCATCTTCAACCTTTGGCTTCGGTGGTGGAGCAGCCTAATAAGCGAGTTAAAGAAAAAACACACACAATAAAGTCAAATTTTATTTATTTATTTATTTATTTAAATCACATAATTGACAGCAATTAAAGAAACGCAAACCTTCTTAGGAACCGCCTTGGTTCTGGGTTTGAAGAGAGCAAGCGTAGTAAAAGCATTGGATGAAGAAACTTTGCTAGGAAGAGGATTGTAGAGAAGACGAGAGAATGGTGCAGGCCTTAGTCTCTGAACTTGAAACTGAAGTAAAGGGTCTCTCTTCAAATCCACCACTTGCCTCGTAGAGACAACAGACATGAGCACCATGGTTTGAGCCATCGTGTTCTCTCTTGTATATTTTGTTTTTCTGGCTCTTGATGGCTAGAAGGTTTAATGAGCTTGTTTCTTTTATTCTCACTCGATATAATGCTTCATTTTTCAGAACCAAATGCGTGCCTCAGATGTGGATAGTTAATGACAGGCAACAAGAGTGACCACGTCTACAAGTTGCACCTTTGTTTTGGATATATAACGTTTGGAGCTCAAAGCTTAAGAAGTTTGCGAAAAGGACAGTTTCTCAACAAGCATTGGAGGTTTGCAAAAGGAGTGTAGATCTTGATTCTCGACTCGCAACTGAGTTTTGGATCAACTCGACCATCAAGTTCAAAAATTCTTATGGTTTTTTGTTCTCGGTTATCAATGGCACTATTAATGGGGTAGCTAGGCTGCTGAAAATTTAAAATTTATTGGTAATTCGTCTGCTGTGTTTAAGAAAATTGAGACGCATTTCATGACATTTAAAAGGGTATTTGGAATTGCATTTTAAACTGTATTTTTTTTTACAATAAAATAAAATTATCATTTTAATATATTTAATTTTAAATAAAAAAACATTTTAAAATACAAAAGACATTATCTTAAAAAACTTATCGGTATTTCCAGGATAAAGAAGCAAAAAAGACATAATCTTTTTTATTTGGATTTTTTTTTTTTAAATCTGTTCTTCTAATATAATACAAGGTATGATCAACATTAATTTTTTATTAATTGATTATTGACAGACGGCGATGGACTATAAAATTCAAGATAGTGAAGATTAGTAAAAAATGTTGGAAACATAATAAAGAACAATTTCAAAATGCATAAATCAATTGAAATTACTACCATTTACCTATAAAATATACTTTTTTTTCCGCCAAACCCAAAATGCTCAATTTTCTCGTTCAAATTATTCACTTCATCATCCATTCTCCTGTCATCGTTAACCAATCTCCTATTTGTAGCAGCCATTCCTCTCTCACAATCCGTCGATCCCTTAGTCATATTCTTAGCTATTACACCTGCTGCAAGAGCTTATAAACGTGCTCTAAATTGTTATTTAAATTTTTTATTTAAAAATATTTTAATTATTTTATATATTTTAACATTATAGTTTTTAACAAGTTTTCATTATCTATGCATCTTAAATCTCACGATCCACGTTATATTATTAATAAATATGGATGGAAAGATATTTATATATGATTGATTAATAAAAACTAAGATATAACACACCTAACTTCATAGTTGAGAAACAAATTTGATCTTAGCTGTATTCTGGGATGGAGCTGGAATTATATAACAGGGAGGGCCAAAATTAAAGATATAATTTATTATTAGAAAACTTATCTATTTAAAATAAAAATATATTATATTATCCTATATTTAAACACTAAAAATACAAAAAATTAAAATATTTTGCAGGGGCCCGGGCCCCTGCCCGCCTCCCCCTGATTCCACCTTTGTTTTCTGATTTTTAAAAAATTATTTTTTAAACTTTACTGTGTTTATTTGTTATCAAAAAAGCTATCAACGGAAAACACTTTCAAATCAAAGAAAAATTTGGTTTGGTTTTTAGAAAAGTGTTTTCCTTTTATTTTGGACGAAAAATACTTTCTGAAAAATTATGAAAAATTTAGAAATGTCATATTATTTGCTGGTTATATCAAATTTGGTCTTCAAACTTTTAATTGCTATATATATTTTGTTTTGAATATTTGTTTTTCAATTTTATCTCTTAGAATTTAATTATTATATTAACTTCAGTCCTCATTTTTATAATTGTTATTTATTTTTTTCTTATTATTTTTTAATTGAAATTTTTTATCTATCAAATTTGATCACCATTCTTTTAATCGTGACTTATTTTATTAGAAATAATCTATGAAATGTTAATTATTATTATTATTATTATTATTATTATTATTATTATTATTATTATTTCTTCATCTTTCAATTTTTTTTATTTTTTAGATTTGATTTTTTTTATTTATTTTATTTGAGATAATTTATGAAATTATATTTTTTTCAATTTCATTCTCATTCAGCTTTTTAATTTGTAAGATTTATTCCTCGTTATTTTAATAAACTTGAAAAAAAATAAAATATTAATAAGTTATTTTCCAGCTTATTTTTCATAATATACAAGGAAAAATATTTTTCAATTTATTTTTTATTACATTATCAAATATTATAAAATAATTTATTTTTTAAAAATTTATTTTAAAAAAAATTATCTCCCAACAAAGAAACGGGTGTAAAACCCTAAGAAGAGCGACCGTGCGATTTTTTCCTCGCCAACGTATATTTTACTACTTTTGAGTTTCGTTTATGACATAAACTATACAATTCATAACGCTTTTGTTTTCATGGCAAATGATACAAGCACGACAATAATGCCGGAGCCTCCTCCTTCCAAGCAACGAGCCCGGGCCCCAAAAAGGCAAGCAGGGTAGTTCAAACTCTAATATCTGAGATTAGAAAATCTGTGATCAGGAACCAATGGAAGCGCAGACAAAAGACACGTCCTAGATTTTTCTCTCGGACCTTACCCTCAAACAGAGAAACGGCCACCCGGTTGGTGGAGACGGCACCACACAGTGTCACAGTCACCCAATATACCCTCTGCTCTGGCAAAAAGACAGCCCATACAGAGGAATCTAGAATAAACCCTTGATTTGACACCTTCCATGGATGCACATGCCTCCTTAGACAAATGAACCAGCCCACTGTTAACTACTCCATTGGATATATGCCAGGCCGGAGCGTTATTTTTATAGCTGGAATTCAAACAGAGATCATTGAAACAAAAGCCTACAGGCCAATAACTACGAAGAGAGGGCCGAAGGCCTTATAACATTCCGAGCCAGCAGAACATCCCTAAAACGCCTCAGCCGACACCAAGCTGACCAACTTCATGCAATAAAACTGGCCCTGTTAAGGAAGCATCTAGAATCATTGAGAGGCCCATGATCATGTCACGCAGGAAGGTCGCTTACTCTTGTTACCCTACTATCCTAAAAAAACTAGGGAGCTTATATAATAAACAGCGAAGCTGTTTTATTTCTTCATTTTCAATTCAATCTTTTTTTTTCCCACTTCCATCTCTCTTTTTCACTTTCAATTTTTTTTTTTAATTTTATCATGAGATTTTTTTAACAATAATCTAAATTGGATTTTAATCAACCAAGTCATCTAAATCATGTGAAGTCAATTTTCATATAATTTAATTTTAAACTCAATTTGAACGAGTAGTCAAATTAAAAAGTTTTCATCTTTTTTTTTTAATTTTGTCTTAAAATTATTTTTTACCTATTAGTTAGATAATTTTTTTAACTAGTCAGGTCAACTAAATCATATAAGAACAACTTTTGCAATGTTTACTTTCAAATTTGAGCTTGGAAAAAAAATATGTTTTTGAGGTTTTTTATATTAATTTTATTATTTTTTTTAAATTTCATTATTTTTTGTGTAAATCAGCTAGTTTATTTTTGTAGCATCTAAATCAACTAAATCATATCAAATCAACTTTCATATAGTTTAATTCTAAATCCAATCTAAATAAAAACTCAAGCCATGATATTTAAAAATTAATTTATTAGAATTAATTTAATAATAATATCAAATAATTCTTTATAACTTAAATATTTTTTATCATTTTAAAAAAAATTTAATCACGCTCTCATCTTAGTTGTAAACTCAGTATCCTTATCAAGGGGTTTGGAATAATATACAAGTTGGAAACTATAATACATGACAAAAAAATCATGTTTAGTTTGTAAGACGGTGAATAAAATTTCTATATTTTTAGGAGACACGTGTAACAAAAAGAAAGAAATAAAATTTTATTTCAGAACTATCCTCGCAAGTTTTACAAAATTCTAAGCAATGCCTCATAATTATATATCGATACTAGCCATTGATTTTGAATGTGTTATTTACAAAATTCTAAGCAATGCCTCATAAAAAATCCAATCCTCGAAGAATAAATTTTTGAAGATATATATAAAAGAAATTATAATAAAAAAGACCTGAATTATACATATACTGAACATAAACATGTATAATATTAGGTACAGAGATTGAATTTTTTATTAACATATATCAATAAAAAATTAAGGAAATATAATTAACGAAAAACATGTCTTTAATTAATTTTATAACCCGAATTAGGGTGTACAAAAAAATATTTACACTAAAGAAAATAATAATAATAATAATAGCACAGCAAAAATGTCTCTAAACCAAATAAAACAGGCACATGAATATACGGTTCAAAGGTGAATTAAATTTAAATATATTTTTTCTTGTTTTGTTCTTCTTTATCAAAAAGGCATGTATAAAGATTTTATATATTGCACACCAAACCAAATATAATAAATCAATTTTATCTCGAGTGTCTCCTCTCATCTTGTCTGATCTCTGTTATATCATCTTTTTTGTTTTACATAGCATTCTAAACCCAACCTAACTCTACACAGGCTTCATGCCTTCAAGGTGTCATGGATCATTCACAGATCTCCTAAATTAACTTCATATTTCAATATCTGCGATAAGCATCCCAAAGTTTTATTGCTCTACAAAAGGCTATGGCGCTGGCGCTAGAATACAGTTGATGACAACCAGTTAGAAAAAAGTTGGAGCAGAAAGAACAATCCCAGCTGCACACATTTTATGAAACAGAAATAAGAAAATTAAACTTTATCTGTGCGCTTAGCAAACGACATGTCCGCGTTATGGTATGGGCTCGATCTCCGTCAATAATTTATCTTACTCGCACAGCACGGGACAGTGGACAGACACCAACAGCAGAAAGCTGGTGCTTGTGACCTACACCGAGATATGAACGCATCATCTTTTGACTTATGTCATCAATCAAAATATAGTACAGACTACTCACGGCCTCATATTAATCATGATCCCATAAATCAACCTATGAAGACCCAACAAACAGCCTGGCATAACATAATTTCAGCCATCGGCGAGAAGAGATGGATGTGATCACAATTTTCTAACTTCTTGACTGATCTGTATAGTTTAGCTTCATTTTTATTTGGCACTTCATTGCACTTAACGTTCGCTGACTGTGTTACTCTAGCTAGCAGAGAACAGCAAACACCAGTAGTGACGCATTTTATATCGATGGCTCCAACTGTCATTTGAAAAGAAGAAAAATCCATGTACACGCACGTTATGTGGGGCTGCTTTGAATTTTGATGCCCCCTTTTCTTTCTTTTGGGGGGAGCGGGGGAGGGGTTGCTGCCGTGCTGGTTGGGGTTTCCTCCTCTCTTCCATTTTTGTATCCCTCCGGTACCTTAACCCCAGATAGTAATTAATTTGCGGTTGGTTCTCTCTAGGTTATCATGAGCAGTAAGACCATTGGTTCCGGAAGTTGTCTGCTATAGTGCTATGAGTCGTAGCAACGGGAATAAACTTTTAGAGGGGCAAATTTTGCATATATGGGGCCACCTATTAGGTATTATTACACCTCCATAAGCTTTCTAATTTCTTGTTGCTATATATTGCAGACCTTCTCTTTTGTTTGATCATAATCCCCTTGATCTTTAATTTTAACTTTTGCAGCTACCCATTTGTTTAAAATATATGTACCGTAGTAATTATATGAATTTAACCTCCATGCTTGAAGCAAATTGTCTTGGAGATTGACTTGCTGATTGATTAATAACTTTGAACCTTAAAAAAAAAAAAAAAACTCGTCTGTTTACAATGACTCCCAGCTCGACCTGGCGTATTCTGTGTTACAGAAGATGCTTTGCAACTACAAAATCTCGTAGTTCACATTATAAATTTTAATATAGTATTAGTTTTTGTATAATTCCAAGGCGAGTAACTTTTTTTTTTTTTTTCATATTGTGCTCTTAAAATATATATAGAAAAAATCTTGAAACATCCATTCACATTTGTTCCTGGCTAGGCTTGGCACTAGCTAGAAACTTAATTTCTTTTATTGCCATTGTATTTGTAAAATGTAGCATGGATAAAACATAAATTAAACTCTAAGATTAGAGAAATTAATAGAGAAACACTTTAATATGCTTTGAGAAATTTTAATTTACTAATCTAGTAAAAAAATAATGATTTTTTATACAAATATAAAAACCCAGAATACAAAAATAACCAGAAAAATAATTAAAACAACAAAAACAGTCATTCAATTATTAAATATAAAACTATAATTGTTCTTGTGATTTGAAAATGCGTCCCAGCTTCTTCCCTGATCTTGTCTCATGCATCTATATTGTATACAAACACATACACGAACTTTCACATCATTCATAATTCTACTTGCTAGCGTATATATAGTTGCTAGATATATAATCCTGGTGGAAACCTAGATAAAAAAGCGCACAATTATTCCGGGAAGGGTTAACTTGTTGGGTGGACCCTCGTGAAAAAATATTCGGGCCCTCCCAAATGAGAAGCACATTATATCCGCCATGGCCTCCTCGACTTTGTCTGTCTTCCACGTGAGTGGAAAGTGTTTGGATTTGACTAGCTCCCTCCATGATTGATGTTGTTGTTTATTACGAAGAAATATACACCAGGACTGGAAGAAAGAAGAGAAATTTTCTTCCCTTCTTGCTTTGCATCGGAGGGGAACTGTGAGGATGAAAGTTGATCAGTGAAAGCCCCTTTTCCCTAAAATGGAAACGAATGGAATTATGGAGGTAAGGGAAGTGTTGCTGATAAATCACAATAATGATCATGTTGATGGCAAAAGCTTGTCTTTGAGATTTGAGGAAAATCTACTAATTTATCCATATAGGAATATTTTCATACTTCAAATAATAATATATTAGCAAGTAAACCAAACTTCGCTACACAGATATGATAAAAAAAAAAATTGGAATATAGAAAAAATTAATGCTAATATATCATAGATAAGAAATAGATGAGATTGTAATATATATATATATATATATATATATCATCTTGGTAACATAGCTCTTTATTATTTGTATTTAATTACATGGAAATAATACTTGTTGAAAGATAAATAATAATTTAAATTTCATCAAAACAAACTAATTTAATAGTATAATCCAACCTTTTCTTATTAGTATCTTTTATATTCTAGCAAAGAATATATATTTTTGTTATGTGCAACTCATTTAAAAAATATCAAAAGCAATCATAACACATGCCCAGAGAAATTTGAACAATTCAGGATAATGATAAAAAAAATCTCTCGGGTTACATTAACCCTTTTGTCTAGTTAACACAAACATTTATTTTTTGAAAATGCGGGTAAAAACATAGAGGTGTGAAAAAAAAACATAATTTTATACAAAAACCAAGCAAATCTCATATAATATTTTATTAAATAATATCTAGGACCATTGCTAATCAATTTATTCTAATGAATTTCAATTAAAATTGATGATTATTGATAGGGCATTTTGATTTTTTTTTAATTACACTAAATTTAAATTAAAAAAAAATATAAAGGATAGAAAGGGCCAAATAGTGGGTCTGGACGAGCCATCATGCATCTTGCGACAAGACTAGATCCATATGCTTGGCCTTCTATGTGTTTTTGGCCTAGGCCTAGTGGTGGAAGATATCTTTTTTATTAAAATAAATAAACAACATATTGTATGTATTTTCATAATCCGCTCACTGAAGTAGTGGTCGAAAAATTCAATCATGAGTTCTTCAACTTAAAAATTAATTTTCAACCAAGTTTTTCTTAAAAACATTTGAAAGAAACTATTGAAACCTCAACAAATCAATTTCTCAATCCATAATACCCCGAAGATTATATAAAAAAAAAATGCAAGATTAAACCAATTTTTTTCTTTTTCTATCCCCAACTATTTTTTTCAAAAATACAGAAGGAAACTTTTATTATCAAATAAAACTCATTAATATATATAGCGAGTTTTTTTATTGATAGAATTTAGATAATCAATCTCTTTCTCTTTTTTCTTTTATTTTTTTATGACTTTCTTATTCTTCTCTCATATTTAAAGACCTAAACACTAACAAAATAAAGTTTTTGATAAAAAAAAATATAACTATCAAACTAGAGAGATTATAATAAAATTTAAAAATAATCTCAAGGAAAATTTCCTTGAAAAAGCGCTGAATAAATAGTGTTTGGTTCAAAGAGATGCTGAATTTTTTTTAGTCACTTTCAATTTTGATTTGATATCCTTGTTTCTAATTTCTTGTGGATAGTAAATCATATTTTATTTTTTGCAAAATCAAACATTAGTTAAATGCCAGAGCTTTTTTTGTACGCAACAATAATCAAATAAAAATTAAAAAAAATAATTCATCAAGTTCAATTCTTGAAAAAGTGAAACCATGGTTTTTTTTTTTAATAACTATAAAAAAGGGATAGAAAAAAGTACAGAATCCACATTAATCTCGCTTAAAAGCTACATGGTAATTTTGCCACACCTTTTAGATGTCTGCTAATGTGATAATTAAGAAGACTTTAGGCAAACCATATATTAATTAACCCTAAAAATATTTTTGTAGTGACGGATGAATTGATTTTACTCTGATTTTTTTTTATAATTTACTAGTCACGTATTTATGAGATTATCATGCACAATAAAAAGATTAATGTTGTATTTGGTTAGTGTCCAGAGATATAATATGTTTTGTTGAAGAAATAAAAACAAACACATAAAATAAATTTACATTTAAAATAATCTTAAAGTGTATTTATTTACTTTTTAGAATAGAAAAATACCAAAAATATGTCTTTCTTGTTTTTATCCCTACACAGTAACTAAACTTGTAACGATAAATTAATGATATTATTTTTTTAAAACTTAAACTAGATTTTTATCAAGTCGACTATATAATAAGAAGTGAAATCAACTTCAAATTAATTTTTTTTAAACTCAATCTAGACCGGGAGCCGAGAAGACCAGATCCTGGAGTCCGGACCGAATTTTAGACGTGAGATTTGGAATATTATTGTTTTACTATGCCGAGAAACGGTAACATTTTCTCCATGATAAAAGAAACCCGTTTTTTGTATACGGAGTTTATTGTCTAATGTCGTGGCTTATACGCATCGTATGATCAGCAAGGTGGTCAAAGTCCAAGTATATTTTATTTCCCACCGAAGAAGTTTTCCGTCCATAGAGAAAGAAACATGAAGAAATTAAAAAATAAAATCGAACTTCGAAAATACATGCGCCGTGCTCTCCGAATCGTCAGATGTAAGGATCGGCACACATCTCGAGAAATGGGATCGCAAATTCACAATATCCTCTGTCTCTGGCTTCATAGGTTTTTTTTTAAAAGAGAGATACGAGACCGCAGTAAAGGCCACCACTCCCTCCCCCCGCTAACGCAACGTTATTATTGGATTCCTCCACAACCCCCAAAAATCCAAATACAAACAAATAAACAACTGTTGGCATTTTTTTTGTTCAAGAAAAAAAGCTGAAAACGTACAGAGAGAGCAAAGAAAGCACGAAAATGACTCAAAATTCAAAGACAAAGCGACAGAGAGAGCGTCTCTCCAAACTTTTTTTTTTTTTTAAACCGAATAATACAAATATATAATCCATTAATCACTATTTGCTACTCAATGGGCGGGAACGAGAGTTGAGCCCCTAATTTCAAACACATTAAATAAAAAATTAGTTATTAAT
>Ga0325400_1003851_pt1 | contig 13740 bp, 6 predicted proteins | sample PopdelMetagenome_2_FD_205662 | JGI IMG/M metagenome (GOLD analysis project Ga0325400, IMG submission 205662) | Populus deltoides microbial communities from Bellville, Georgia, United States - Xylem-PdKOR-R1 | ecosystem: Host-associated > Plants > Phyllosphere > Stem > Wood/Secondary xylem... | reverse complement strand
GAGCAGCCATTTCCTTATTGCAGGGAATGGCAATATTGCTGGCTTCTGCTTAAGCATGAGACCTTCAACAATATAGTTTTTACCACTTCTTGTATTGCTGTTATTTCAACTGATTAAAACAATTCAGTTGCTGCTCTCTCTCTCCTAGTGGTTCTTTCCATTAAATCTATGTAGGCTGCTAAAATCTGTGTGTTTAATTCATGCATCTTGTTCATTAATCATTGCAAGTCCGCTCTTTTGAAAGAAGATGGATATATCAGTGCAGCTTATAAAAGTATACTTTAGTTATTGACTAGGCTATTTTTTTGTCTTGCAATCTTTGCTATCATATCAAACTCGAAAGTTGTTCCTATGCTAAAGAAGATGACTGGACAGGTGGCGCATAAAATGAATATGATAAGGCCTATACCCCCAGTTTTACTAGGAAATGTTATTCTGAAACAACTATTCCAACTCTAATCTAAAAAAAAACTGTTAACCTGCTTTGGGGTGCTATACAGGTTCAATCTGTAGCATCATTATGCAGCACAGTTTTGGGGACAGCAGTGCGGATCCCTTGTGAGGTATTGAAGCAGCGTTTGCAGGCTGGCCTTTTTGACAATGTAGGACAGGCTATTGTTGGTACATGGCAGCAAGATGGCCTAAATGGGTTCTTTCGTGGGACTGGTGCCACTCTTCTCCGTGAGGTTCCATTTTATGTTGCTGGCATGTGTCTATATGGTGAATCCAAGAAGGTAAGCAGGTTTTCGTGCTTAAATATTTATATCCCCTTTGCTTTTGTAAAATTTTGAAGGTGCAGTTTTGCATTCTATGTGCATGTCAACCAGAGAGTGATATTTTTCTTCCTGTAGTCCACCAAATTAGGCAAAAAAATTATTACAATAGAAGGGCATTATCGATTGCAATATTTAATTCCATGGAGGCTTGGTGTTTTTAGCTTAATTTCTTGAAATGAATTTTATTTTCAAGATGATTCGTATTAATAACATTTATGTCAGGTTTTGTACAATTGTAATGCCAGGAATTGGTTGTTTCTTTAAAAGAGTTGTACGAAGGAATGAAGTTATGACTAAAAAGTACGGAAGGGGAAAATAACCACTGCAATAAATTGTTCAAAACATGCCAACAGATGAATAAACTGTTTGTTTAAGCTTTGCTTGATCTTGGCCCCCCGCTAGATGCATTTGAGCTTATTTTTCTATCAAAACATAATTTTTTTCTTTTGCAATTTTTTTTTAATTTGTTGTTTTCTGTATAATGTGTAATTGATTTGATTCTTCAAGGTTGCTCAACAACTTTTAAGGCGGGAGCTGGAACCCTGGGAAACAATTGCTGTTGGGGCTTTATCTGGAGGCCTAACTGCTGTTATCACTACCCCTTTTGATGTACTGAAAACTAGAATGATGACAGCTCCACCAGGAAGAACTGTATCAATGTCATTGATAGCTTTCTCTATACTCCGACATGAGGGGCCCCTTGGCTTATTCAAAGGAGCAGTGCCGAGGTTTTTCTGGATTGCTCCCTTGGGTGCCATGAACTTTGCAGGCTATGAGCTAGCAAGGAAGGCCATGGACAAAAACGAGGAGGCCACAAAAGTTGAGTAGTTCTGGGTAGATATTTATAACAGCCTTTCTGAAGCAAGAACCCTATCAACCACAGCCTCCAGTTTTAGATTTGTGAATGCTGGTGGAAGATGTTTTTCTTTTTCTGAGTTCTCAGCAACAGATGCATCAAATTTTATCTGTCGACAAGCCCTTTTTGCTTTCCTTTTCAGGGTCTCTTGTTAAAGAATTTTCAAGTTTTGGCAAGAATAGCAGTTGATCTGTTTTTGCAGTGATCTTGTATTTTGTTCCCAAAATTTTTTATTGTACATTTTTTGTGCAGTTATTTTGTTCTTTCATTAATCTGAATCTTACTGCATTCGACGAGTCACCAGGTTGAATAATTGTGCATTTGCAATATCCTTATCTCCAGCCAGCATCCACTTGTAGCTAACATATGAAAAGCACAGACCATTAGGAGTTACCGTGCCCAACGCTGCATCAAATTCATGCTTGCATCGTGGAGTTGCTGTGACAACACGGAGAGGGGGAATAATGTCACTCAGACCATTACATGAACCACAATGAAAAAAGGCCTAAAATATTCATGCGAGTTCAAAAATAAAAACTAGAAATCGGAGATCATAAAAAGCCAAGAATATTCACGAGCAGCCCAACTAAATTAACCAATGATATACTAGCAAAAGGCAAAGGAACAAATTTAATCATCGTCTAACACGTCTGGGGAAACTTCGAAGAGCCTGAATTGTATCTCTCTAGAGCCTTATTGTATCTTTGAGGAGCCTTGAGAAACGAGCCTTAATTGTATCTTTGGTTATGTTAGATGATGACGCTTCTGATAAAAAAAATTATATGATCTTCAGAGTCTCCGAATAATTTAGATCATCAGAAATTCGGACACCACCACCAATCATCAATGAAGTTAGTTTAGGCTGCCATGCAGGAAACTGGGTCATAGGCTGCCATGCAAGAAATGGGTCACAAATTTAGTTGGAAAAGAAAAGGAAAAGGCAAGCAACCCCTGTGAAAGCTACCTAAAATTGTCACCATCGTATAATGGCTACATGGGAGTTTTTTTTTTTTTTTAACATGGATGTTAGGTCAGCTTGTATGTACCTTAACTAATCCTATAGGCCCTGAAATTAACGACCATATAAATCTCCAATGATCATTATATTAACAACCACATGACTCGAACCTAAAACTATAAGAAAAGCAAACCTTTTAATCCTAAACTCTTACCACAGTATCACCTACCAGGAGTTCTCTTATTTCCACCAGAGTTGGTAAAACAAAAGTCTTGGTCTCAACAATGAACGAACATTACCTTCAAAATCAAGTTGAGCATCATAAATGGATGTTTTGAATGTTAAAAAGCCTGCATTATTTGCATCATAAACAGTCAAAATGGGAAAAAGGAGAGAACAATGACAATTGATGCTGATCAGAATAAGCGCATCGCCTTGTAAATCCCAACCGGCCTGTCCAAATGAAGTTTAGCATTTGACATGGTCGCTGTTGAAGGTCCAATTCTACAAACATGGAGCCACCTCGTAGTAATTATTATTAAAAAAGGAAAAAGGAAAACACCACAAGTTCAGAGTTTCAGGGTTGCTGAGGCTTGAGGCCAAAATCAGCTAATGTGATCAATAACCCCAATAGTCATTACGGATTTCATCATCAAACTTTTTCTTCAGCTCAGGATGCTTCTCGAAGTACTCTTCTGCAGTCATGGTGCTGATTTTTTTCTGCTCAGATTAATGACTGGATGTTAGAAATCATAAACTGGGCACGAATAAAACTAAAAGATAAAAGTATCCATTTCCATTTACCTTCAATTCTTGAACATCAGCAATTTCTTTATCCAAGCGCTCAGACTCCTTCAGGGATTGTTGCTCTGCTTCTTTCAAATCCACCAACTGCAAACCAAATGAAAATACATGCTATGAGAGGGAGGGAGGGAAGGGCGGCAGCAAGAGGCAAGTTTTAAGAACCAGTATAAAAATCAGAATTGCACTTTTGGCTCGCACCAATTGATCAAATTTAGGCTTGTATTCTGGAGTCGTTTTGTCTTCAAACTTAGGGATCTCTACGCCTGCAAAAGAATACAGATAATTGGCTCAAATCAATGCTCTAATAGACAATGGCTCCATTTTAGTAACCAAAAGTTAAAAGGAATGAAAAAACAGATTATATTCCTGTCGATAAGATCCAATAAGATAGCAGAGCTATGATTCTAGGTACACTTAATTTAAACTTTAAATTGAAAATGGGGAACAACACCCTAATTAGCCCAAAGAGGCCATACTAAACACAGTATGGACCAAACCTAAAGCAAACAAAGCACAGGTCAACACACTCCATTGTAGGACCAAAACAGTTCACACAAACTCGAAGAACTAAGATGTGCTGTGCGGAATCTAAAGTATAAGTCTAAGCATCATGTCATGCACTGGGAAAATACATACTGGGGAAAGAAGTTGGTATTAAACAAGGGACAACCTAACAAAAATTAAGGAATCAACTTCAAAATGGTATACGACACATAGCAAACAAAAAAGACCTCCAAGTCAGTGCGTGAAGCATAGAACCAAAACAAAGCACTTGAATTTCAAAAGGAATAAACAAACAGAAAGCAAAAGAACTTTTGGAACACAGGAGACTAACATGGGCATCTAAAGGAGCCTGCAAGCATATCAATAAGGAATTTCAGCCATCATTGGATGGAATCATAAGCAAATTCAGAAAAAAGTAGATGAGTTTTCAAAATAGCTTGTACGGGGAAGAATGGTAACTCTACATTGGATAGCTTTCAGCATATCATCTAAAGAAACTTCTAAATATGAAATTACATGAGAAGATCAAATAAAGAGCTAACCTGTCATTCATAGATGTTAAGCTGAAATTCAACTTTGGAAAAATTGTTTTAGCCCTGATGGAAGGGAAGCCTACCCATTAAGCTGAAATTCAACTTCGGAAAAATTGTTTTAGACCCTGATGGCAGGGAAGCCTATCCATTAAGTGTTCCTCAAGATCAATTATTAACGAGCAATTAGAACAGTGAAGCCTAGAGCAGGGGGAAAATGTCTTCCTGCACTGTTGAAATCATGAAGAGATAGATATGGCACTAGCTCTTAAAAGTCCAAAAAACTTGGCTGGTATCCAGCATAGAATCAAAGGTCAAAGTTTTCCAGTTTCCACATAGTTGAGAAATATATCTGGGTAAGTCATAAATGCAGTTCCATAAACATCCAATCATCTAAAGGAGTATTTTAATCAACCTATAGCAGATAATTGCTAGCAAATATAAATCATTTTGCATCAACAATATATCCCAAGTTAATTATTTATCCAAGATGGAGCTGTAAAACTTGAATAGTTAACTGCCAGCAACATCACTGACACCAGCAAGTAACAAAATCAAATCAAGTAAACAAGTATCAAGCAGCACAAGGCAGCAGTAACAACTTAAAGTGAATCAGGTAACCTAAAGACACGAGGGTTACATTTGTGAATGAACAATGAAACATACTTTCATATGCCTGTTTGTACATGTCCACCAAGCGAGAGCCAATTCCTTTTCTGTAAGATTCCCAGTCTATGGGTTCGGGTTCCTGCACAACAAAACAACTAACACTCATAAAATAATACTTGCAATCACAAGCAGAAGTAACTATAAAGCTATAAACCACTAGTAAAAACAATAGACTCGACTTTCACAGGGCTGCTTTCAGAAATACAATGCCACTCCTAAAAGACGAGCATGTATCTCACTCTACGTATTCAGAATAGAGTGAAATGCAGCGTGAATTAGCACAAATAATTCCATATATTTTAACTTTCCTACCAACTCAATAATATAATGTCCTCATACAATCATACAGTGCCAGTACAGACCAATCACTAATTTCCCATTTTAATTTTTCAGGGAACCGTGTAATTTCAATACAAAACAGACCCATCTCGTAAATCCAAGCCAAATCCCTTATCAAAACGCAAAAACACAAATAAAATTAAAAATCACCAATCCACCATAAAAAAATGATTCAAAAAAATTACAAAACCCCTAAATACATAATTAAATTAATCATATGCAAACAGATCTAATACAGTTAACAAAAATTATATATCTAGAAATGCCAAGATTAAAAAAAAAAACAATAAATCCAGAAAAAAAAGGAGAGATCTAAGAAGATAGAGAGGGGAGACCTGGCTGAACTTGGTCCCGAGTTGGGCGTTAACTTCGTTGAAAGCGCGACGAAGAGTAGCGAACTCTTTGCGAGCCTCATCGGAGACTAAAAGCTTCGCCATCCCATCCCAATCAACGGTTTTCGATGCTTTAAATGCCACATCCACTACTTTCTTTGAAGGTCCGCTCATTTTCTCTCTTAACTTTCTCAGCGGCCAAGCAGGAGGTTTTGAGATTGGTAGCTGTTTTGAGTGATTTTATCACTGGCAAACGGCCTTCACTTAGATGGCCGGGTAGCCCCTTCCTTGTTTTTGTGTGGAATCTGCGACGTTTTGGGTTGAAATTTCGAGGGGTAGCCCAATAGGCTGTGATGGGCTAAGTTCTCTAGTTAATACGGCCACATCGAGTCCGTGGATATTGATATTTGGAATTGGGCCTTTATTAGTTTCCTCAAACCTTAAACATGAGCCTCCAACAAGCTTTTAATCTTATGATTGAGAACACCGTTCGGATTCGGGATTCGACAGACCCATCCATAGCTTAAGCTGGCTGTATAAAAAATTAATTTGGAATTGGAATTGACTTAGTAAAAATATTAATTAATTTTTTATTTAATTTTTTTAAATGATATTATTTTAAATTTTTTTATTAACTCGAATTAACCTATTTTGACCCATGACCGGTCCTTGCTTCGGATCTACTTCCCAAGTTGAATTTTATAACCATGAATAAAATTATCTAAATGATTTATCATGATAGCATATATTAAGATAAATAGCATTAATATCAAGATTTAATGAGGTAGATTTTGATCTGAAATTCTGAATCCATTCCTTTTTTTAATGCCATTAGATGGATTTGATACACAAAGTTCATGAATTATTTATTCCCTTTTATGCTAAATGGATCAAATATAAATTTATTTTAACCTATTCCAATATGGAATTTATGAAATATTTTTTTTAAGAACACCAAAGCATAGAACTAATGGGCTAATTTTTTTTTAAAAAAAATCGATTGGCAAATCTGATGATATATTTACTAATCGGGTGTACATTAATAGGATATATTTTTTCTATGTAATATTATTAAAAAGTCTTCTTGTTAATGACGTGGCTATGACTAATGATTAGATGGTATTCTATTCATAGTTTAAATTTTATCTGTATTTTTTAATTTATTTATAAATGTGTTATCAATTAAGTACCCGAGTTAGCGAGTTTATATATATATATATATATAAACATTCTTAATTTGAATTCTATTATTTATATGGTAAAAATACGATTAATTAAAACAAACCTCGAGTTAGCAAACTTTTTCTCGTGGTTTGACGTGGCTGTGATGTGTATCATGTCTAGAAGTATTTTCATAATATAATATTAAAAAAAGAGAGAGAAAAATCCTTGAAATGGAAGAGCCAATTGTTGATGAGACTCGTACGATTAAACAAGCTCTGTTAATGGCAGGCAGAGGCAGTCAAATGATTGGACTTTAAGCGACCTAGGAATTTAGGTATCTCATATCCCATTGCGTTTTACAGCAAGGCTTGCCCGCTACTTACAATCAACAAGTTATTGAATTTATGAGCTAACGTGTGTTAGATATAGCTTGTTTGAATATTTTGCTCTGATCATAGCATTTCTTCTCGGAAGTTCTAGATGAGGCGCGAAGGGCCTTGCCATTGAATTCTACAACACTTCGATACGAGGCCTGAAATCTTGGTGCCCTTTCTGAAGCTGTTAACGACATCAAATCAGTTGATGTTCTAACTACAGGAAAGTATTAATGATATCGTTTGTTTTCCACCAACGGAGGGGCTTCACTGTTGATGCCCTCTCAGGACTGGCTACACAGTACACACACAAAATGTAGACAGGTTTAATATGCCGCATTAATCTCGCTTTGACCTTGAAATTTCTACGTTTCATTAATTTTCCATGGATGTGATGCAGAGCACAAACTGGGCTGGGCGCATCACACTGTTGTCAAACACAATATGCACAAAGTCCACCTTCGCAGTAGAGCTTTCTGGTATAAACAAATGTTGCGTTAGTCTAGAAATGATAGTATTAAACGTGACTAACAGAATGTTTCTGAGTTTGCTGATGCCTACCGCAACTCGTCAGATTGACTACTTTAATAATCCCTCCAGATTTTTGGTCAGGTTAGCTCAAGCTGTCCCAGTTCAAGTGAAGCAAAAACTTGACTATATGCCTGCAGTACTGCAGTCAGTATTCATCATCAAAGACTAGGAAGAATTAGTGAAGTGTTTAATTGTCTCTTTACATTTTGTAGGGTCACTTTTCCTCGGGCAATTTCTTGTCCCTATAGAAGCCGAATGGGTGCGTGTCAATTCTGCATGTATGAATTCAAGAATTTTGATGTGTAATGTAATTAGCTGCGGTCCATTGCCTTAAACAAGGTAGCTGAGGGACAGCTAAAACCTCTCTTTCTTTCTGTGCTTCACAATGTGTGAACACAAGAATCGATCAGGAACAGAGGCATTAATTTGATGATTTTGCAGGAAAGTTCGGAAACGGAAAAGGCCTATTTCGAATAATTATATGTACCCTGATCAAGGCAAAAGTTTATATGCATAGTCAAACCATAATCAGATCCAGCACATGAATTTCACGTCTGCAAACAGCATATGACTGCATGATGATCACGCATATCGTCTTGCATGTTTCTGATGGGTGATCCATGTTCTTAGAAATTACAATCTACTTTCCACAATCGTACAATAAGGTGGAATAAGAGTTTGTATTGGTACTGTAAAAGTACCCATGTCCTCAATTTAGACTACAACTTCGCAATATTATGATGATGCTGGGCGGGATTAGCACGCGCATGTCCGTCAAAACTTCTTCTTCATGTTCTTTCTCCTTTTCCTTTTCTTTTTAATCAAAAAAATATTTTTTAAAAAAATATTAATAGATTTTGACCGTATCATGGGTTAATCCGAATCAAGTCAATTTTTTTTTTTATTTGTTTCAACTCACTCACCATGTTGCGTGAATTTTATAACCATGTCAATTGGGTCCCAATGTTATTTAAATAATTAAATCTCATTCCATATTTTTTTAGTGTTGGAATCTAAAACCTTCAAACGTAAATTCCAAGTTTTGACACTGGGGTTTTCCTCATTATATACATGTTAAACTAGTCAATCACCGTTTGTAAAGGCCCACAAAAGGAGCCATTTCGGAGAGGTAACTTAGCACTAAAGCTTCCAATGGTCAAGGCCTCTCTGGATTTTCCATGGACCAATGAGTTTCAGAAGGAAATTTCGATTATGTATTCAAATTTGGAAGTAGAAACCTCAAATTAGCCACTAATGTATATAAACGGATAGCGACACACCACCCAATTAAAAAAAGTATAGAATGCTAGGAACTCTATTGACAAGAGTTTTTGTTCTGTCGTGAAATTGAGAATATATAGGATAAGAGTCTAGGGACATCATTGAGGTTTCTCGAGTTAGAAAACGTAAGAACTGGATTCAACTGAAAAGACAGTGGAAGAGGAGAAAGTAGAGTCTCCTGATTGGATTGTTGTTCTGCTTTGCTCTGAGAATCTCTCGTTTTCTGCCTTGTGGGTTCTCCTCTTGGTGTCATCTTAATTTCGTGCATCATTATATATATATAATCCATCAATTAATTAAGGAATATTACTAGTTGCTTGACAGATTATAATGAAGCAAGTGTTGGAAATTTAATCTTACTTTGACACTCGCATTGTCTTCCATCAAAAGTTTAATTATGTCCATTTCCCACTTCAAGTAGTGAAGCTCCTTCTGCACCTGAGGGTCTAACTCAGTGGTCAATCGTGTGATTTATTCCGCTCCCGTCCTGAGTTCGATGCTTTATGTGCACGCCTGTCACCCCGCGGTGCCTTATCTGCTCACTGGGCTTGCAGGATGCTCAGTGGACCGTGGGGAATAGTCGTGGTGCGCGCAAGCTAGCCCGGACACCCCATGCTAATCAAAAAAAAGTAGTGAAGCTCCTTCTATTATCTATAGCTACAAAAAAATTACTCTGACTGTATTCGATTCAGGGTTCACATCACTCCATTTACAAAGCTCCTTCTCTGCTTCCCTCTCCTTTTCATTCTGAACAAGGATTTATAAACATTTAATCAGTCCCCAATTGTCTTGTATATATGGAAAATATTAATAAAACTAGAGTCGATGGTTGAAAGTACACCTCGAATGATACAGAATCTGGATGAGTTGAGCGTGTGATAGCTAAAATAATCAAGCAAAAATTTCTTTTTATTCATTATAAGAGTTTAATTTTACCTAATCCATTATCAAATATATATATTTATTCAACTTGTCGTTAGAAAGCAATATATATAAAATTATTTTTAAAAATTCATTTAAAATTAATATGATTTTTTGATATTATATCAGAGTTTTAATGATTAAATAATCATGAGTTTAAATTAATAAAAGTCAAGCATAGAGTAATAATAGATCCATGCAAATTTAAAACTGAAAAGGTTTTGTTCTGATAAAATATGTTAGATACTAATATAAAATTATCATCGAGTTATTGTTAAATGATCATGAGTTTAAATTAATAAAATTCAAGCCTAAAGTAATAATAGATCCATGCAAATTTAAAACTGAAAAGGTTTTAATATGATAAAATATGTTATATACTAATATAAAACTATCAACGAGTTATTGTTAAATGATAATGAGTTTAAATTAATAAAAATCAAGTATAGAGTAATAATAGATTATGCAAATTTAAAACTGAAAAGATTTTAATCTGATAAAATATGTTATATACTAATATAAATTTATCATCAAGTTATTGTTAAAGTTTGGCATTGATAAGATAAAGTAGGATTATTAAGAAAAGAGAAAAAAAAAAAGTCGTGAGTCAATCACGCAATTTATGGTTTCTTGGTTAGTAAATCAGTTAGATACATAGTTACATGTAAAATCATAGGTTGATTAGAATGCAAGTGAAAGTAGAGTTGGCCTAGATGCATATATGCTGACTCTAAATCTAGTAAAGTATATGACTTTCTCAAGTTTTCATAGCTAGATAGCTAGGGATGCTAACCATCCTTTTCCAGTGACGCAGTGCACGCAATTTAGGGTCTTTGAGTCTGCTATATCAAGTTTTAATTAATTACAAGTCTGAAGCAACTTTCCATGTTAAAAGCTTAACCTAAAAGGTTAATTTTATGCTACATATCGTTGTTATCCGTGCAAGCTGATATGTAAAGTGAACGCTCGACCTTCTAGCCAAAACATTGTCAAAATGGCAGACTTGGGAGAAACTGGTCTTAATGTTCTTTTGTCCCATTATAGGTTACAATCGGAGGCGTTTTCTAACAAAGAAAACCATGTTCTCATGGCTGCCGCGACTTATTTATGGGTTAACGCGTAAGAGCAAGACATGCCTGAAGATTTCAGACTATTATCCTTCTCTTGTTCATACTCTCTCTCTCTCTCTCTCTCTCTCTCTCTCTCTCTCTCTCTCACACACACACACACACACACACGACACATATTGGTATGTATGCCCCTGAAAACGAGTCGATGAAAGTCAAGGTATCGCTATCGTACGAATTAATGTGTAGCTGTGATTGTTGCTCTTGAAAAAAGATGAAACATTAAAGAGCTTGTTCAGACAACTATGCCTACGTAACAATGTTTTGTAGGGTGAAGAAAAAGAAATCATGATATGAAATAATACCCAGCAAATAAACGGCTACTCCCCAGAATTAAATTATGGAGGGAGTCTGTCAGCTATTTAACTAATTATTGACAGCCAAGCTCACTATGCATTGAAATGTATTCTTATGAACCAAAATAAGGTGAACTTCGACTTGAATAGATATCAACACGTTGATTCATGGATTCACCAACCAAAACCTCACTGTTTCTCCTCCTTCAGTTTCAGGAGTACTGGTCATTTATAATTGAAAAATATATAATGAATTTTCTTTGTAATTCCTTCCATTCAAAATGATTTTTTTTATTTTTATAAATGTATTAAAATAATATTTTTTAAAAATTTATTTTCAACATTAATATAATAAAAAATCTACAATCATAAAAAAATAATTTAAAATAAAAAATAAAAATTTTAATTTTAATAAAAAAATAGTTTCAATCTCAATTTCAACGGGGTACGAGGTTTCATGCTACACGTGTTGAGCAAATTAAACGTAATTAATTAAAGAGAGAACGTGATTGCAATGGCTCATGACTAGCCGTTGAACAAGAAAATCTTAATGACACATTCTTTTTGGCAGCGTCGTTAATTTTGCTTGGGAGTAATTAATCCTAGGGTCTAGACCAGGTTACGTACGTACGCCTGAAAATGATTTTCAGCTCCTTGTCAGGAAAGAACGTCTAATAAACATTAATTTAAATTAGTGAAGAGCAGTGCCGGCGTTTTTAATGAAAGAACAGAAGTTTGTACCCAATTTTATGGTACATAATTAGCTCATCTTTTTATCAAATTCGAGTGGTAGAAAACACCAACGAAGCTCAAAGAGGAAAGATTGCATAAGTTAGATATAGATTTTAGAGTGAATAATTATTTAATTAGACGTGCCAGTGTTTCTAGCAATATAATATATAGTTTAGTCCCACTAGTTTTTAAAATCATAATTCAATCCCTTGTCTGTCTATGAGGATTAATTATTTTAAAATCCCTATGGTTTTTAGAAAATGTTCAAACTACCCCAACGTTTTTTTTTCCAATTACTAATTAATATACAGCCAACAAGGTATTTTGGAAAGAAAAATAAATGAATCAGGGACAACTTAGCACTTTATTAAAGGACACTTAATATATAATTAAAGGGACTAAGTAATAAACATAAATAAAAATATAAGGATTACAATATTGAGTGTTTTAAATCATGTAGAATAACAAATGTCTTTGCTTAAATTACATGAACTAAATAATAATTATTGTAGATTTTATAAAGAAGAAGGTATATTGTAAGTGAGATGCAAGAATTTTAGCCTACCCCCATAATAATTATTGGTAATGAGTGTATTTTATTTTTTAATTAATGTTTTTACGAGGATATATATATATATATATATCCTGGTTTTGATCAATAAAAAACTAAACACACAATTAATTATTTATTTCATAAAAAACCTGATTAAAAGAGTCCATTACCAACAGTCAAGTATCGTAGAAGAAAACATGAATGGACTTTAGAGTGGTGATCAAACAAACAACATTGGGATTTGCCGGTCCATCCCAGTTCATTTTTTTATTAATTTACCGTGAATTGATATAATTTTGAGCATTAAACTACATTATCTCATATTTAATTATAAATTTATGCAAGCAAATTATAAAATTAATCAATAAATTATGTAATGTGATTCCAAGATGATGAAGAAATTACCGGACTTTCAAGAAATACGAAGAATCAACTTTGTAGTAAGAATTTAATACGAATCAAGCACCGAATAAGTGCTGTTGCTCAGAAAGGTAAAGGCGATAGTGTGTCATCAATCGTTTTATTGTTCAAACCTACCTTAATTTAATTATTAAATCACTCTTTCAAGAACTTTGTTCCAAGCATTTATTAAATCAGTGACCAATATTGCACCTATTATATACTTAATTATAATGGGAAGCTGCTTACACTGATCGAGGCTATATGTGTACATGTCAAGCCGACTCTACTCATACTTTAGAGGGGTTTTGGAGGAGACTTTCCCAAAAACAGTCATTAATTAATTTAGTTGCCATCGTTGATCGAAACCATTTAATTTCAATCAAAATTTATTGTGATTAGATGTGATTGTTTGTCTCTACCATTTGAAAATTAACTCTAACCACCAATTAATGTGTTTCTATTTCAAATACCACTCGATCATGCATGCCTTTCTTTTTCTAAAAGGTTTCAAAGTTTGAATTTCTTTGTTTTACGTAAGACAAAAAATACCCTTAACATAGCTCTTGTTATTCAGTGAGGGAAAAAAAAAAA